>Ga0326733_1000049_pt1 | contig 44709 bp, 45 predicted proteins | sample 14_GP2_308_FD_207946 | JGI IMG/M metagenome (GOLD analysis project Ga0326733, IMG submission 207946) | Glacier ice microbial communities from Ngari, Tibet, China - 14_GP2_30.8 | ecosystem: Environmental > Aquatic > Freshwater > Ice > Glacier | place: China: Ngari, Tibet | collected 2018-07-17
CGTTGCCTTAAAACTTGAGAGTGAACTTGAAACAACGCATGCGTGCAAGGGCGTTGCCAAGTCGTTGAATGCCTACCAGTTTTTTGACAGCCAAGGACAGTCAATTAAACTTGTGTATAACGAGGTGGGTATAACCAGGCCGTTAGCATTTTAAAAGAGCCGGGTAAAGACGGGAAAATATCTTGCGTAGTACTAGACAGTTGTACCTATAGTGCGCCGTGGGATGCAAAGCCGTGGGATTGGGTCGATAAGGCAGTATTAACGAATGCAAGCGTGAAATGGGAAAAAATTGCACAGGCCTATCCGGGGGCTGAAGTCGTTATTACAGCACTCGGGACGCAGCAGGACTCCGCTTCCTGCGGCGACTTCGCGGTTGCGGTAGCAAAGAAATTGCAGGATTTCCGCGGTGATGTGCAGCAGATGCATCAAAAACACTTCGCGGGCATGGTGGCAGCGGAATGCGCTCCAACGACACGGTCGGGAAAAACAACTATTACCAACGACCTTGGTTTTATCGAAGACGAAAACCCAAAATTATTGGCTAAACTCTTTGTGCACGATCAGTCAAGCGAACATTTACAGGAAATTGTCGAGAAATACGACCTGCACAACGTTGATCTAAGAAAAAATGCAGACATTGCGCCTGGCTCCGCCACGCAAAATTTGCTCAGTCGCTCCGATGAACAGGGAGCAGATGGACGCTCACTGTATCGGAAGCGGGATGAATTGATCAAACAGGTGAGTGCAAAAAATAGCGCAGATGTGATCTGACGGCGAGATTCTCAGCAATTGCTGCCCTACATAAAAATATTTAGGAACACAATGACAACGCACAAAATTGCCGTGATCGCCGGCGACGGCATTGGGAACGAAGTCATGCCAGAAGGCTTGCGCGCCGTCGAAGCAGCCGCACGGAAATTTGGTATCAACATCGCATTTACCGCCATGCCGTGGGCAAACTGCGATTACTACCTGCGGCATGGGCAAATGATGCCGTCGGACTGGTTTGACCAATTAAAAACTTTCGATGCCATCTATTTTGGTGCGGCAGGTTGGCCAGCCAAGGTGCCAGATCATATTTCACTGTGGGGGTCACTGCTGAAATTTCGCCGTGAGTTTGATGAATACGTCAATTTGCGGCCAGTGCGGTTGATGGCCGGTGTGCCGTGCCCGCTTGTGGGCAAGAAAAAAGGCGATATCGATTTCTACGTTGTTCGTGAAAACACCGAGGGCGAATATTCATCGGTTGGCGGGCGTATGTATGAAGGTACGGAACGCGAAGTGGTGATGCAGGAGGCCGTATTTTCCCGCAAGGGGACGGATAGGATTTTAAAGTACGCGTTTGAACTCGCGCAGAGTCGTCCCAAAAAGCATTTGACTTCTGCTACCAAATCAAACGGCATTTCCATTAGCATGCCTTACTGGGATGAGCGCGTTGAGGCCATGGCGCCTGCATATCCCGGTGTGGCATGGGACAAATATCATATCGATATTTTATGTGCGCGCTTCGTTCTAAGCCCTGAGCGTTTTGATGTCGTCGTTGCCTCGAATCTTTTTGGCGACATTCTCTCCGACCTGGGGCCAGCTTGCACCGGCACGATTGGTATTGCTCCATCGGCTAATCTGAATCCGGAGCGTGCATTTCCTTCGCTGTTTGAACCGGTGCACGGGTCTGCCCCGGATATTTTTGGGCAAAACATTGCAAACCCGATTGGCATGATTTGGTCGGGTGCAATGATGCTCGATTTCCTGGGCAATGGTGAGGGCAAATATCGGGCAGCACATGATGCGATGCTTGCTGCAATTGAAACAATCCTGCTAGAAGGGCCTGCCACGCCGGATCTGGGCGGCAAAAGTAACACTACTGAAGTGGGCATAGCCATTACCTCAGCTATTTGATCATGACGTGTACTAACTGGTGATATTAGCGTTGCTAGTGGTGTGCGAATTTCTGGCAAAGACCACAAAATGTTTCCCATACATTAGGAAGGGGCCAGCCAAAGCGTAGTCTATCGCAAAGGACTAACCCACCCCCCCCTTTCAACCAAATCACGGCCTTAACATGACCTTAAAAATTCGCGTATTTCCATTATTGGGAACGCTGTCTTTATCAGCTGCACCATCGCTGGTGGTCATCCACAAACCGCCATCAACGGTTGGCTCAACGGTGCGCAACCTGTCGTAAGTGCCAACAAAAAACTGCCGAACGTTAGTTAGGCTGTCGCCAACAATATCGCTGCGATACAGGTGCTTGCCGTAGCGCAACCACTGCCCGCGCGGGACGTAACGCCCTCGCAATTAGGCCAGTCGTAGTAGACATAGAGCCACTGATCCTGTTCCGGAAACCCCAAGCGGCACAGCCAAGCCAAGCAGCGTGCCATCTGGCAAAGCGGCCATGCCCCAAGCAATATCGGCGTCGCTTGCTACCTGCATTGTTGAACAAATGGCGCTGGCGCAGGTACTGCCCGACTTCCGTTTTCAGTACGGCCGCCTTGTGCGGTCAGGCAGAGCCCGGCGTGAGCACTGAAGATCGTTCCATCCTGTTGCAAAATCCATTTTTGATTAGAGCCACCATGGCACGTGTAAGAAAGCACCCTGAATATCAAGGCAGCGGGCGCCACCAAACGTTCGCAATTCACCTGCAGAGGTGAGATCCCATTGTTGGTTTTCACGCCTATGACAGTCAAAGAGGATTGCCGCTGCACCGGGTTGCTGGCTGCCTCCGGCCACGTCCAGACAACGCTGGGATGCGTTGCTTACTGGTTTTGCAGGGGTACAGATTGCGCAGACGAGGTGCCGGTCATGCCGATGCTTCCCATCGCACACACGATTGCAAATGGGCTTGTCCATAGCTTCATGGTGCATTCTCCTTGTTATTGCATTGCATAAAGTTCTGCGGAAAACAGGTATCCTAAAGGCTGGACGTTTCGACGGATAGTGCAAGTGTTGCAAGTAAATTTACAGCAAAAAATAATTTAAAACCGGTAATTACCGTGATGAAAACGCACTAATGGTCAAACAATGTCTTAACACCAGTTGCTTTTGCATCAGCCTTGACGCCGGAGCTTTGCGTGAAGCATTAATCGCCGAGTTGGGGTGCGCCAATTTGCTAGCGCTTGTGGAAGAACGCTGTCCTTACCTGTTTTCTTCACGGCCCGTATTTTTGGCAAAAAGCAATGTCCAGCGTATGGCTGCTCTGGTGCAGGCAGTCGAGGAAGTCGTTGCCATGCCTGCTTACCGTCAACGTATCTTGGCCGATGCGCCCTCATCCGCACGCCACGATTGCGGCGTCGTGAAGGGCGTGTTTTTTGGCTACGACTTCCATGTGCAGGAAGACGATCTTCGGCTCATTGAAATTAATACCAATGCCGGCGGTGCAATGCTTAATGCTGTCATGGCCCGCGCCCATCAATCCTGCTGCCTTGATCCCAGACAAAGGCGTGCAGCGGGTGCAGCAGCTGTAGCATTAGAAAGCCGGATCATTGAGATGTTCTTGGCCGAATGGGCACTTGCCAAGCGTGGCCGGCCACTTCGAACAATTGCCATCGTTGATGTCGAGCCGCAGCAACAATATCTGTATGCGGAATTTTTGCTATTTCAAAAGCTTTTTGAGCGCCACGGTTTGCAGGTCATCATCACCGACCCCACCCGGCTGACCTTCGAGCAGGGCCAGCTTCATCATAACGACGTGATAATTGACCTGGTCTACAACCGCTTAACTGACTTTACCTTAACGACTCCTGCTTGTGCAACGCTGCATGCAGCGTTTATGGCAAATGCCGTCGTATTGACGCCGCACCCACAAGTCCATGCGCTCTATGCAGACAAACGCAATCTGGCAATTCTTTGCGATGCTGTGCAACTTGATGCGCTCGGCGTATCGCCAGCTACGCAGGCGATATTGCTGGCGCACATTCCGCACACCGAGATTGTGACGGCGGCCAATGCCGAACGGTTATGGCGTGAGCGTCGTCGGTTATTTTTCAAGCCTACGGCAGGATATGGTGGCCGAGCGGCTTATCGTGGTGACAAACTTACCAAAGGCGTCTGGGAAGAAATTCTTGGTGCGCAATATGTTGCACAGACAATCGTCCGGCCGGGCGAGCGAGTCAGTGGTGATCGGGCCAATCCCGTAGCATTAAAATTTGATATCCGCAGCTACGTCTATGGTGGTGCTGTGCAATGGGTGGCAGCGCGCCTCTATCAAGGCCAAACAACTAATTTTCGCACGCCGGGTGGGGGCTTTGCACCGGTCTATACGCTAGACGATGTTGACGTGCGTTGCCAGATGTAAGCAACCTAAGGGAAATTGTAAAGTGGTCAAGCACGTAATTCCCCCCGTGCCTGCATCATCACTGAATGACCGCCCGCTATGGCAAGCATGCCCATAATGACTGCCACGAGCGTATCCGGCCAGCCGGCACCAATTGTCGTTACACCCACTGCAGCAATCAATACGGCAACATTGCCAATCGCATCATTACGCGTACACAGCCACACGGCGCGCATGTTGGAGTCGCCATTGCGATAAGCATATAAAAGAAATGCCACAAAAACATTGGCTGCGAGTGCTAGCACTGCAATGACGCCCATTGCCTCGGCTTTGGGCACCATGCCTCGAAAGAAATACCAAGCAGCGGTTGCCAGCACAAATACGCCATACAGTGACATAAAAATACCTTTAATCAGTGCACTGCGAGAGCGCCACAAAGGGGCCATGGCAAGCACGAACAACGAAACGCCATAATTGGCAGCATCGCCCAGGAAATCGACAGCATCAGCCAACAGCGAAGCGGAGCCTGAAGCCAAGCCGCCAACGAGTTCGATGCCGAACATTGATGCATTGACCACCAATGCAATCCAGAGAATACGCCGGTATTTTGGGTCGACAGGCGGCTTGTCGGAAGAGCAACTGCTGTCGCAGCATGCGGACATACTAAACTCCTTGAATGAACTAACAGTGTGGAAGCAATTGCGGCAAATGTCGCGTGCGAACTTGCAGATCCTGTTGCAAAAAGTTTTTTTAAGGCAATTAATTTACCCTTTGCACCCATCGTTGGATTAAGATTTATTTTGAATCCCCTGAATGTGCCGAGGTTGCCTGTTTTGTAACGTCGGCAGCCCATTTTTAAAAGCTGCGCCAACCATGTTTTCACAATCAAGCCAGGTAGTTGACAGCGATTCCGTAGCGCAACTTGAAAGCCTGATGGAAGCAGCAGGCGATGCGGTATTTCGCCTTGACGGCAACGGCGAAATTCTTTACGCCAGCCAGCGCGCGATCAACCTGTTGGCATTGCCACGATCACTTCTCACCACGCTGTTGACCGAGCACGCCGCTGCCGACGACCGGCTCGCCCTTAACGTTGCCTTTGAGAAAACCAGGGAATCCCGCCAGTCCAGCCGCGTGCGGGTGCGCCTTATTACTGAAGCCACGTTGTTATGGGTTGAGATCCAATTTGCGAGCTACGTCAATGGTAAAAGGACTACTGAAGTACTAGCGGTAATACGCGACATTACCGCAGAACAGGCAACCGAGCACCGACTGCAACAACTCAGTACGCATGACAATTTGACGGGCTTGCCTAACCGCTCGCTTTTGGCCGACCGTCTTGGCATGGCACTAGCGCAGGCACGGCGTACCGGCATCGGTTTTTCTGTGCTGGTGCTTGATCTCGATAATTTCAAGAAAATCAATGATGCGCTAGGCCACTTGGTCGGCGATAAACTATTAAAGGTTGCAGCGTTACGCGTGCGTGAAACGTTACGCGATATCGATACCCTTGCACGCTCGGGAGGCGACGAATTTATAGCGATATTTCCTGGTCTGACCGATGAACAAGAAATACGAAACGTAGCCCGTCGCATGATTTCGGCTATCCAAATGCCTTTTGAGATTGAGCCGCACATGCTTTATGTCGGCGCCTCCATCGGCGCGGCAATCTACCCGGCGCATGGTGATGATGATGTCAAGCTTTTGGCACATGCCGATACGGCCATGCATCGCGCCAAGGAAACCGGTAAATCGCGCTGCGTAGTCTACAGTTTTGAAAAATTCAGTCAGCCCGAACATGACGTATCGATGGAAGCGGCAATGTTCGACGCCGTACGCAATGGCGAATTTTTATTACATTATCAACCGATCGTAGATGCCAAAACCCGAAAAATCATGGGCTATGAGGCGCTGATGCGTTGGTCTCACCCGGGGATGGGCCTCGTTTCGCCGCTGCAGTTCATACCGATGGCAGAAAACAATGGCCTGATCAATCTTTTGGGTGCGTGGGTGCTCAAAGCAGCATGCATGCAAGTGCGCAAATTTGAAAAGGCTGCAAACCGGCAACTCTATGTATCAGTCAATGTCAGCCCGCGGCAGTTTCGCAACGAACGCTTCTTGGAAATGTTGGATGAGGCGCTCACCTTGTCGGGTTTGCGCGGCGAGCAGTTGTTGCTGGAGATTACTGAAGGTATTTTGATGTCAGATCCCGAGCATGCCGAGACGCTGTTGCATGCAATCGCGGCACGTAAAGTACGTATTGCCATTGACGATTTTGGCACTGGCTATTCTTCGCTTGCGTATTTAAAACGTTTCCCAATTTCGGTGCTGAAAATCGACCGGGCATTTATCAAAGATTTGCCGAAATCTGTGAAAGATGCAGCCATTTGCAATGTCATACTGAGTCTTGCCGACAATCTTAATCTTGCCACTGTTGCCGAAGGCGTCGAAAACGAGGAGCAACTTGCCTTTCTGGCGAAACAAGGCTGCGGATTAATTCAAGGATTTTTCACCGGCCGTCCACAACTACCGGAAGCCGCGCTTATTGTGTTGTCCTCATGACGATTTATCCTCATAGCAATGCAGCCGGCTCAATCGCTTCCGCGGTCAGCGCTGAGCAGACGCTGACGCTTCTTTGGTCGCAGGTACACAAACGCGGTAATTTGCCGGGCTTTTCCAAGGCTATCGGTGCCATTGTTTCAGCCATGCAGGGCGACAATGATCGCGAATTCAATATGACGCGCGCGGTCTTGGCTGATCCGGCGCTCACACAAAGGGTACTGCGCCTGGCAAATAGCGCTATGTATTCTGTATTTGGCCAGGATATCAACACCATATCTAAAGCCGTCATTATTCTGGGCACCGAATCAATCGGCCACCTGGCGTTGGGGTTGAAGCTTGTTGAAAGTCTTTCCGAGGTATCGGCAGATGCAGTTGATACGCGTGGAGAAATGGGCAAGGCATTACTTGCTGGGCACATCGCTCGCCAGGTTGCTTCGGCCGCCACCATGCGTGATGGGGAAGAGGCCGTGGTGTGTTCGATGCTGCACTGCCTGGGTCGGATGATGGTGGCGTTTTATCTCACCGATGCGTGGCGCACCATCCAAATGCTGGTGGCACAGGGCGAAGCAGAACCTGCCGCAACTAATAACGCTCTGGGAATGAGTTTTAACGCGATTGGGCGGGCGGTTGCGCAGCAGTGGGGCTTGCCTGGCCCACTGGTTAATACCTTGCAGGATATTTTGCCCCGTGCAGCGACAGAGCCGCTGGACCATGCCGAATGGCTGGCTGCAGTATCGACATTATCGACACATTGTGCCACTGCCGTGTGGAGCGCGGGTGGTGACCAAGCTGATGCCAGCCGGGTAATTTCAAGTCTTAGTAGCGATTATGCAGGCATGCTTGGCTTGGAACCCCAATTTTTGATGAACGCAGTGATGGTTGGCCGGGAGTGCGCCATCAATGAAACTGGATCGGTCTATGCATTGCAGATGACTGGCAATCTTGACGGTGGTAGCTTGCCAATATTGTCAGGTAAATCCATTGACGCCGCGCACCGCCTTTTACGCGGTGTCAACGATATGCGGGGGGCTGCTGCCGCGGCAAGCACAGCGCAACTACTGACCATGGCGTTAGAGACAGTATTCAAGGGTTTAGGCTTTAGCCGCACGGTGGCTTTCCTGCGCAATGCGAATACTGGCAGATACGTGCCGCGTCTGGCTTTAGGAGAAGGCATCCAGGAATTGTTGCCTCAGTTGGCCTTCGAAGATGCCTACCGGCCGGATGTATTCCACGCTGCGCTTGCCAACGACAAGATGATTTTTATCGAAAACGCTTTGGATTCTGCTTTCTTCAACAAGCTGCCACGTTGGTGGAAAAAAGCGCTTCCTACAGCACGTAGTTTCATGGTGTTGCCGTTAGTCGTCAACCGCTACCCGGTAGGCTTGATCTACGGCGACTGGGATGCCTCGGTGCCGCATGCAAAAATCGAGCAAGCCGACATCACGCCATTGGATCAGTTACGCATGCTAATGGTGCGTGCAATCGAACAGCGCCGCCAGGTCGACCCGTGCTGGGGGGAGAAAAAGCTATAACACCGTTAGATTGGCATCATTTTCCTATGACTGCTTTTCTTCTTGACGCCCCTTCCAAATTATTCTAAAAATTTAACTGGTTTCGTCGCCTTTTAATTTGCGGTCGGGTGTGCTCTGCACTATAGTTGATTGTCAGCCCCTTATGTTTTGGAGAGCATCATGCGTGCCCAAGGTTTATATGATCCTGCCAACGAACATGATTCTTGCGGCGTGGGATTCATTGCGCACATCAAAGGTCAGAAAAGCCATTTCATCATTGAGCAGGGCTTGCTGATTCTAAAAAATCTAGATCATCGTGGCGCAGTCGGTGCCGACAAGCTTATGGGCGACGGCGCCGGTATTCTCATTCAGGTGCCGGATCAGTTCTACCGGGAAGAAATGGCCAGGCAAGCCGTGGCGCTACCGCCACCCGGCGAATATGGTGTGGGCATGGTGTTCCTGCCCAAGGAACATGCTTCGCGTATCGCCTGCGAACAGGAAATCGAGCGTGCAGTCCAGGCAGAAGGGCAAGTCTTGCTGGGCTGGCGAGATGTGCCAGTTGATCTCAACATGCCAATGTCGCCAATCGTGCGCGCCAAGGAGCCGGTAATTCGGCAAATTTTTATCGGCCGTGGGCCAGACATCATGGTCACCGATGCGCTGGAGCGCAAACTCTACGTGATCCGCAAGTCCTCTGGCCACGCGATCCAGGCGCTGAACCTGTTACATGGCAAAGAATTTTTTGTGCCGTCGATGTCGGCGCGCACGGTGGTCTATAAGGGCTTGCTGTTGGCCGACCAGGTTGGCGTCTATTACCGCGACTTGCAGGATGAACGGTGCATATCAGCCCTGGCGTTGGTGCACCAGCGTTTTTCCACCAACACCTTCCCGCAATGGCCGTTAGCGCACCCCTATCGCCTGATTGCCCACAATGGCGAGATCAATACCGTCAAGGGCAATTTCAATTGGATGCGCGCGCGCGAGGGTGTAATGAAATCGGCTGTATTCGGTGATGATCTGAAAAAGCTGTTTCCCTTAATTTATGAGGGGCAGTCTGACACCGCCTGCTTCGACAACGCGCTGGAATTGCTATTGATGGCGGGTTACCCGCTGGCACAGGCAATGATGATGATGATTCCCGAGGCGTGGGAAAACCATACCCTGATGGATGACAATCGCCGCGCTTTTTACGAGTACCACGCGGCAATGATGGAGCCCTGGGATGGCCCTGCAGCCATGGCATTCACCGATGGGCGTCATATTGGTGGCACGCTTGACCGCAATGGCTTGCGTCCGGCGCGCTATATCGTCACCGACGACGACCTGGTAATCATGGCTTCGGAAGCTGGCGTGCTGCCCATTCCTGAATCCAGGATCGTGCGCAAATGGCGCCTGCAACCCGGTAAGATGTTCCTGATTGACCTGGAAGCAGGGCGCATTATTGGCGATAAAGAGTTGAAAGATACCTACGCTAATGCCAAGCCCTACAAACAGTGGATTGCCTCAGTGCGCATCAAGCTCGGCGCGCTGGCCGCAGAGCCTGCAGAGCCGGCCTCCACGGTTCGGCTGCTCGATCGTCAGCAAGCTTTTGGCTACACCCAGGAAGACTTAAAATTCCTGATGGCGCCCATGGCAGCCAATGCTGAAGAAGCAACCGGCTCTATGGGTAATGATTCGCCGTTGGCTGTTATGTCCAACAAAAACAAGACGCTTTATCATTACTTCAAGCAGTTATTTGCACAGGTTACCAACCCGCCCATCGACCCGATTCGAGAAGCGATGGTGATGTCGCTGGTCTCTTTTATTGGTCCCAAGCCCAACCTGCTCGATACGAATAATATCAATCCACCAATGCGGCTGGAAGTCTCGCAGCCGGTTCTGGACTACGCCGACATTGCTAAATTACGCAACATCAGTGCACACACCGGCGGCAAATTCAAATCGCAGGAATTGAACATTTGTTATCCGGTCGCCTGGTGCAAGGAAGGTATCGAAGCGCGGCTGGCGTCACTCTGCGCCAAGGCGGTCGATGCAGTCAAATCTGGTCATAACATCCTGATTATTTCAGATCGGTTGACTGATGCCGAGCAAGTCGCCATCCCCGCTTTGCTGGCAACATCGGCCATCCATCTGCATCTGGTGAGTAAAGGCTTGCGTACTTCGGCCGGCATCGTTGTTGAAACAGGGTCGGCGCGCGAGACGCATCATTTTGCCCTGCTGGCAGGCTATGGCGCGGAAGCGATCCACCCTTATCTGGCGATGGATACGCTAGCTGAGCTGGCGAAAGGTTTGAAAGACGATATGGCATCCGCCAAGGCGATCGTTAATTTCCAAAAGGCGATCGGCAAGGGATTGATGAAGGTGATGTCGAAGATGGGCATTTCGACCTACATGTCGTATTGCGGTGCGCAGATTTTTGAAGCGATTGGGTTAAATCGTGCTTTGGTCGACAAATATTTTAAGGGCACTGCTTCGAATGTAGAAGGTATTGGGGTGTTCGAGGTGGCTGAAGAGGCGCTTCAGTTGCACAATGCAGCCTTCGGCAATGACCCGGTGCTGGCTAATGCCCTGGATGCCGGCGGCGAGTATGCCTATCGTGTGCGTGGGGAAGACCATATGTGGACGCCCGATGCCATCGCCAAACTGCAACACGCCACGCGCGCCAATAATTTCAGCACCTATAAAGAATATGCGCAGCTGATCAACGACCAGTCGACTCGCCACATGACGCTGCGCGGCCTGTTCGAATTCCGGTTTGACCCACAGGCAGCCATACCTATCGATGAAGTCGAGCCGGCAAAGGAAATCGTCAAGCGCTTTGTTACCGGCGCCATGTCGTTAGGGTCGATTTCTACGGAAGCGCATGCAACGCTGGCCATTGCCATGAACCGCATTGGCGGCAAATCCAATACCGGTGAAGGCGGTGAAGATGCGAATCGCTATACGCAAGAGTTAAAAGGCATTCCGATCCGGCAAGGCGATACCATGGCCTCAATCATCGGTTCGGAAAACGTCGCTGTTGATATCGCCTTGCAGCCGGGCGATTCGTTACGCTCGAAGATCAAGCAGGTCGCATCCGGGCGCTTCGGCGTCACAGCCCAATACCTGGTGTCGGCCGATCAGATACAAATCAAAATGGCGCAGGGTGCCAAACCTGGCGAAGGTGGCCAGTTGCCAGGCCACAAAGTCTCGGACTACATCGCCAGGTTGCGTTACTCGGTGCCAGGCGTCGGGTTGATCTCTCCGCCACCGCATCATGATATTTACTCTATCGAGGACTTAGCACAACTGATCCATGATTTGAAAAACGCCAATCCGGTTGCCTCTATTTCAGTCAAGCTGGTGTCGGAGGTGGGCGTGGGCACCATTGCTGCAGGGGTTGCCAAGGCCAAAGCCGACCACGTGGTCATTGCCGGCCACGACGGTGGCACCGGCGCTTCACCTCTGTCTTCGGTCAAGCATGCCGGCACGCCCTGGGAGCTGGGCTTGTCGGAAACCCAGCAGACCCTGGTACTCAATCGCCTGCGCAGTCGCATCCGGGTGCAGGCAGATGGTCAGATCAAGACCGGCCGTGACGTGGTGATTGCAGCGCTGTTGGGCGCCGATGAAGTGGGTTTTGCAACAGCCCCGCTGGTAGTCGAAGGCTGCATCATGATGCGTAAGTGCCATCTCAATACCTGCCCCGTCGGCGTGGCTACTCAGGATCCGGTACTGCGTGCAAAATTTGCCGGCAAGCCCGAGCATGTCGTCAATTTCTTTTTCTTTGTGGCCGAAGAAGCGCGGCAGCTTATGGCGCAACTGGGTATGCGTACTTACGACGAGTTAATCGGTCGCTCCGATTTGCTCGATCAATCCAAGGCGGTGTCGCACTGGAAGGCCAAGGGACTCGATTTTGCCCGGATATTCCATCAGCCCGACGTGCCTGCCCACGAGCCGCGTCGACAAGTCGAGCAGCAGGATCACGCGTTGGAACAGGCATTGGATCAAACGCTGATTGTGCAGGCAAAGGCTGCGTTGGAAAAAGGGGAGCGGGTATCGTTCATCTCGCCGATCAAGAACGTCAATCGCACGGTGGGCACCATGCTCTCGGGCGAGGTGGCCAAGCGTTACGGCCATGCTGGCCTGCCGGACGACACCATCCATATTCAGTTGCATGGTACTGCTGGTCAGTCGGCGGGCGCATTTCTGGCACAAGGCATCACGCTTGATTTAATCGGCGAAGGCAACGACTACGTGGGCAAGGGGTTGTCAGGTGGCTGCATCATCGTACGGCCCAACATGGAGTTTCGCGGCGGCGCGGTTGACAACATTATTGTCGGTAATACCGTATTGTATGGAGCAATCAGTGGCGAAGCATTTTTCAATGGCGTGGCTGGCGAACGCTTTGCAGTGCGCAATTCTGGTGCCACGGCTGTGGTGGAAGGCACAGGCGACCATGGCTGCGAATACATGACGGGTGGCACTGTGGTGGTGCTGGGTGAGACCGGCCGAAATTTTGCGGCAGGCATGTCCGGTGGCATTGCTTATGTCTACGATCCGGATAACGATTTTGCCGGTAAATGCAATCTAGCCATGGTGGCACTGGAGCGTGTGGCAAGTCATGCTGCGCAGGAAGTCGGCGAGGGCCGTGCGCAATGGCACCGTCGGTTGCGTGGTGGTGCTGCAGAGACCGACGATGCCATTTTGAAGAACTTGATAGAACGGCATTTCAAGCACACCGGAAGCAGCCGCGCACGTTATTTGCTGGACGATTGGCCGAGCGCCCGTAGCCGTTTCGTCAAGGTGTTTCCAACCGAATACAAGCGCGCACTTAACGAACTGCATGCGCCAGTCTCAGGGACTGAAACAGTGGCCATCTAAACAACAAACCATCCTTCGGATCGCAAAAACTATAGAGGCGTCATGGGAAAAATCACTGGTTTTATGGAATTCCAGCGCTTAAAAGAAGCAAGCGAGACGCCACAGACGCGTACGCGGCACTACAAGGAATTTCTGCTGCACTTAAGCGACAACGAGGCAAAGGTGCAAGGTGCACGCTGCATGGATTGCGGTATTCCATTTTGTAACGCCGCCTGCCCGGTCAACAATATCATTCCCGACTGGAATGACCTGGTGTACAACGGTAATTACCGTGAAGCACTTGATAATTTGCATTCCACCAATAACTTTCCTGAATTTACCGGCCGCATCTGCCCGGCTCCGTGCGAAAGCGCTTGTACGCTCACCATTAATAGTGACGCGGTAGGCATCAAATCAATTGAGCATTTCATCATTGATAAAGGCTGGGAAAATGGCTGGGTCGTGCCGTTGCCCGCAGTGGTCAAAACCGGGCGCAAGGTTGCTATTGTCGGCTCCGGGCCGGCAGGCATGGCGGCTGCACAGCAACTTGCACGGGCCGGCCACGATGTGACGGTTTTTGAAAAAAGCGACCGTGTCGGTGGCTTGCTGCGCTACGGCATTCCTGACTTCAAAATGGAAAAAACCCACATCGATCGCCGGGTTGCGCAAATGGAAGCCGAGGGTGTGGTCTTTCGCACGAGTGTCATGGTCGGCAAGGATTTTCCGGATCAAGTTAATAACTGGGCAAAAGAGACGATTGCGCCGGCGCAATTAAACGCGCAGTTCGATGCTGTGGTCATGGCGGGGGGAGCGGAATTGCCGCGTGATCTGCCGGTTCCCGGCCGGCAGTTGAAGGGTGTGCATTTTGCGATGGATTTTCTGCCGCTGCAAAACAAGGTCGATGCCGGCGATAGGATTACTGACCAAATACTGGCCAGCGGCAAGCATGTGGTGGTGATCGGCGGCGGCGATACCGGTTCCGATTGCGTCGGTACCTCCAACCGACATGGCGCGGCGTCGGTTGCCCAATTCGAATTGATGCCACAGCCGCCCGAGCGGGAGAATACGCCTTTGGTTTGGCCCTACTGGCCGACAAAACTGCGCACTTCGTCTTCCCACGAAGAAGGTTGCGATCGGGACTGGGCCGTTGCCACAAAGCGACTGGAAGGCGCAAACGGCAAGGTGGAAAAATTAATAGCTGCTCGCGTCGAATGGAAGGACGGCAAGATGCAGGAGGTGCCGGATTCTGAATTTGAAATGAAAGCCGACCTGGTTTTGTTGGCAATGGGATTTGTCTCCCCGGTGGCACAGGTGCTGGAAGCCTTCGGTGTTGCAAAAGATGCTCGTGGCAATGCCCTTGCCACTGCCGATAGTGCAGGCGGCTACAAAACCTCGGTCGACAAGGTGTTTGTTGCCGGCGACATGCGCCGTGGTCAGTCGCTGGTGGTGTGGGCAATCCGTGAGGGGCGTCAATGCGCCAGGGCAGTCGATGAATTCCTGATGGGAAGCTCGGTGTTGCCTAGATGAGTCATTGGTTCTGCACTACAATCACGGTTTGCATTTATCTCGCGCTCCGTGCTTAATCTCGTCGAAATTCGCAATCTCACGTTCAGTTATGGCGAGCGTCCGATCCTCTCGGGCCTCACCATGGATTTCCCGCGAGGCAAAGTCATTGCCGTCATGGGTGGTTCCGGCTCTGGCAAAACCACGATTCTGCGTCTGATCGGTGGGCAGCTCCAGCCCGGTGCAGGTGACATTAAGGTTGATGGCCAACCGATCGACACCGGCAACCATGAACGCATGTACGCAATGCGTCGCAAGATGGGGATGCTGTTTCAACACGGAGCCTTATTCACCGACTTGTCGGTATTTGACAACGTTGCTTTTCCCCTCCGTGAACATGCTAATTTGCCCGATGCATTGCTGCGAGACCTGGTGCTGCTAAAGTTGCATGCGGTAGGCTTGCGTAATGCTGCGCATCTGATGCCGGCTGAAATCTCAGGCGGCATGGCGCGCCGCGTGGCGCTGGCGCGTGCTATTGCACTTGACCCGCAATTGATTATGTACGACGAACCGTTTGCCGGGCTGGATCCGATTTCCTTGGGCATCACTGCCCGGCTGATCCGGCGTCTGAACGACGTGCTCGGCTCGACATCAATCCTGGTTTCCCATGACGTCAATGAATCGTTTCAGATTGCCGATTATGTGTATTTTCTATCACAGGGGAAAATCGTGGCGCACGGCACACCGGCTGCCATGCGAGAATCGACGGATGCTTATGTGAAACAATTTGTACTTGCACACGCTGACGGGCCGGTGCCATTTCATTATCCTGGTTCGACACTGGCGCACGATCTTAATCTGGAGAGCCGTATTGACCCAGCAGCTATCAGGGGGCGCAAGCGATGATCGGCACTTTCTTGGAAGCCATTGGCCGCGCAAGCCGGACAACGGTTGCCGATATCGGCTATGCCACGCGGATGTTTTTTCAGATTGTTTTTGCTTCAGGTGGCTTGTGGCGCCGGCCCAGGTTAGTAACTGACCAGGTTCACTTCATCGGCGGTCATTCGCTGGTCATCATCGGCATCTCCGGCCTGTTTGTCGGCTTCGTGCTCGGCTTGCAGGGGTACTACACGCTAAACAAGTATGGTTCCGAGCAAGCGCTGGGCCTACTGGTGGCACTATCTTTGACGCGCGAGCTTGGCCCTGTTGTGACGGCATTGCTATTTGCCGGTCGAGCTGGCACGTCGCTAACGGCTGAAATTGGTTTGATGAAAGCAGGTGAGCAGTTGTCGGCCATGGAAATGATGGCGGTCAACCCGATCCAACGCATTGTTGCGCCCCGTTTTTGGGCCGGTGTGATCGCGATGCCTCTGCTGGCTGCATTGTTTTCTGCGTTGGGGGTAATTGGCGGATATCTGGTCGGGGTGAAACTGATTGGTGTCGACGAAGGCGCGTTCTGGTCGCAGATGCAGGGCGGGGTGGATTTGTGGAACGATATCGCAAACGGCGTCATCAAGAGCGTGATTTTCGGCTTGGCAGTGACGTTTATCGCGTTGTATCAAGGGTTTGAGTCGCAGCCGACGCCGGAGGGCGTTGCCCGAGCCACAACGCGAACGGTAGTGTTTGCGTCGCTCACCGTATTGTTCCTGGATTTTCTTCTCACGGCATTAATGTTTAACTAAAAGATGGATCGGGGGCGTGTAGTCATGCAACGTAAATCGCTGGATATTTGGGTAGGGTTGTTTGTTTTCATTGGTGCGGCAGCCCTGGTGTTTTTGGCGCTGAAGGTGGGTAACGCAAGTTCCCTGTCAATGTCGAAGGGATATATCATCACAACAAGCTTTGATAACATCGGCGGCTTAAAGCCGCGCGCGCCTGTCAAAAGTGCAGGTGTCGTCGTTGGGCGAGTGGATAATATCGAGTTCAGCGACCAAAGCTTTAAGGCAGTCGTTACCCTGGAGATGGATTCTGGCTATAAATTTCCGAAAGATACATCGGCTAAAATCCTTACCTCGGGTTTGCTCGGCGAGCAATACATCGGTTTGGAAGCAGGCGGCGATACGAAAAATCTGGTCGCTGGCGACACAATCAAGATGACCCAATCGGCTATGGTACTGGAAAATCTGATCAGTCAATTTCTTTTCAGCAAGGCCACCGATAGTGCAAAGGATGCAGCGAAATGAACGTTCGTACCACGGTTGCCACAACCTTCCTCGTTCTTGCCCTGACGGGCTGTTCCACCACTACCAAGCAATCCGCTGACCCCTTTGAAGGTTTCAACCGCACAATGTTTGCCTTCAACGACCGGGTTGATCAGGTCGCATTAAAGCCAGCTGCTACTGCTTACCGTGCAGCGCTGCCCTCCTTCGCGCAGCTGGCAATTGGAAACTTTTTTAGTAACCTGGGTGATGTCTGGACTGGTGTCAATAACGTCTTGCAGGGAAAAGTTGGCGATGGGGCATCCGATTTTATGCGCTTCGCCGTCAACTCTACGCTGGGCCTGGGCGGCGTGATTGACTTGAGTTCGCTGGCTGGCATGCCCAAGCATCGTGAAGATTTTGGCCAGACCCTTGGTAAGTGGGGCGTCGGTGCTGGGCCATATCTCGTGCTGCCATTGTTTGGTTCATCAACCGTGCGCGACACGGCAGCTCTGCCGGTGGACTTCCAGGGTGATTTGTGGAGTTATTACAATCCGGCTGACGTGCGCTATGTGGGTACAGCATTGCGGCTCTTAGATGCCAGAGCTTCCGTGCTGGATGCATCGGATTTAATCGAAAGCGCCGCGCTGGATCGGTATGAATTCGTGCGAGATGCTTATCTGCAACGCCGATTAAGCCGAGTTTATGATGGTGAGCCGCCACCCTCTGGCGAAAGCGCACCCGCCAATAACCCCGATGGTTATATTCCGGCCGGCCCAACGTCTGACCCCTCGCAAGAGAAAGTACCTGCATCCAGACCAACTATGAAGTCGAGCTATGATAACGACGCTTCGAGTGCTGAACCTGTTGAAAGTTTTGTTGTCAATGACGAAACCCTTGCTACAACAACAACCGTGTTATCCGAAAACGATACACGTTTGGATATTTTTTAGCATTGGTTGCCACGAAACGACGGTAACGTTTTCTTACCAACGCTTGTCATCCGTCTTGCCCATCCACCAGTTAATGATAGGTGGCTTTTACCAGCTGCCCATTAATAAATAACGGTCACCTAATCAGGATTCCATGAAAACGATCAAAAAACTTTTATCTGCCTTCCTTTCAGTCAGCGTGTTGGCATTCGCACCCCATGCATTGGCACAAGTAACAACCCAGGAAGCGCCGGATGCATTGGTAAAACGTATCAGCCAGGAAGTGCTGGATATTGCCAAAGCGGATAAGGAAATCCAGGGCGGCAACCAAAAGCGCGTACTCGATTTGGTTGAAACGAAGATTTTGCCTTATGTGGATTTTCAGCGCATGACTGCACTGGCAGCTGGTCGCTTTTGGCGCGATGCTACGCCGGAACAGCAAAAACAGCTGACGAATGAATTCCGTAGCTTGCTGGTGTACACGTATTCGGGTGCAATCGCCCAAGTCAAGGATCAGCAAGTAGAGTTTAAGCCGGTGCGTATGGCGCCTGCCGATACCGAAGTGGAAGTGCGGTCACAAGTGATTCAGGCACGTGGTGGCGAGCCGTTGCAGCTCAATTACCGGCTTGAGAAGGCGGGCACTAGCTGGAAAATTTACGACGTCAATGTGTTGGGTGCATGGCTCGTAGAGACCTACAAAGGCAATTTTGCTGCTGAGATTGGCAAGAACGGTATCGATGGCTTGATCAAAACACTTGCTGCAAAGAACAAATTGCTGGGCGAGCGAGCAGTCAAGCCAACGCGTTCTTAAGCCAGGCGGGTGCTCTCCATGTCTTTTCAGCCTTCGCCGTTATTTTCCATTGAAAATGCGCGCACCATGCTCGCAGATGGCTGTAAAGCCATCAAGGGCGGCCAGCATGTCATCGATTTCAGCGGCGTTACTGCGGTGGATTCGGCGGCTGTGGCAGTGTTGTTGGCCTGGCAGCGAGAAGCGCTGGAGAGCACCATTACGTTATCTTTTATAAACGTGCCGGAGATGCTGCAAAATTTGATAAATCTATACGGCGTCGCTGAATTGCTGCCAAATCAACATGATCTCAGTAAATTTCTTCCCACCTCAGTGACTGACAACGCTTCTCTGTAACGTGCTTTGTCGCTAATTCCCTGTTTTAAACCTTTGGCTTTATAATCAACCGCTTTGCGCCGGCACTCCGGCGCTAATCAAATAGCCTTATGGCTGCCATCCAGATTTCCAATGTTGTAAAGTCTTATAAGGCGGTGCGTGCACTTGCCGGGGTATCGCTGAGGATTGAAGAGGGCGAATTTTTCGGTTTGCTTGGTCCAAATGGCGCCGGCAAAACAACGCTAATTTCCATCATTGCTGGGCTCAACCGGGCCGATAGCGGTAGCGTAGCCATCCACGGACATGATGTGGTAACGCAGTACCGAGCAGCGCGCCAAAAGCTGGGTGTTGTGCCGCAGGAGTTGGTGTTTGATCCCTTTTTTACCGTAAGAGAAACACTCAGGCTGCAATCCGGCTACTTCGGGTTGAAGAAAAATGATGCCTGGATCGACGAGCTGCTGCATCACCTTGACTTGACCAGCAAGGCTGACGTCAATATGCGTTCGCTTTCAGGTGGTATGAAACGCCGGGTGCTAGTCGGCCAGGCGCTAGTACACAAACCGCCGGTAATTGTGCTTGATGAACCCACAGCCGGTGTTGATGTGGAGTTGCGGCAGACTTTGTGGAAGTTTATTGCCAGGCTTAATCGCGAAGGCCATACCGTGGTGTTGACTACCCATTACCTGGAGGAAGCCCAGGCATTATGTAACCGTGTTGCCATGCTCAAAGCTGGTCAGGTTGTCGCACTCGATTCAACGGCAGCCCTGATTCGGCGCATCTCCGGTTCGCAATTGGTGTTGCGCCTGTCCTCGGGTAAGCTGCCCGAAAGCCTGGTGCCGCTGGTCTCGCATCCAGAAGAATTGGTGTCCGGAGCAAAGTACACCTTGCGCGTAAGCGAATACACCGATGTCGAGCCCATATTGGCGCAATTGCGCAGTGCCGGCGTTGTCATTGAAGATATGCAGCTGCAACAAGCCGACCTGGAGGATGTATTCCTTCAAATCATGGATGCGGAGAAATAATGGTCGGTTTTCAGACCTTGTTCTATAAAGAGATACTGCGCTTCTGGAAGGTCGCAACCCAGACCGTGACCGCGCCTATTGTCACCGCCATGCTGTATCTCCTCATTTTTGGGCATGTGCTGGAAGCCCATGTGCAGGTTTATCCAGGGGTGCAATATATTGCCTTCCTGATTCCCGGCTTAGTGATGATGAGCGTATTGCAAAATGCCTTTGCCAATTCATCGTCCTCGTTAATTCAATCAAAAATCACCGGTAATCTTGTTTTCGTATTGCTGCCACCGCTTTCGCATTGGGAAATATTTGCAGCCTACGTACTAGCATCAGCCGTACGGGGCTTAACTGTTGGTGTAGGCGTGTTCTTGGTGACTGCCTGGTTCGCAAAACTCAGCTTTGCTGCGCCGTGGTGGATTGTTATTTTTGGATTACTGGGTGCAATCATGCTTGGCACAATGGGTTTGATTGCCGGCATATGGGCTGAAAAATTTGATCAGCTGGCAGCATTCCAGAATTTTCTGATCATGCCGGCTACGTTTTTAGCTGGTGTGTTTTACTCGTTACATTCTCTACCGCCATTCTGGCAATCCGTGTCACGCGCGAACCCGTTTTTTTACATGATCGACGGGTTTCGCTACGGCTTCTTCGGCCAGTCGGATGTTGATCCGCGGTTGAGTGCGGGAATCGTTACGGCTTTCTCCATCATACTGACAGCCATTGCAATCAAGCTTTTAAAGAGTGGCTACAAACTGCGACACTAACGCCTCATCGCTAAATTTTGATGCGTACTATTTACGTTAAATAATTAGGTTGTTATAACAATGCCTACCATGCTACCGACTCCAGAATTGGTCCAACAATATATCGCTGCCGGCCTCGACTGCACGTACCTCGAGGTCACAGGCGACGGCCAGCATTTCACCGCTGTTATCGTGTCCGCTGCTTTCACCGGAAAAAGACCGATCCAACGTCATCAACTCGTTTATGCAGCACTTGGAGACCGTATGCGTGAAGAAATTCACGCCCTGTCGATGAAAACACTGACACCGGAAGAATTTCAACAATAGATGGACAAGTTACTGATTACCGGTGGCAAGCGCCTTTCAGGCGAGATCACGATTTCGGGCGCAAAGAATGCGGCTTTGCCGATTCTTTGCGCAAGCCTTTTAAGCAGCGATACGTTACACCTGTCGAATGTGCCGCATCTGCACGACGTGGCCACGATGCTGAAACTGTTGCGACAAATGGGCCTTGGCATCGAGCAAGGCAATGGCGAGGATGGCCAAAAAGGCGCACGGCTTGCCCTGACCGGTAATGCCATTGCTTGTCTTGAAGCGCCTTACGAGTTGGTCAAGACGATGCGAGCATCAATCCTGGTGCTTGGGCCATTGCTGGCACGTTTTGGTGAAGCCAAGGTATCCCTTCCCGGTGGTTGCGCCATCGGCTCGCGCCCTGTAGACCAGCACATCCGTGGGCTCCAGGCCATGGGCGCGGACATTACCATTGAAGCTGGCTATATCCTGGCACGGGCAAAGAAGCTCAAAGGCACACGCGTCGTGACCGACATGATCACTGTCACTGGCACTGAAAACCTGCTCATGGCTGCAACGCTTGCCGAGGGCGAAACGGTGCTGGAAAACGCCGCGCGCGAACCGGAAGTCGGCGACCTGGCACACCTGTTGGTAAAAATGGGAGCAAAAATCGACGGCATTGGTACCGATCGCCTGGTCATCCAGGGTGTGCCGTCGCTGCATGGCGCAACCCATGCCGTCATTGCCGATCGAATCGAAACCGCCACGTTCCTTTGCGCCGTAGCCGCCGCCGGTGGCGACGTAACGTTGAAAAACGTCCGTACCGATATTCTTGACGTTGCCCTGGACAAGCTGCGCGAAGCCGGTGTGGTACTGACCTCCGGGTCAGACTGGATCCGGGTACAGATGGCAGCACGCCCCAAGGCTGTCAGTTTTCGGACAACGGAATATCCTGGCTTTCCCACCGACATGCAGGCGCAGTTTATGGCGCTTAACTGCATCGCCGATGGCGGCAGCAGAGTGACAGAAACGATTTTCGAAAACCGCTTCATGCATGTGCAGGAAATGAATCGGCTAGGAGCCGCCATCACTATTGACGGGCACACGGCAAGCGTCACCGGCGTGCCGCAATTGGTGGGTGCGCCGGTCATGGCGACAGATTTGCGCGCTTCGGCGTCCTTGGTCATTGCCGCGCTGGCAGCACAAGGGCAAACCTTGATCGACAGGATTTATCATCTCGACCGCGGCTACGACCGCATGGAAGTCAAGCTCTCGGCAGTGGGCGCAGACGTCAAGCGGGTGCAGGCATGAACAGCAGCGCCGGCGATACCTTAACGCTAGCCCTTTCTAAAGGCCGCATCTTCGAAGAAACCATGCCGCTGTTGAAAGCGGCCGGTATCGAAGTGATGGAAAACCCGGAAACCTCGCGCAAGCTGATCCTGCCGACCAATGACCCGCAGGTGCGGGTCATCATTATTCGCGCATCTGATGTGCCGACCTATGTGCAATATGGCGCGGCGGACTTTGGCGTAGCCGGTAAGGATATTTTGCTTGAACATGGCGGCGAAGGGTTGTATCAACCGATTGATCTCAATATTGCACGCTGCCGGATGTCGGTTGCGGTGTCCCTCGGCTTTGATTATGCCAGTGCAGTACGCCAAGGCGCGCGGCTACGGGTCGCCACAAAATATCTTTTGACTGCGCGTAATCATTTTGCTGCCAAGGGGGTGCATGTCGATCTCATCAAACTCTACGGCTCGATGGAACTTGGCCCACTGGTCGGCTTGTCGGATGCGATTGTCGACATGGTCAGTACCGGCAATACGCTGCGTGCCAATAACCTGGTCGAGGTCGAGCACATTATGGAAATTTCAGCGCGCCTGGTTGTTAATCAGGCGGCATTGAAAATGAAGCGTGCCCGCCTGCAACCCATTCTTGAGGCAGTGCAAAAAGCTGCGCTTGCAATCGGCTGAGGTTACTTAAACATTGCTCCATTATGATGAAGACCTTGCCCAATTTTTGCCAAACACTCATCACACGCTGACCAAATCGCCATGCAGAATCCTTCATCTTTAAATGCACCTTCAAGCGCATCATCAAGCGCCCCCGCACCGGCACCGGCTAAGCGTATTGCATTGCGCCGTCTGGACGCCGACGATGCGAATTTTCACTCGGCGCTCATGGCATTGCTGGCGTTTGAAGCAGGCGAAGACGCAGCAATCGACCATGCTGTTACCACCATCCTTGCAGAAGTAAAAGCCCATGGCGATGCCGCCGTGTTGCGCTACACCGCACAGTTCGACCAGGTAGAAGCAACGAGCGTCGAGGCGTTGGAAATATCGCAATCAGCATTGCAGGCCGCGCTTGCCGGCCTCACCCCAGCGCGTCGCGATGCTTTAACCAGCGCTGCCGAACGTGTTCGCAGCTTCCACCTACGTCAAAAAACTGAATGTGGCGGCGAAGGATTTACCTACACCGAGCCGGACGGCACGATCTTGGGGCAAAAAGTGACGCCGCTGGATCGGGTCGGCATTTATGTGCCGGGTGGCAAGGCATCGTATCCCTCGTCGGTCTTGATGAATGCGATTCCAGCCAAAGTGGCCGGCGTGGCCGAAGTCATTATGGTTGTACCCACGCCTGCGGGCGTGCGCAACCCTTTGGTGCTGGCAGCTGCCGCCATTGCCGGTGTCGACCGGGTCTACACTATTGGCGGTGCGCAGGCAGTCGGCGCACTGGCCTATGGCACTGCCACCATTGCCGCCGTCGATAAGATTGTTGGGCCGGGCAACGCCTATGTCGCAGCAGCCAAGCGTCGGGTGTTTGGCACCGTTGGCATTGATATGATTGCCGGGCCGTCGGAAATTCTTGTGCTGTGCGATGGCACTACGGACCCGGATTGGATCGCCATGGATTTGTTTTCACAGGCAGAGCACGACGAACTGGCGCAATCGATTTTGATTTGCCCGGATGCTGCCTATCTGGATAGGGTTGAACACAGTATCGCTCGGTTGCTTGAAACGATGCCACGACACCAGACAATCCGCACCTCATTGGTCAATCGTGGCGCCATGATCAAGGTGCGCGACATGGCGCAGGCATGTGAGATTGCCAACCTGATTGCCGCCGAGCACCTGGAAATCTCAACCGAAAATCCGCAGCATTGGGCTGATCGCATTCGCCATGCCGGTGCCATCTTCCTTGGCCGGTTTTCTTCCGAAGCCTTGGGAGATTATTGCGCCGGGCCGAACCATGTGTTGCCAACGTCGCGCACTGCGCGGTTTTCATCGCCCCTGGGTGTCTACGATTTCCAGAAGCGCTCCAGCATCATCCACGTCAGCCAGGCTGGTGCAGCCACGTTGGGCAAGGTCGCCGCCGAGTTGGCCGACGGTGAGGGTTTACAGGCGCATGCCCGCTCGGCCCGCTACCGGTTTGATCCGGCAGCCGATTGACGCACTCGTAATGGATACCTGGCGTAACCAGATATTTTGCGACGATGTGGTCGCCGGTATCGAGCGTATTCCGGATGGGGCAATCGACTTGATCCTTGCCGATCCACCATACGGGCTCGGTAAGGATTACGGCAATGAATCCGATAAACTCGATACCGCCGAATATTTACTCTGGACGGCGCGCTGGATCGATGCAGTGCTGCCTAAATTAAAAGCGAACGGCAGTCTTTATATTTTTCTGACATGGCGCAATTCGCCCGAAATTTTCGTGATGCTCAAGCAGCGCATGACGATGGTTAATGAAATTATTTGGGATCGGCGCGTGCCTTCCATGGGCGGCAGCACGCGCCGGTTCTCGTCGGTGCATGATACGGTCGGTTTTTTTGCCAATGCCAAAAACTATTACTTTGATCTTGACGCGATCCGCGTGCCGTACGACGCGGTAACCAAGAAGGCGCGCTCACGCGCAATTTTTGTCGGGGCGAAATGGCTTGAACTCGGATGCAATCCCAAGGACGTGTGGAGCGTTTCGCGCCTGCATCGGGAGCATAGCGAACGCGCTGATCATCCTACCCAAAAGCCGCTGGAAATCATTGAGCGTATGATCAAGGCATCCTGTCCATTTGGCGGCGTGGTCCTAGATCCTTTTATGGGTAGCGGCACCACCGCTGTTGCGGCAGTGCGGTGTGCACGAGATTATGTCGGCTTCGAGCTAAACTCTGAGTATTGCACCCTCATCGAGCGTCGGCTGCATGACATTGCCTTGGCGCCATCGGCTTCATCTTCAGTTGTTTCCTTTCCGGATTCTCCATGTCCTTGATCGACACCATTATCCGCGCCGATGTGCGAGCGCTGGCGGCCTACCACGTACCCGACGCAGCCGGTTTTCTGAAACTCGATGCGATGGAAAACCCTTACACGCTGCCGGAGGCCCTGCGCGAAGAGTTGGCCGAACGCCTGGCTGAGGTCAGCCTTAATCGCTATCCAGTACCGTCTTATACGGCGTTGAAAGCGCAAATTTGCAAACATCTTGGGGTGGCCCCCGGTTTTGATGTGGTGCTCGGCAACGGTTCCGACGAATTGATTGCAATGCTCTCGATTGCCTGCGCCACGCCGGGTGCTAAGGTATTGGCGCCTGTGCCGGCATTCGTGATGTATGCAATGTCGGCAAAGCTGTCCGGACTGGAATTTGTCGGCGTGCCGCTTCGTCCGGATTTTTCGCTCGATCTACCGGCGATGCTGGAGGCCATTGCCTTGCACCGGCCGGCAATCACGTATCTTGCTTATCCAAACAATCCTACCGGCGCACTATTTGAGGCCCGGCAGATGGTGGCCATCATTGACGCTGTTGGCGATCAGGGTATTGTGGTCGTCGACGAAGCCTACCAACCGTTTGCGCAGGCCAGCTTCATGCCGCGTCTGGCTGAATTCCCGAACCTTGTCGTTATGCGCACCGTTTCCAAGTTGGGCTTGGCCGGTATCCGTCTCGGGTATATGGCTGGCGCGCCCGCATTGTTGCAGGAATTCGAGAAAGTTCGCCCACCGTACAACATCAATGTCTTGACGCAATGCGTCGCGCAGTTTGTACTGGAGCATATCGACGTGCTCGATGCCCAAGCCGCCCTGCTACGTGGTGAAAGGGAGCGGATGTCTGCGGCGATGGCGGCGCTTCCCGACCTCACTGTATTCAGATCGGACGCAAATTTCATTCTGGTGCGAATTGAGGCAGTGTCGTATGGTGCCGACGATGTTTTTGCAAATCTTCTGGCGCACAAAATCCTGGTGAAAAATGTGAGTAAAATGCACACAATGCTGCATAACTGCCTGCGCATTACGGTCAGTACGCCGGAAGAAAATAGTAAGTTGCTTGATGCGTTGCGCGTTTCCCTCGGGAGCGCCAACTCCAGATGTTCGTAGCCATTCCTGATTAGCCCATAGCCATGCCCACCGCCCGTACTGCTGAAGTCACCCGCAACACCGGAGAAACGCAAATCCATGTTGTCGTCAATCTTGACGGCACAGGCGCTCAAAGCCTTAATACTGGTGTGCCGTTTCTTGACCATATGCTTGACCAGATTGCGCGTCATGGCCTGATCGATTTACATATCGAAGCCAAGGGCGATCTGCATATTGACGCCCACCATACCGTTGAAGATGTAGGCATTACGCTCGGCCAGGCTTTTGCCAAAGCTGTTGGCGACAAAAAAGGTTTGCGTCGCTACGGCCATGCTTATGTGCCGCTGGATGAAGCGCTATCGCGTGTGGTGATCGATTTTTCTGGCCGCCCAGGCCTCGAATTTCATGTGCCATTCAAGCGTTCCATGATCGGCTCTTTCGATGTTGATCTGGCGCATGAGTTTTTCCAGGGCTTTGTCAATCACGCACTCGTTAGCTTGCATATCGACAACCTGCGTGGTGAAAACGCGCACCACCAGTGCGAAACGGTATTCAAGGCGTTTGGCCGGGCTTTGCGCATGGCTGTTGAATTGGATGCCCGGTCTGCCGGCACGATCCCCTCTACCAAAGGCAGCCTTTAAGCGGCGCAACCAGATGAACCGGATCGTAGTAGTGGATTACGGCATGGGTAACCTGCGTTCCGTTGAGCAGGCGCTACGTCATGCCGCGCCCGAAGCCGATGTGCGCGTTTCCGGTGAGGTAAGCGACATCGTCTCGGCAGACCGCCTGGTGCTCCCGGGGCAGGGCGCCATGCCGGACTGCATGCGGTGTCTGCGCGAATCCGGTTTGCAGGATGCCCTAATGCGGGCCGCGGAAATCAAGCCGTTGCTGGGCGTATGCGTAGGCGAGCAGTTGCTGTTCGACTGGAGCGAAGAGGGCGATACGCCAGGGTTGGGCTTGTTACCAGGAAAAGTAGTGCGGTTTCGCCTGGAGGACCAACGCCAGCCGGATGGATCACGTTTCAAGGTGCCACAAATGGGTTGGAACCGCGTCCGGCAAATATCGCCCCACGCGCTCTGGAAAGGCGTTGCAGACGATAGCTATTTCTATTTTGTCCATAGCTATTATGCAGTGCCACACAATGATACCCACACCGCTGGCCAAACGACTTATGGCGCGCCGTTTAGCTGTGCCGTTTCCCGCGACAATATCTTTGCCACGCAGTTTCATCCAGAAAAAAGTGCTGCGGCTGGCTTGCAACTCTACAAAAATTTTGCCCAGTGGCGTCTGTAACCACGCCATCCTATCCACCCACTATCGCCTGCAACCATGCTCCTTATTCCTGCCATTGATCTGAAAGACGGTCACTGCGTCCGCCTGCAACAGGGGGACATGAATCTTGCTACTGTATTTTCCACAAACCCTGCTGAGATGGCCCGTCACTGGCTGCTTCAAGGAGCGCGACGGTTGCATCTGGTCGATCTCAATGGCGCTTTTGCCGGCAAGCCGAAAAATGAGCCTGCCGTCAAGGCAATCATTCAAGCCGTGCGCGATTTTGCCTTGGAAAACGGGCTTGATGAAATTCCGGTGCAACTCGGTGGCGGTATTCGCGATCTTGATACGATCGAGCGTTATCTGGATGACGGCCTGAGCTACATCATCATCGGCACCGCTGCGGTGAAGAACCCCGGTTTCCTGCATGACGCTTGCAGCGCATTTCCCGGGCAGATCATCGTTGGCCTGGATGCGCGCGATGGCAAGGTTGCTACCGACGGCTGGAGCAAGCTTTCCGGCCACGAAGTGCTTGATTTGGCAAAGAAATTCGAGGATTACGGCTGCGAAGCAATTGTCTACACCGACATCGGCCGCGACGGCATGATGGGCGGCATCAATATCGAAGCTACTGTCAAGCTGGCGCAAAGCATGACAATACCGGTGATTGCCTCAGGCGGCGTGCACAATGTCGGCGATGTGGAAAAGCTCTGTGCTGTGCAGTTCGAAGGCATTGACGGCGTCATTTGCGGTCGGTCGATTTATGAAGGCACGCTCGATTTGCGCACCGCGCAGGCTAGGGCTGATACGCTTACTGAAGAGGCGCTGACTCCTGACAAGGCGCTTGTCGAGGAGCCCATCGTCAATGTTCCCCGCTTTGATACCGGCGCTGCATGACACTGGCTAAACGCATCATTCCTTGCCTCGATGTATCGTCTGGGCGAGTTGTAAAAGGGGTGAATTTTGTCGAGCTGCGTGATGCTGGCGATCCGGTCGAAGTTGCGCGTCGTTACGATGAGCAAGGTGCTGACGAGATCACCTTTTTGGATATCACCGCCACGTCCGATGATCGGGATTTGCTGCTGCCAATCATCGAAGCAGTCGCTTCCAGCGTTTTTATTCCGTTAACAGTTGGTGGCGGTGTGCGGGCTGTCACCGACATACGGCGTTTGCTCAATGCCGGAGCCGATAAAGTCAGTATCAATAGCAGCGCCATCAGTAACCCAGGTTTGGTGTTCGACGCTTCTCAGAAATTCGGCTCCCAATGCATCGTCGTGGCAATCGATGCCAAGCGCCGTCAGGATGGCAGCGGCTGGGAAGTCTACACACATGGTGGGCGTAAAGCCACTGGCCTGGATGCCGTGGAGTGGGCAATTAAAATGGCGGCATTTGGCGCCGGGGAAATCCTGCTCACCAGCATGGACCGCGACGGTACGCGTTCCGGCTTCGACCTGGCGCTTACTGCAGCGGTATCGGATGCCATCAGTATCGCGGTCGTGGCCTCCGGTGGCGTCGGCGGACTACAGGACTTAGCCGATGGAATCTTGCAAGGCCATGCCGATGCAGTGCTGGCAGCCAGTATCTTTCACTATGGACACCATACCGTGCAGGAAGCCAAGCGATACATGGCAGGCAAGGGCATACCAATGAGGCTGGCATGAGCATCAAAGCCAAGTGGCTTAACAAAGTACAGTGGGATGAAAACGGCCTCGTGCCGGTTATCGCCCAGGAGGCGGCAACCGGCGACGTGCTGATGTTTGCCTGGATGAACCGCTTAGCGCTTTCGCAAACGGTTGCCAGTGGCGAGGCCGTATATTGGAGTCGCTCGCGTAAAAAGCTCTGGCACAAGGGTGATGAGTCGGGGCATCGACAAAAAGTATTGGAAATTCGCTTGGATTGTGACGAGGACGTGGTGCTGCTCAAGATCGAGCAAATCGGTGGTATTGCCTGCCACACCGGGCGTCATTCCTGCTTTTTTCAAAAATTTAACGGTAGCGTGCCAGGCGATGAATGGCAAGATGTCGACCCGGTATTAAAAGACCCTGAAAGCATCTACAAAAAATGAGTGACACCCTTAATCGGCTGGCAGCCATCGTCGAATCCCGCAAGCCCGCCAATGGCGGCGATCCTGCCACGTCGTACGTGGCACGACTTTTTGAAAAAGGCGACGATGCGATTCTGAAAAAGATCGGCGAAGAAGCGACCGAGACGGTCATGGCTGCAAAAGATGCACGGGTGGCGGGCGATGCGGCAAAGTTGGTCTACGAGTGTGCCGACCTGTGGTTTCATAGTTTGATCATGCTGGCCCAGTTTGATTTGACGCCACAGCAGGTGCTCGACGAACTGGCGCGCCGCGAAGGCATTTCCGGCATTGAGGAAAAAGCCGGGCGCAAGCTGGCTGCGCGTGAGTACGACGAATCATAAAAACAGTAAATGCATTGATGAACAGTGCCGGGAGAGTGGTGTGAACAATTGTATTTTTTGTAAGATCGCTGCAAAAACAATTCCGACCAAGCTCATTTATGAAGATGAAGAGCTGATGGCATTTCACGACATCAACCCAGCCGCACCAGTGCATTTGCTAATCGTCCCAAAAAAGCATTTCCCTACCCTGGCTGACTGCGATGTTGGGCAAGAGTCGATGTTGGGTAGAATGCTGTTGCTTGCACCAAAGCTGGCGCAGGAGCAAGGGTGCGAGGTAACAACGGCAGCAGACGGTACCTACAGCGGTGGCTTCAAGACAGTGGTCAATACCGGGCCGGGTGGCGGGCAAGAGGTATACCATCTGCATATGCATGTGACGGGCGGCGCTCGTCCCTTCAGCGGTCAACGATGAAAAACTGGAGAATTAAATGGGTTCGTTAAGCATCTGGCATTGGTTGATTGTTCTGGTGATCGTGGCGCTTGTGTTTGGCACCAAGAAAATCGGTAACATGGGCTCAGATTTGGGCAAGGCTGTCAAAGGTTTCAAGGATGGTATAAAGGGCGATGAAGACAAAACCGCCCATGTTGCCGACAAAAGCACGATTGACGTCGACGCAAAAGAAAAGACTCGCCTCTAAGTATGGTCGACCGATATAACTCGCGTGGATTGGCATGATTGATCTGGGGCTGACCAAGATCGCCTTGATCGGCGTTGTGGCGCTAGTCGTCATCGGTCCTGAAAAGCTGCCGCGTGTTGCCCGCATGGCAGGCACATTGTTTGGCCGTGCGCAACGTTATATCAATCAAGTGAAATCCGAAGTCAGCCGCGAAATGGAGCTTGATGAATTCCGGCGTATGCACCAGGAAGTTGCCGAAGCGGCTGCTGGTGCTGGTAAATCGGCCAAAGAAGCAATGAATGAAGTGAGAAACGATCTTGACGATGCCTGGCATGACCGGGCCTCGACCCACCGCACGATTCATGGTGGGTCGAGCCCGGTGCTATCCGCAGATTCATTCGCAATAAAATCCAGGGCGTTCCGCAAGAAATGCCTGGCGCGCAACTGCGGTACGGCAAAATTCTTCACACGTCACGGCAGTCGCCGCACCCGGGTTGTGTCGGCCGCGGCACGTGTTGCCCGATACCGCCCGGGCACGGCAAAACCCCTTTCCTCATTCTTTTCCTGATGGCGCCAGATCCTTCCACAAGCGCGCAGGAGTCGTTCATTTCCCATCTGATCGAACTACGCAATCGGTTGGTGAAGGCCTCAGTGGCAGTGCTGGCGGTGTTCGTCGTGCTGTTTGTGATCTGGCCCGGCCCGGCTGCGATCTACGATTTTCTGGCGCAGCCGATGATGGATTCTTTGCCAAAAGGCTCGCGCATGATTGCCACCGGCATCATCACGCCGTTTCTCATTCCAATGAAATTGACGTTGATGGTGGCCCTGATCGTGGCGCTGCCCTGGGTGTTGTACCAAGTCTGGGCATTCATCGCGCCCGGTCTTTATGCCCATGAGAAAAAATTGGTGGTGCCACTGGTGCTGTCGTCGTCATTACTATTCATCGGCGGCGTGGCATTTTGTTATTTCCTGGTGTTTGGGCAAGTGTTCAAATTCATCAATGAATTTTCACCAAAATCCATTACGGTTGCACCCGATATCGAAAATTACTTCGATTTCGTGATCACCATGTGCCTGGCTTTTGGCGTCACATTCGAGGTGCCAATCGTGGTGATTGTACTGGTTCGCATGGGTTTGGTAAGTATCGAAAAATTGCGGGAAATCAGGCCATACGTCATCGTGGGAGCCTTCGTCATCGCCGCCATCGTCACGCCGCCTGATGTGATGAGCCAGTTATTCCTGGCAATCCCGCTCTGTCTGCTCTTTGAAGTGGGGCTACTGATTGCCCCGCTCTTTGCCCGCATGACCAAAGCGCCAGACGCCGATGCAGATATTGGTGCGCGAGGCACCTGACGACGCTTCGTTAATCGTCTCGCGCTGAAGGTGTCTTGACCGTGCGCAGCCACATGACCAGGGGCTGGGCGGCGTTGCAAGCTTCAAGCACTTTGTCTGCCACCACATCAGGCATCATGCCGCCGATATCAGTTTCGCTCCAGACGATAAAATGTTTGAGCTTAATTAATTCGATCCCAGGGTGCTCCGCATCAAACCCCTTCGGCGGGCGTTTTAATTTCCCCTCTTCTTGCAAGCCACCAAAGCGTGTGACCAAAGACTTGCTGCGGGTAATTTTTGCCAGTGGTACGGGGTCGGTGGCAATTCGCTGTCGGATTGCCAGCAAACGATCGGCTGGTGGTAGCCACTCGCCTGCTGCCACCATCAATTTTTCATGGCGATCAATCTGGAAATAATAAGAAGGGCCGCCCCCTTTGCTCGGTTTCTTCAAACCTGCTGCAGTAATCGAGGCTGAGAAAAATGTTTTATAGGGAGATTTGTCATGCGAAAACCGCATGTCGCGGTTAACCCGGAACAGGGCTTTCTTGGGAATGCAGCTAGCTACAAATGGGTCTGATTGCGCCATCTCGGCAATCAAACCCGTGGTCATGTCCAAAAATTCCGCACGCAAAATATCGTAACGGGGCTTGTTCATCACAAACCATGCACGGTTGTTGTTTTCAGATAGTTCTGCCAGAAAGCGGGTCAGGTCACGCAGGTGCATCCAGGCTATTCCAGTTCGTCGTGAGGGTTGCCGTTAGGGAAAGGACTAGCCCTGCGGGTCTTGGGCCTGGTGCCAACGGTCACTTCCAACACGGCCTGCTGGCTTTTTCTGAGCACCGTCACTTTCGTTTTCTTGCCTGGAACCAGTTGGGCAATTTGATTCAACATCTCTGTTGTATCAGATACTGTGTTGCCATCAACTGCAGTAAGAATATCGCCCGGTCGCATGCCGGCTTTATCTGCCGGCCCACCACGTACTACCCCGGCGATGATCGTGCCGGTTTTCACTGCAAGTCCAAAATTTTCAGCCAGCTCGGGCGTAATGTCCTGAGGTTCTACCCCAATATAGCCGCGCACCACCTGGCCGGAGGAAATAATAGATTCCGTTACGTTTTTGACGGTCGTTACTGGAATCGCAAAACCGATACCTAGAGAGCCGCCGCTACGGGAATAAATGGCAGTGTTAATACCTAAAAGATTGCCGTTGGTGTCAATCAACGCGCCACCAGAATTGCCAGGATTGATTGCGGCATCAGTTTGAATAAAATTTTCGAAAGTGTTAATGCCCAAATGATTTCGGCCAAGAGCAGAAATAATGCCCATCGTGACCGTCTGGCCGACCCCAAACGGATTGCCAATGGCCAATACTACGTCGCCAACACTCGCATTCTCGATTTTTCCTAAAGTGATGGCAGGTAGATTAGGCAACGCAATCTTGATGACAGCCAAATCAGTTTCTGGATCAGTGCCAACAACTTTTGCCACTGCCTTGCGTCCGTCCGCCAACGCCACTTCGATTTCGTCCGCCGCCTCCACCACATGGTTGTTGGTCAGCACATAGCCCTCAGTACTAATGATGACGCCAGACCCAAGGCTCGATTGCTTTTCTTCCTGCTCCCGTTGTTGATCGCCAAAAAAACGTTTAAAAAATGGGTCATCCATTAACGGATTTTTTGGCTGCCCCGATTCTTTACTAGTGAAGATATTGACAACCGACGGCATCGCTTTTTTTGCCGCACTGCGATAAGTGTTTTGGCTGCCGATTGCTACCGCCGGTGTCTCAAGCATCGGTATGCTCACTGTAGGCACCTGCACTTTGCGATTGTCCAGGCCCAGCTGACTAATCCACTGTGGTTTCAATGTAACAATGACAAACCAGATTGCCAGGCCGACCGTGGCGGTCTGCGCGAAGAGTAACCATAGACGTCGCATAGATAGATAAAACCGTGTTGTGAATAGTGTGAAAAAATAATTATGAAAGCGATAACAGCGCGGCCACGATGATAACCGCTTTCGCTCCAACCTTTTATTCAGAGCGCTTTAGCGCATCCCGAATTTCGGTTAGTAGCCGAATTTCTTCCGTCGGCGTTGCAATGATTACCGGTATTGCTTCCGGGGGTTGGCCAAGCCTGAGCTGGTTAATAATGCGCACCATTTGAAAAATAATGAATGCCAGAATCACAAAATTCAAAGAAATCGTTGCAAAGTTTCCATATGCAAATACTGCCCCCGCTTTTTTCGCTTCCAGAAGGGATAAATTGGTCGCTTGCCCGTTTAATGGAATGTAGTAACTGCTGAAATCTAATCCGCCAAATATCTTCCCTACTATCGGCATAATGATGTCTTGCACCAGCGAGTCGACTATCTTCCCAAATGCAGTGCCGATGATGACCGCCACCGCCAGATCGACGACATTGCCCTTGATTGCGAATGCTTTGAATTCCTGCAACAACGCCATGTTTTTTCTCCAGTGATCAAGAACTTGTGGTGAGCCGGGATTTTGCCTTTGCCCAGTGTGCCACGCAAATGTTTTAAAAAAGTGGCTGCGAGCAGGCATTACTAAATGTTTCCGGTCTACGCTATAATCTAAGGTTGCGAGAAGTTTCGGACAGATTTGCATTTTGAGTGATTGGGGTTGGTATGAGTAATGAAAAGCAGGTCGACTCCGGTCGACGCGGCTTGCTCGTTGCAACAGCTGCGGCGGGTGGTGTAGCAGGTTTGGCGACGGCCGGTGCCTTGGTGTCGACGTTCCAGCCTTCTGAGCGCGCCAAAGCGGCCGGCGCTCCAGTGGAGGCGGATATTTCAGATTTGAAGCCGGGCGAGATGAAGGTGTTTGAGTGGCGTGGCAAGCCAGTATGGATCATGAAGCGCACGCCGGAGCAAATGAAGAGCATCGCCAATAATGATGCCAACGTTGCCGATCCCCAATCGGAAAAGCCTTATACGATGGAAGTGCCTGAATATTGCAAAAACAAGGTGCGCTCGCACAAGTCGCACCCAGAAAATCTGGTCGTCGTCGGCATTTGCCCGCATCTGGGTTGTTCGCCATCTTCCAAATTTGCAACCGGCCCTCAAACTTCTTTGCCCGACGATTGGGCTGGAGGCTTTTTGTGCCCTTGCCACGGTTCTACCTTTGACTTGGCGGGGCGGGTGTTTAAAAACAAGCCCTCGCCAAATAATCTGGATGTTCCACGCCACATGTATTTATCGGATACAAAAATTCTGATCGGTAAAGATGAGAAAGGTGAGGTTTAGTCATGGCATTCGTCGAAAAAAAGCTGCCCGCTAACGCAACGGCATCTGAAAAAGCTGTAGGCTGGATCGATGCGCGGTTTCCGCTGACATCAACGTTCAAGCAGCATTTGTCGGAGTATTACGCACCCAAAAATTTCAACTTTTTCTACGTATTCGGTTCGCTGGCACTGCTGGTGCTTGTGATCCAGATTGTCACGGGTATTTTTTTGGTAATGCACTACAAGCCTGACGCTAACCTGGCGTTTGCGTCTGTGGAATACATCATGCGTGATGTGCCATGGGGCTGGCTGGTGCGCTATATGCATTCGACCGGTGCGTCGGCATTTTTTATCGTCATCTACATGCACATGACCAGGGCATTGCTATACGGCTCGTATCGCAAGCCGCGTGAATTGGTCTGGTTATTCGGCGTGGCGATTTTCTTGTGCCTGATGGCCGAAGCGTTTTTCGGCTATTTGCTGCCTTGGGGCCAAATGTCGTACTGGGGCGCTCAGGTAATCGTCAACTTGTTTGGCGCCATTCCGTTCATCGGCCCGGATTTATCGCTCTGGATTCGTGGCGATTATGTGGTGTCTGACGCAACGTTGAACCGGTTCTTCTCCTTCCACGTGATCGCTATTCCACTAGTATTGCTGGGCCTGATTGCCGCGCACATCGTGGCCCTGCACGAGGTTGGCTCGAACAATCCGGATGGTATCGAGATCAAGGATAACGTCGACGCTCGTGGCATACCGTTGGATGGCATTCCATTCCACCCGTATTACTCCGTGCATGACATTTTCGTGGTGATCATATTCTTGATTGTTTTTAGCGCAATCGTATTTTTTGCGCCTGAAATGGGTGGTTACTTCCTGGAATATAACAACTTCCTGCCCGCTGATTCTCTCAAGACGCCACCACACATTGCACCGGTCTGGTATTTCACGCCGTTTTACTCGATCCTGCGCGCCACGACAGATCCTTTTATTTACGCAATCATGGCCGGAACGCTCGCCTATGTCGCTTTGATCATTTTAAAGACGCGGCTCAAGGCGCTCTTCAAGCTGGCTGCCGCAGTAATCGGCTTGGTGTTTATCGCTGCACTGCTGATTTTTGATGCCAAGTTCTTTGGCGTGGTGCTCATGGGCGTATCGGTGATGATCCTCTTTGCCTTGCCGTGGCTGGATGTTTCGCCAGTGAAGTCAATTCGTTACCGCCCTGATTGGCATAAATACCTGTATGCCCTGTTCTTTGTTGTGTTCGTAGTACTTGGTTATCTGGGCATCCAGCCGCCAACCGATATCCGCACGCTGATCGCCCAAATCGGTACGTTTATCTATTTCGGCTTCTTCCTGCTCATGCCATGGTGGAGTGCAATGGGAACATTCAAGCGGGTACCGGATCGGGTTACTTTCGAGCCGCACACTGCCGTCAAGTCGTAAAGGAACAAGCGAATCATGAAATTGCTGAAAAAAATGATGGCTATCATGGCGTTATTGCCTGCATTGGCAACGATGCCGGCGTTGGCATCTGAAAGCAGTCACCCGCTTGATCGGGCGCCCGATCAGAGCCGGAATTTGTCTTCATTGCAAAACGGTGCAAAGCTGTTCGTCAATTATTGCCTTAATTGTCATTCTGCATCCGCAATGCGTTACAACCGCTTGCGCGACATCGGCTTGACTGAAGATCAGATCAAAAACAACCTGATGTTTACCGGAGAAAAAGTGGGCGACCTGATGAAGATTGCTATGAGCCCGGCCGATGGGAAGGAATGGTTCGGTGCCGCGCCGCCTGATCTTTCCGTCATTGCTCGCGCAAAGTCTTCAGCAGCTGGCACCGGTGCCGATTACCTCTACACCTATTTGCGTACCTATTATCAAGATGCAGGGCGCCCAACCGGTTCCAACAATCTGGCCTACGCCAATACGGCCATGCCCAACGTATTTTGGGAGCTGCAGGGTATTCGTAAAGCTAAATTTGTTGACCAAAAAGATCCGCACGATCCGACAAAAATGGTGCATACCTTTGCTGGTTTCGAGCAGGTAACTCCAGGCAAGTTGAGCATCAACGAGTTTGATACGGCAATGGCTGATTTGGTGTCGTATCTGTCGTGGATGAGCGAGCCGGTGCAAAACAAGCGTCGTCAACTCGGGGTCTGGGTTCTATTGTTTCTCGGCGTGTTTCTCGTCATCGCATGGCGCTTGAATGCGTCTTACTGGAAACACGTCAAATAGCTTTCATGCCTGCCTGAAACGGCAGGCATTCATTCAAGGGTGAGCCGTTCTGCGTCTCACCCTCTTTGTTTCTAAGGAACTGTAAAAATGATGGTTCTCTATTCGGGCACGACTTGCCCGTTTTCCCAACGCTGCCGCCTAGTCCTTTTTGAAAAAGGCATGGATTTTGAAGTGCGCGATGTTGACCTGTTTAATAAGCCGGAAGATATCTCCACCATGAACCCTTATGGTCAGGTGCCGATCTTGGTCGAGCGTGATTTAATCCTTTACGAGTCGAATATCATCAACGAATATATTGATGAGCGGTTTCCCCATCCGCAACTCATGCCTGCAGATCCATTGATGCGGGCACGGGCGCGCTTGATGCTGTTTAATTTCGAAAAAGAGTTGTTCGTTCACGTTCACACATTGGAGAATGACAAAGCGCGATTGACCGACAAAACCCAGGAAAAAGCCCGTTCCGAGATTCGTGATCGGCTCACAACCCTGGCGCCGTTATTTCTTAAAAACAAGTATATGTTGGGTGACGAGTTTTCAATGCTTGATGTTGCCGTTGCACCATTGCTCTGGCGTCTGGACCATTATGGCGTTGAGCTTTCCAAGACTGCAGCACCGCTGATGAAATACGCCGAACGGATCTTTTCACGCCCGGCTTACATTGAAGCGTTGACGCCGTCTGAAAAAGTGATGCGTCGCTGATTTTTAAAAAAATTCGTTGATGCAAACAATCATTCGCACCTTTACACGATAGCGCGGCTTTGTTAGTCTTCACACCATGGCTGAAACGTCCACAAAACCCTACCTGATACGCGCTATTTACGAATGGTGTACCGACAATGGCTACACGCCGTATCTCGCGGCATTAGCCGACGGTAACGCACGCGTACCCCGTGAATTTGTTAAGAACGGCGAAATCGTTCTTAACATTAGTTTCGGTGCAACCAGCGGTTTGAAGATGGACAACGACGTTGTGCATTTTGCGGCGCGTTTTGGCGGTGTATCGCGTGATATTTGGGTGCCGATTGAGAACGTGGTGGCGATCTATGCTCGTGAAAACGGCCAGGGCATGGCGTTCGAAGTATCAAAATTCCCAGCCATGGATGCAAACACTGATGTGCCACCTGGTGTTGTGGAAGGCCCCGCCAGTATCAGTGCTGTGCCACCTACGCTCTCATCCGTACCTTCGTCAATGCTTGAAGAGGCGTTTGTCGAAGACGGTGGTAGTTCAGAAGGCAACAGTACAGGTGGCGGTAGCCGTCCAGAACCACCAAAAAAGGGCGGCAAACCATTCCTCACCCGGGTGAAATGACTTATAATCTCTGGCAGCAGTTTTCGCCGGCTTAGCTCATATGGTAGAGCAGTTGATTTGTAATCATCAGGTGGCCAGTTCGATCCCGGCAGCCGGCACCAATATAATCAAGCACTTAGCCCAGCTCACAAGGTTGGGCTTTTTGCTTTCTACGCAGCATGTAAGCGCTGTACCAATCTTGAATACGCAATCAGCGCCATCGGCTTGTGACCTCAGTTCCTTTAGGCGGCAACAGGTCAGGTTACAAAATTTCGAATCAAATATTCATCGAACATCGGGACAGTAAACGCAATGTCTCCATGAGATGGGCTGTAAATCATACCTTTACTGATTATTTGCGCCCGGCGAGGACCAAGGCTTTCAGGCGTTTCGCGCAGCGCATCAGCAACGTCTGAGGAGCGGTATGGCCCAGGGCCCAACTTGGCCATTGCTATCACGTATTCGCGCTCTTTCGGCGTAAGTCGATCAAACCGAACTTTGAAAAACCTGTCGTCTAATCGGGTAGTGGCGCCGTCTTGTGCGCTCTTCGCATCTGCCAATTCAATGCGATCATTTTGACCAATGTTCCAGCATTGATGACCCCATTCTTGTAAGAAATAAGGGTAACCCCGTGTCTTCTCAATAATTTCGTTTAACGCGTCCTCGGAGATACTGACACACTCATCAGTGACCGGTTGTCGAATCGCGGTTTTTGCGTCGCGTTCGTTTAGTGCTCCCAAAGCTGGATAATGAAAGAGTCGTTCAACATAGGACTTTGCATCGCCTGATAAAGCGGCTACTTGAGGCAAGCCAGCGCCGAAGAATAATATCGGCAGGTTTTTCTGACTTATCTTATGTAAGGCAACTATCAATGCGGCAAGATCGTCAGATTTTAGATACTGAACTTCATCAACTAAAATCGTCCACGCAACGCCAGCGGCTTTTGTTGCTTCGCCTACTCGAACAAAAAATTCTGAAAAATCTTCTTCCAAATCGCCGCTATCAGCAACGCCGGGATCGGGGTCCACCGAAATGGAGGCCCCCCATATGTCAACTTAAATACCGAAGCAAATGAGCGAAGTGCACGATTAAATGTTGGTAGTGATCGAAGGCTGCTCAGCAATTTAGGCAACACTTAAGTAGCGAATTGCTATGCCGATAACAAGCAGGGTTGGAAGCGGTCCTGGGAATTCAAACAGTTGGTTAAGGAGTTGCCTTGCCGCACAATTCAGGCCGAAGAGCCGAACACAGGAGCAACGTCATGACCAAAAGAACAAAAAAGAACTATTGTTGTGCATAGGCACGAGATGAGATTGGCCGGTACCTCGATTCCTACAATGCCAGCCGGCCACACAGTTTGCTTGACGCGATGACACCGGCCGAGTATTGCTATCAGTACCTGCCCTCACTGCGACAGGCGGCGTAAATGCTGGACCAGGTTATCCACCGCGCTACACGCTCTTGCTCTGCAAAGTGAACAGCGAGCGGCACCGTGGATAACCCTACTTTCGCAAGGCACCACTTTGGAATCAAAAGATTTTGTCCAGACGAACAGGACCACCTCTCATCAAGCAAAAAGCCCAACTTACAAAGTTGGGCTTTTTGCTTTCTACATCCTGTTTAGCCACAAATTTTTAGTGCCATTTACTTAAACGCCTGTTTCAATTGCTTGGCAGCGAAATCCTGCGCATCCTTGGCTTTATCGACCACCGACGCCATGCCAAAGAATTCGTGGGTAACGCCGTTGTATCGCTTATAGGTCACCTGCACCTGATCTTTTTTTAAACGATCAGCATAGGCTTTGCCTTCGGAAAGTAACGGGTCGATTTCTGCAGCAATTACGGTTGTTGGTGGCAGCCCTTTTAAACTTTTTGCTTTCATCGGTAGTGCGTAGGGGTTGGCCGGGTCACCTGCGTAATGCTTGAAAAACCATGCCATCATTGGTCGATTCAAAGGCTTGGCGTTTGCGTTTGTTTTATAAGATGGGCGGGTCATGTCGTTGTCTACCACTGGGTAGATCAGCAACTGATGTAACGGCAAGGCATCTTTTTTATCACGTGCCATGAGTGAAACAACGGTGGCAAGATTGCCGCCGGCACTCTCTCCACCAACCGCCACACGCTTGGCATCACCATTAAATTCTGCCGCATGTTTCAAGACCCATTGGTAGGCCGCATAGGCGTCGTTGGCTGCTGCAGGAAATGGATGCTCCGGTGCCTGGTGATAATCAACCGATACTATGATCGCGTTGGCAGCGGTGGCTAGCGCGCGGGGCGATGCGTCATATACCTTGCTGTCGGCAATTACAAATCCGCCGCCATGGTAATAAACCATGACCGGGAACGGGCCATTGCCTTTGGGCGTATAAATATGAATGGGAATGTCGCCGGTTGGGCCCGGAATGCTCATGGTTTTTACCGACACGGCACCATCTGGCTCAGTGCTGGCACCTTTGCCAGCAAGAAGTTTTTTCACGGCATCGGCAGGTGTCGGTTGCTGGCGCGCTTCGGCAGGGGTAAGCGTTTCAACAGGCTTGCCATTTAATGACGCCAATGAATCAAGGACTGCCTGCATTTGCGGGTCTGGCTGGGCCTGCTTGTCGGCAGCACGTGCAAGGGTGAGCCCTGCTGTAATGCTGACTAGTAAGATGGAGGCGGTCAATAATGATTTGCGCATAAGTTTTCCTGGTGGTTTGAGCGACGCTGCTGCGCCATTGAAAACCACCTTATCGAGACTTGCCGGTTATCGTCGTTCGATAGCGAACTTATGGACGTTATGCCTTGCGCACGTATTGCACACGCGCTATTGCCTTCAGAAAATTCATCGTGCTCGAGGACGATGTATCAGCTCACAGCCATTGCCTTCATCAGTCGTTGCAGGAACACATCCATTTCAAACACGCTCATGGTCTGCCGGGTCGTGACATCGGTGCCGAAGTTAATGACTTCCTGCATTTCACCACGCATGTCGGCTTCTGCGTGGCTGCGCATCATTTTCGGGGCAGTAATACGGTCTCTGTTAGAGACGGTGATGATATTTTCCACGGAATCGACCATCAAGCCATAGCGCTCTTCGCCGCGTTCAATCACCAGAACCTTTGCACTGCTCATGTCGGCAAGCGCCGGCATGCCGTACAGGCTGCGTAGATCGATCAAGGTAATCATTTGACGCCGCAGGTTCAATACGCCCCGAATAAAATCCGGCACGCTTGGCGGGCGGATCAGGTCGTCAGAGTAATTGATGATTTCACGAATCTTGACGATCTCCACGGCATAAGTAGTGCCGATGGTGAATGTGACATATACGCGGCGTTGCAGGCTGGCACTAGCTTTGTCGGACTGCGATGTGCGCTCTGTCTGGTTTTGATATAGCTCGGTGTGGCCGCGGGTAATTGCCAGCACTTCAGCTTGGGAAAATATCTGCATGTGATTCAGGAAAATCACTTCGCCGACACCATCCTTGATGATACAGCCGCTAAACATGCCGGCCCTGGTCTGGCTTAAAAGCGGAATAGGTAGCACGTCGTCCGTGAAAAAACTAAACAGGTTATCGACGCAATCCACCAACAGCCCGATCGACGTATCGCCGATGGAAGCAATCACAATACGTTGCTGCGCCGGATCGACGGTGGCACGGTTATCGATATGCAGCAGGCGGGCAAAATCGACTACAGCGACAACACGTCCCCGTAGGTCGATTCGCCCCAAACACAGTTTGTCGGCCAGTACGGAGCTTTGTAGCTCAGGCACTTCGATGATTTCGTGAATGGCGCTCATTTCAAAGGCGAAAGCGGTGCCGCCAATGCGGAAGGCAACACATCGCCTGCGCTCAGTCTGCAGATGAAAGTGACTGTTATGAACCTGTCGGCCGGTCGTGTTCAAAGCCACGACCTGTGGAATATTTTTGATGCTGATGAGCGCGTCCGGATCGAGCACCTGCAACAGGCGGCCACCCTCATCGAGCCGGATCGTGCCGGACACCGCACCATGACTGGCTTCATCGCGGTATTTAAATTGGTTGCGTTGTTCTGGTCGAACCCGCATGATTTCACCAATCTTCTCAAAAAGCAGGCCGATCTGGATTCCCTTGTAATCAACGATGACAATCGTTTGCGAGCGTGTGGCCGCAGGTGCTGCAGGGTCGAAAATGCGCGCCAGGTTCAACACCGGAATAACCGTACCCCGCAGGGTGAATATGCCTTCAAGGAAGATCGGTGAGAGGGGTATCTGCGTAATTTTTTTTGGGAAATTGACAACTTCCCGAATACTACCGGCTACCAATGCAAATTCATCCGTGCCAAGAAAAAACGAGCCGAATAAATCGCTCGATGCAACATTTTCGACGACGGCTATATCTTCCGGCTGCTTCGGTGCTTCCTGTGCAGGCACAATTGAAAAGCCGGTGGGAGGCATCACCGGCACTTCGTACTGTTGATGCAATTCAAGATGTGCCATGTTCGAATTCCTCGGTTTGGTATGCAATCCGGCTGATCTGAAAATTCTGGGTTGTGCAATCGATGGAGATTTGCCGGCCATGACGCCCGCCGATGTCGGTATGCAGGACGGCCAATCCATTTTCTTTTAATAGTGCAATCGCTTTGTCGGTGTTTTGCCGTCCGATGTTGGCACTGTTCTGGCGCACGCTGAACATGCGCGCCCCGCCGGCAACGACAACTTCCACATCCGGAAAATCGTGTGGACGGATGCCCATCAATGCCAGCAGTGACGGCACTGCCTGGTTGACGTAACGTGCACCGAGCTGCAACACAATGCCGGGCGCCATGGGTAGCAGGCAGTGCGCCAGCCCGCATCGCCCCCCTTTACGCCAGATGAAACCGATACCAACGCACGATCCGAGTATTGCATGCAAAATATTGCTGCCACTACCAACCTTTATGTTGCTGATGCCCACTTCGATAAGCGAGTCGTCGTTCATGCCGGCATCCGGCTGATACTGTAGACCATCGGCATTTCGTAATGATAGGCAGTGTCGATCCTGCCAAGCGTTTCAGACTCGCCCAGTACCAGCCGGGCGTCGTCTTTCATCGATTTGCGTACCTGCTCGACGGTGCATTGCTGATTAATTTCATCGAAGTAGATCAAGACGTTGCGCAGGAAAACGATATCGAACTGCATGGCTGGTGCAAGCCGTTTCATTAAATTGTGTTCGGCAAAACGTAGGTGCTGCTTAAGCACCGGCATCACTTCCAGCGCTTCGCCGTTTTTTGTGAAATAGGTATTTTTTAGCGCTGGGTGCGAGGCTGCCAGGCGTTCAACGGAACGGCCACCATATAACCCGAGGCGGGCAGCGGCCAGCACCTCGGTCGAGATATCGGTGCCGAGAATCTGGTATCGAAACCCTGGATGTTGCAGCAGGAATTGTTCGCATAGCATGGCAATCGAGTAGGCTTCCTCGCCACTGGCGGCCGCCGCCGACCATATCTGGAGCGTTTCACCAGGATGGCTGGCGTGCCACTCCGGCAGGAACCGGGTAGAAAAATAGTTCCATACATGAAGCGTACGAAAAAATACCGTATCGTTGGTCGTGACGAGGTTAATGAATGCCGGAACCTCATCTGCCTCGGCCAGGACATGCGCCAGGTAAGCCCTATAGCCTTCGAGGCCAAGCTTGCGGATGCGAGGCCGCAGCCGGCCTTGCAGCAAGACGCTTTTCTTTTCCGTCATTGCAATGCCGGTGTGCTTGCGTACCAGCTCGATGAGCGAAGCCAGCGTCGACGCATCGATATCGCTTTCCATCGCCTTACACCACGAAGCCTGCAACGATACGCGAAAGATCACCCGCCGTACTATTGAGCCCGTCGGTAGAGCGGGCGATGCTATCGCACGACACTGCCGATTTTTCTGCTTCTTCTGCAATGTGCTGGATGGCAGAACTGACTTCGCGAGCAGTGAGCAATTGCTCGTCGGCAGCGTTGGAAATATCGGATATTGCCAACGTGGTTTTTGCCACGCCGGAGACAATCTTGTCGAATGCATCGCTGGCCTGCTTGGAAATGTCGCTACCCATCGATACGC
>Ga0326733_1000050_pt1 | contig 43760 bp, 51 predicted proteins | sample 14_GP2_308_FD_207946 | JGI IMG/M metagenome (GOLD analysis project Ga0326733, IMG submission 207946) | Glacier ice microbial communities from Ngari, Tibet, China - 14_GP2_30.8 | ecosystem: Environmental > Aquatic > Freshwater > Ice > Glacier | place: China: Ngari, Tibet | collected 2018-07-17
GTATAATTCTAATAATATGAAAATACTTATTGCGTCGGATTTACATTACCCGACTATCAATGGTGTTGCGACATTTAGCCGCAACCTGGCGCGTGGCTTAGCTGCGCACGGCCACGAAGTGCTTGTTATTGCGCCAAGCCAAACCGGCAAACGCTCTAAAGAAGTTGATGGCAACCACGTTATCGTTCGAACGGTTTCGGTTATTTTTCCTTTTTACCAAAACTTTAGAATTTCGCTCAATCCGGCTCGCGAAGTTCGCAAGATTATTAAAGATTTTGACCCGGATGTCATTCACATTCAAATGCTGCTTGGTATTGGCCAGGCAACTATGCGGTATGGCAACAAAATGGGTATCCCCATTGTAAGTACTAACCACGCCATGCCCGAAAACTTAATGGATAATTTAAAATTATTAGCGCCTTTTTCTCGACCGATTAACTACACTATTAGCGCTTATGGTGCCCGTTTCCATTCTAAAGCCGACTTTGTAACCCTACCAACCCAATCGGCGATTGACATGTTTAAAGCCAGCGACCGAATTACTGTTCCCATGGCCCCAGTTTCTAACGGCATCGACCTTGGCCGTTTTGCGCCCGGTAAAGCACCGGCTGCACTATATAAAAAATACGGACTGCCACTCAAAAAGCCAATTATTACCTATATTGGTCGCCTAGATGCCGAAAAACATTTGCCGATATTACTAAAAGCCTTTGTTTGCGTACTCGCCAAAAAACCAGAAACGCACCTGTTAATTGTTGGTGATGGAACTGAATCGAATAACTTGAAATCGTTAGCGAAACACCTTGGGATTGAGAAGAAAATTACTTTCACAGGAAAAGTTTCCGACGAAGATCTGGTTGAACTGCACCACGTTGGAACTGTTTACTGTATGCCCTCCCCTGCCGAGCTGCAAAGCATTGCCACGCTTGAAGCGATGGCCAGTGGCCAACCAATAGTGGCTGTTAATGCTGGCGCTTTGGGTGAACTTTGTCAGGATGGCCGTAATGGCTATTTGTGCGATCAAGATGACGAAGCGGGCATAGCTGAAGGCTTACTTGCAATTATTAGCGACCCTAAAAAGCGTACTGCAATGGGCAAAGAAAGCCTAGCAATTGCCCAAACCCACGACCTCGAAACGACGCTTAGCGCCTTTGAAAAAATCTACACTGATTTAATAAACGCCTGAACATACTTGGCAACTTGCTCTGGTGTTTCGTAATGGGTTAAGTGCCCTACATCATTAATTACTTTTAAGGTTGCTTTTGGAAATAGTTTTACCAAGGCGTATTGGTCGCCAAGCGGCGTAATGTCATCTAACGAACCGGCGATAAGCAAGGTTGGCGTGGTAATTTTGGGCGCGAAGTCTCGCACCGTGTGGCCGACAGAAGTTTTAAAGCCTTCTAACACCGATTGCGCACTTCGAAAACGGCTAAAGTGTTGACGGTGTTGGTGGTGGATATACGCTCGCAGTTGCTTATCGTGCGTTTTTGAAAGTGTAATGCTCATTATTTTAACAATAGCTTGTGCAGACAGCCATTTATGAGCGGCTTTTTTAGGTAATTTAGCACCAATGTCGTAATACAAAATTGCCAGTTTTGTCATCGTTTTTTTAGGGCCTTCTAGCGCCGGTGCACCAATAGGGTTTACAAGTATTAAACGTTTAATGGTTTTTGGATATTTTTCGGCATAGGCCGCACAAATAATACTTCCAAATGAATGCCCTAAAAGTACTGGCGGCTCTTTTAACTTCAAGGCTTTAATATAGCGGTGCAACCAAAGCACGTAATTATTTAAGTCGTAGGTTTCCATGGCTTCACCTTTTCCGAAACCTGGCAAATCCGGTATGGCTAAACGGTGGTTTTTTAGGTGATTGGCAATTAATAATAGCCCGTGGTGAGTACCGCGGAAACCATGAATCATAACAAGCGTTTGTTTGGTGGAAGAACTGGTGGGCATAGACCTATTATACGGTATAACGAAAAACACCCCTGAATTACTTCAAGAGTGTTTCGCTTAGTTTTACGAATTTACTACGCAGCTGGTGCCAAATTGTGTGCTTTAATTGCTTCTTGTAACTTTGGACGGTCGAAGCCCAAAATAATGTCGCCAGCAATGTCGGTAACTGGTACACCGCGGAAGTCGCCGTTAATTTTAGCCATTAATTCGTCGTTAGCGGCTTGGTCGGCTTCGATATCTTTTGCGATGTAAGGAATGCCCATGCGGTCGAGCCATTGCATTTCGGTGTGGCAAAAAGCACACCAGCTGGTGCGGTAAATAATAACTTGTGGAGTTTCAGTGCTCATATTTGTGTCCCCTCGTCATCGATGTTTATCGATATTCTTGATATTGCGTTTCACTATACATTGTACAGTAAACGTGTGTGTCTAGCAATATTATATACTGCTTTTAGCGTAATGCACATATACAACAGCACTGCTTTTTGTTACACTGGTTAGTATATGACTAAGTCGCCTCGACTGACAAAACAGCCGGGCATGTCTAGCGTGAAACCTTCAGGCCTATCTGGCCCAATGGTATTGCTGATGACTGCGCTCGATACTACCTGGAGAGCTTTCGTACCAACTATTGGCGGAACATTTCTTGGCATAGGTATTGATCATCTGTTTAATATTGCACCAATTGCAACAATTGTATGTTTAATTCTTGGGTTTGCAATTAGTACAGTACTTATTATTCAACAACTAACTTCCGTAAGGAGAAGTAAATAATGTCTGCGTTCACATTTGGCGCGACTGAAATTCACGTTTCAATTTCAACCCAACCGTTGTTTCATATTTGGGGCTTCCCTATTACAAATGCTTTAGTAACTGGGTTTATAGGTATTATTCTTACCGTTGCAATTTTATGGTATGTCAGCGCAAAAGTGCAGCGCGGAAAATATAACCGCTTCGTTGGTTTGGTGCAATGGGTGTTTGAGGGCCTTTTGAAACAAATCGATGGTATTATTCCGGATAAAAAACTTGCTCGCAAGGTAACGCCGCTGGCTGTTACAATTTTCTTTGTTGTTCTTATTAGCTACTGGCTAAGTGTCTTGCCGGGTCTTGAATCTATTATGTGGAACGGCGTGCCGGTGCTAAGAAGCCTCACCGCTGACCTCAACTTCACATTAGCATTAGCAACTATTACATTAGTAACGGTTCAAATTTATGCGGTGAAATACCTTGGTAGCCTGGGCAATAGCCAGCGTTATTTCAAGAATCCGCTCAAAGACCCAATTGGCGCGTTCGAAGGGGTCTTAGAGCTTATTGGCGAATTTTCTCGTGGCGTTGCCTTGGCACTTCGTTTGTTTGGTAATGCATTTGCAGGCGAAGTGCTGCTTATCGTCATTGCGGCCTTAACAAGTTACGCTTCGATTTTTGTGTTGCCACCGTTCCTCGCCTTTGAGCTATTTATCGGCTTTATTCAGGCCTATGTATTCTTTATGCTTTGTCTTATCTTTACCGCTCTGGCCGTTTCTCACCACCCCTCACCCGATCACTCACCTGCTGTTGCCCATAAGAAAAAGGTAGCCAGTAAGACGTGATGAACGACCGTTGTGATGACCTCACCCCTGTCTGTTATAATTAAGAAAGTAAATTAAGGAGAATATAATATGGAACAATTAGCTTTTGGCTTAACCTACGCATTACCTGCACTTGGTGCTGCACTCGGTATTGGTTTTATTGGTGCTGCTGCGTTAAACGCATTCGGGCGTAACCCTGAAAAATTAGGCGACATTCGTACACTTATGATTACCGCTATCGTTTTTGCCGACTCATTAGCAATCATTGGTATCGTCGTTGCTGTTATCGCGAAGTTCTTGTAGGGGGTAACACGTGAGTTTTATCAACTATTTTGCCGAAACCGCCGCTGCTCCTGAAGCATCAGGTAGCCTTTTAAGTGCATTAGGCATTGATTGGCGTTTGCTTATTTTGCAAATTGTCGCCTTTTTGATTTTGGTGTTTTTGTTGGGTAAGTTCGTATACCCTTGGCTGATGAAACAAGTTGATGAACGCCAGGTAGCCATCGAAGCGGCTGCTAAAGCTGCCACTGAGGCTCAAGCATCTGCGGCTGAAAGCAAAGATCGTGTAACCGAACTACTTGCTGAAGCTCGTAGCCAGGCAGCCGATATTGTTAGTACTGCCAAGCTTGAAGCTGCCCAGATGTTGAGCGCAAGCGAAGAGCGAGCTCGTTCGACTGCCGAAAAAATTGCTGCTGATGCGCAGGCTAACGTCAAGAAAAGTATTGAAACTGCTAAGCGTGAACTGCATGACGAAACGCTTGAGCTGATTGCGCTAGCGACTGAAAAAGTAATTCATACCAAGCTTGATAAAAAAGCTGACGATGCTTTAATTGTTTCTGCATTGAAGGAACTTAAATAAATGGCAAAACTGTCTCGACGAGCTATCGCTAAATACGCTACTGAGCAAATAAGCAGCGGGGCTGATATTAAAAAGCTCGTGCTGCAGTTGGCGGCGTACTTAGTGGATACTCGTCGAACTGGTGAGCTGAGCCTTGTTATTCGCGACATTCAGTTTTATCTTTCTGAAGCCGGTTCGGTTTCAGGGGTTGTTACAACCGCAACAGCTTTAACGGCCGAAACAAAAAAAGCAATTGAGAAATATATTAAACAACAGACCGGCGCCTCGACTGTTGCGCTTGATAGTTTCATCGACCCATCAGTTATTGGTGGTGTAAAAGTCAGTATTCCTGGCCGAGAACTCGATGCCACTGTCAGTCGCAGCCTTACGGTCTTACGGACACGATTCAAGAAAGCCTAATTAATCCAAAAGGAGTTATTATGACAGACACATCAAACATATCAATCACCGAACTATCAAAACAACTGCGCAATGCAATTACTAACCTAGAAACCACTGGCGACTTAGACGAAGTTGGTGTTGTGCTTCGTGTTGGAGACGGCGTGGCTTGGGTTCGTGGCCTTCGAAATGCTGGCTACAACGAAGTGCTGCAAATTGAAACTGACGAAGGCGTTGTTGAAGCTTTTGCCCTTAACCTTATGGAAGATGAAATTGGTGCGGTACTTTTGGGTGAAGACTCAAAGGTAAAAGCTGGCCAAACTGTTCGCCTCAAGGGTTCTGTTTTGAGCGTACCTATTGGCCCAGAACTCCTTGGCCGCGTAGTTGACCCACTTGGCCGTGCTATCGACGGTGGCCCGGCAATCAAAACCAAGCAACAAGGTTTGGTCGAGCGTGAAGCAATTGGTGTAATGGGACGAAAGTCAGTACACGAACCACTTATGACGGGAATTTCGGCTATTGACGTTATGTTCCCTATCGGCCGTGGCCAACGTGAACTTATTATTGGTGATCGCCAAACTGGTAAAACGGCGCTGGCTATCGACACAATGATAAACCAAGGTAAGCAAAATACCGGTGTAGTAAATGTGTACGTTGCCATTGGCCAAAAACGTTCAAAAATTGCCCGTTTAGTTGAGCGTTTGAAGCAAGAAGGCGTAATGGATCAAACCATTATTGTTGCTACTAGCCCCGCCGACCCAGCGTCGCTGCTTTACTTAGCCCCATACGCTGCAACTGCTATGGGTGAATATTTCCGCGATAACTCACAACATGCTTTGATGATTTACGACGACCTTACTAAGCACGCTGTAGCGTACCGCCAAATGTCCCTGCTTCTTCGTCGCCCACCAGGACGCGAAGCGTACCCGGGTGATGTGTTTTACCTGCACTCACGTTTGCTTGAGCGTTCAGCAAAGCTTTCTGATGATTTAGGTGCTGGTTCGCTTACTGCCTTACCTATTATTGAAACCCAAGCTGGTGATATTTCGGCGTACATTCCTACCAACGTCATTTCAATTACCGATGGTCAAATTTTCCTCGAAACCGACTTGTTTTACCAAGGTATTCGACCAGCAATTTCTGCCGGGCTTTCGGTATCACGTGTTGGTGGTGCCGCGCAATCGGGTGCTATTAAAAGCGTCAGTGGCGGTTTGAAGCTTGGCCTTAGCCAGTTCCGCGAACTTGCCAGCTTTGCACAATTCGGTAGCGACCTTGACGAGGCAACAAAAAGCCAAATTGAACGTGGTCAACGTTTGACTGAACTATTGAAACAACACCAATACAACCCAATGAGTGTTTGGCAGCAAGTTGCCAGCATCCTTTCGGTAACGAAGGGCTACTTCGACAAAGTACCAGCGGCGAAAATTAAAGCTGCACAAGCCGCAATGCTCACCCGTTTATGGGCTGACCACAAAAAAGACATGACCGAACTTGATAAGGGCGGCAAGCCAACTGAAGAGATTTTGAAATCTATTGAAGTAACCGCTACCGCTACTGCTAAAGGATTTGAAGGGTAATACATGCCTAATACCCAAGGGTTAAAACAACGTATTCGTAGCGTTAAAAGTACTCGCCAAATTACCAAGGCGATGCAACTTGTGGCTGCGAGTAAAATGCGTAAGGCGCAAGAAGCCACTAAAGCTTCTTCGCCGTATACCTTGGCTGCCCGTGAGCTGCTGACCGCAATTTCGACCCATAGTTCGGTCAAAGACCACCCGTTGTTTATAACTCGAAAAGTTACCTCACGTTTAATTATTTTGATCGCATCCGATAAAGGCCTCGCCGGAGCCTACAACAGTAATATCATCAAAACCTATACAACTGAAGTACAGGCCGACACTAAGGCTGGTGTTGCTACTAAGACACTTACTGTCGGTCGTAAGGCTGCGCAATTTGTGTCGCGTATTAAAAATATTGACGTGCTTGGTTCATACGAAGAACTTCCCGACCGTCCAGATGGCAGCGAGCTACGTGCAATTCTTCATACTGCCCGTGAACTATTTATTTCTGGTGAAGTTGATGCCGTTGACGTTATTTACACCGATTACGTAACAAGCGTTACTCAAGTAGCTACAGTTACCCGTGTACTTCCAGCTGGCTTTGCAATTGACGAGCATCGAACAAAGACATTCGACGCTGTGTACGAACCGAGTACCGAAGAAGTATTGAATGGTATCGCTTACCGGTTAGTCGGTGCGCAACTATTTCAGGCACTACTCGATTCGCGTGCTAGCGAATATAGTATGCGCATGATTGCCATGAAGAACGCCTCCGACAATGCCTCTGATTTAATTGATGACTTGTCGCTGGCGATGAACAAAGCCAGGCAAGGTGCTATTACCCAGGAACTTGCCGAAATTAGCGCCGGCGCGGAGGCATTGAATGAATAAATTCAAAACTAACAAGAAATCCCGAACTGATTATGAGTTACCGAATATACATGCAACTACAAAGAAAAGATTAGGAGAAAAATAATGGCCAAGAACACAGGAAAAATTATACAAGTTGTCGGCGTGGTTATCGACGTCGAGTTTACAACTGACATTCCAGCAATTTATGATGCGCTCCTTATTAAGCACGGCGGCCGAACGATTACTTTAGAGGTTGCTCAGCACCTAAACGAGAATACAGTTCGCGCAATTGCCCTTTCAACCACCGACGGCTTGAAACGCGGCCAAGATGTCGAAGCGACCGGCGCTCCAATTAGCGTGCCAGTTGGCATCGAAACTCAAGGGCGCATGTTTAACGTTACGGGTAATGCAATTGACGGTAAGCCTGAAGCAACTGGTAAGAGGGCCCCTATTCACCGGGCTGCTCCTACACTCGAAGAACAGTCGAACAAAAGTGAGATTTTGGAAACTGGTATTAAGGTTGTTGACCTTATTGCTCCACTTGTTAAAGGTGGTAAAGCTGGCCTGTTCGCTGGTGCTGGTGTTGGTAAGACAGTACTTATTACCGAACTTATTAACAATATTGCTAAGTTCCACAGTGGTAACTCGGTGTTTGCTGGTGTTGGTGAACGTACTCGTGAAGGTAACGACCTTTACTACGAAATGCAAGAAGCCGGTGTACTTGAAAAGACATCGCTTGTGTTCGGACAGATGAACGAGCCACCTGGAGCTCGCCTTCGTGTTGCCCTTTCTGCGCTTACCATGGCCGAAGCTTTCCGCGATGAAGGTAAAGATACGTTGCTGTTTATTGACAACATTTTCCGTTACACACAGGCCGGTGCCGAAGTATCAGCACTACTAGGCCGCCTACCATCTGCCGTGGGGTACCAACCAAACCTTCAAGAAGAAATGGGTGCACTGCAAGAACGTATTACTTCTACAAAGAAGGGCTCAATTACGTCTGTACAGGCCGTGTACGTGCCAGCCGATGACTTTACCGACCCAGCGCCAGCGACTACCTTCGCCCACCTCGACGCGACTATTGTTATGAACCGTGCCTTAACTGAAATTGGTATCTACCCAGCAGTTGACGTTTTGGCTTCAACTTCAACCAGCCTCGACCCAGAAATTGTTGGTGAGTTCCACTACAATACTGCCCGTGAAGTGCAACGTGTACTTCAGCAATACAAAGAGTTGCAAGATATTATTGCGATTCTTGGTATGGAAGAACTTTCTGACGAACAAAAGCAAACCGTTGCCCGTGCTCGCCGTGTGCAACGCTACCTATCACAAGCTTTCTTTGTGGCCGAGAAATTTACCGGAAACAAGGGTGTATACGTAAAGGTTGAAGATACAATTCGCGACTTTGCCGACATTCTTGAAGGTAAATACGACGACCGCCCTGAAGATTGGTTCTACATGGTTGATGGTACCCTCTTAAACAAGGCTAAGAAAAAATAGTGATGCACCTGCAACTTATCACCCTCACCGGCGTCAGCATCGACAAAGATGTGTACGAGCTAATGGCCCCTACCACGGCGGGTGATATTGCTGTATTCCCAGGCCACGAATCGTTGGTAACCATGGCTGCGCCTGGGGTGCTTGCGGTTCGTACAAATAAAGAAGATAAGAATGATAAGCTTGAGTACTACGCTATTAGTGGTGGAATTATCGAAATTAACCCGAAGTACGTTCGAGTATTAGTTGATGCCGCCGATGCCGGTGCCGACATTACCGAAGCCGATTCAAAAGCTGCCTTAGACCGAGCGATGAAAATGCGCGACAACGCCACCAGCCAAGTGGATATTGAAAAAGCGATTCAGATGATTACGCAACAGCAAGTGCGTTTGCGAGTTGCCGATTTGCAACGACGACGCCACCGCTAGAAAATTCATGCAAAAATAAAACCGTCCTGTTGGGCGGTTTTTTGCTTATACAATGTTGGTATATATAAATAACTAACTAGCCGCTCATATATGTTATAGATTGACAATTATACGTTTAAATGCTGAAATAATTGCTAAGAATGTGGTTTGAAACACCCCACGCACCTACCCCGGGTCAAGAAGATTTCTGATCTTGTTTGAGGCGCCTATAGCGGGTAAAGCCCGTGTAGAAGACGCCGGCATACTCCGAGATGAAGCGAGAGACAACCGGATCATCACTCAGTCCATCTCCGAGGAGTGCACGAAAACAATCACGACGATCCCTGGATTCCCGGACTGCCTCAATGAGTCCATCGGGGAGTCGTTCATTTCCTAATTTTAAGTAGGGTTTAATTAATTGACATTTAATAGATTAATTGCTATAATATAGTTTATATTCCACTCGTCCATTCACTACAGTTGGAGATGAAATGCACCTACTCACAACCAAAAGAATCGTGCTCTTCGTTGCGGTATACGCTCCTCTTTCGTTGTTACTCATTGTTACCTTGATCTTGGGCATACTAACCGGTTCGACCTTAGATACCGTTGTTTGCGCTATTGCGTTGGTCTTCTGTGTATTTCAATGGAAGGCCTTCGTTAGAGCATACAAAATGCGTATGCACGATCGAAGCTACGCCGATGCTAAGGCCGTTCTTTGGCACACGCTGGATGCTATGCTGCCTGTCGGCGGAGATGCAACTATCGAGTGTCAGAGTACGCGGATATATGCGCAACGCAATCGAAAATTTTTGTTAGGTGATGTTTTTCGCCTGACCGTAATAGACGAGGCGGACCATTTTTTCGATGAAACGTCTTCTATGCATAAGCTGATTATTCCGGTTCACTTGTATGGCCTCATTAGTCGTGAACTGCACGTTAAAAAGTGGTCTGATTGTGATGTTTTAAAGGTGGTCCAGAACCAGGAATCGGACGAATTAGAGTTGGAGTATTACTCGGATAGTTCTACGTCGATCCGTGATATCCTCAGGGCTATGCTGCAGACCCCATCGGATCTTTTAATCGCTTCGGTTGCAGACATCCAAGGCATCAACGCGTTGCTTGTAGAAGGACGCAAGGAATAGTCCCCTCGTGAGACTCGCTGACCGAGAACGGTCTTTTTTTGTTTTTAATTATAAACTGTGGGCGTGCAGTAATTGTCGTACTTCTGAGGTGGTTTTTGTATGCATCAACTTTTCCCGCAGCTCTGATGCGCCGGCAAAATCACGAACATAAATTTTGAAATATCGTTTAAGCGGGTCGAACTTTCGAGGTTCGAGTTCTTCGTTGTATTTGTCGAAGAGGTCGAGTTGATAAATTAGCAGGTCAAGAAGTTGGTCTTGTCGACTTCCGTCAGGAACAGCTTCTGCGAACGCAAAAGGATTAGCAAAAATTCCTCGGCCAATCATAATTCCATCTACGCCGTATTTTTCAACAAGCTCGAGGCCGTGTGTGCGGTCTTTAATATCACCATTTATGGTTAGCAGCGTGTTTGGTGCAATTTCATCGCGGAGGGCTTTAATTTCAGGAATGAGTTCAAAATGGGCGTCAACTTTGCTCATTTCTTTGCGGGTGCGGAGGTGAATGGTAAGGTTAACGACATCTTGCTTTAAAATGTGCGTCAGCCACTCTTTCCATTCATCTATGCGTATATCGCCAAGGCGGGTTTTAACACTCACCGGTAGCCCAGATTCTTTTGTAGCCGCAATAATTTCAGCCGCGAGTTCGGGTGTGCGAATAAGGCCGCTACCGGCACCGCCCTTAACAACGTCTTTAGCCGGACAGCCCATGTTAATATCAATTCCGCTAAAACCAAGCTCTTTTAATCCTTGGGCCATCTCTCGAAAATATTCTGGTGTCTTGCCCCAAATTTGAGCAACAATTGGTTGCTCATCTTTGGCAAAAGCTAAGCGTCCGCGGGTGCTGTGTTGGCCTTTCGGGCTGCAATAACTATTAGTATTCACAAATTCGGTGAAAAAAACGTCAGGGCGAGCGGCTTTGGCGATTGTTTGGCGAAATACAATATCGGTCACCGCCTCCATGGGGGCGAGTATAAAGAAGGGTTTAGGTAAGTCGTTCCAAAAATTGTTCATTGTTCTTATTATATAGGTAGTTACCTTTATATGAATCAACTGACCCTATATATCAATAAATTGAATGGTATACAGAGGAAGTTGGGCAAGGATACTGATGCGCCCGTTACTCTAGTGATTCATGCGTTGCACGAAAACTAGCTCCCGAGCCTGTGTTTAGCTGACCGTTACCTTCGAGCCGCAGCTCGGGCAGGTCCACGACACGCTGATATGGAACGCGTCCACGTACAGCATGTGGCCATCACGTCCAGTGCACTGCGCCGGGTGGTAGTAGTTGGGTTTGCTGTAAGCGGCTATGACTGCGACAGCCATGTGTTTCTCCGTTCAATCGGTGTAACTGATGGGAAGAAATCGGGTAAACACGTTGCCAGTATTATGCAGTATCCTTGCCTTTAAAAGTACAGACAGAAAATTGCTAAACACACGTGTCGCAACTCGATCTATAACTATATTATAGCAAATTTATACCGTTCCGTCAATTAGCTCATCTTCGAATTTGATCAAATCTACCAAGGTTGGGGCACTGGCACTGATGTTGGGCAAATCAAGTGTTATAATATGTTTCCATACCGCCGAAATAAGCTTTTTTGTACGCTCAATTTCTTCATTGGTGAAATTGGTCTCCAGCACAATTACTTCACCAGAGCGAGCTGGTTCAATAAATGCCAACTTCCCGTTGGTAACGGTGTAGCGGCTATAATCACGCGAGTTCTCAACCAATATTTTATAAAACATTAATTGTTGGCGGTAACGGTGTAACTTCATCTTGGTGCGGTCATCACCCTTAGCCCAGGCCTCTGATGGGTGGCCAGTTTTGTAATCAATAACAGTCATTTCATTAAGCTCATCATCAATATCGACTACGTCGAGTGAACCGGTCATACGAGCATCTTCGAATTGTACCGCTTGGTGCCCAAAGCTTAATTCGGCTTTTTGGGTTGGCAAAAACGGCAGCGCGCCCGAACGTACAAAAGCTGAAATTTGCTCACTCCCCTTTTGCGAGTAGGTAATATAATCTTCTGATGATAACCGTTGGCTTTCTAAGGAAAGTTCAAAATCATGTAAAATATCTTCTAACGGTTTTTGCTCGCCGGTTGCATTTAAGTGCACGTGCGCTTGTTGCATGGCTTTGTGCACGGCTGTTCCGTACGAAGCCGACGGCGATTTTGCGCTTGGAAAATGCAGCAAATTATTAAGCAAAAAGTGTTGCGGGCCACCACGAGAAACATCCAAAAAGTTATTCAATGATGTCGCACTTAACTTGAAGTTCTCAAGTTGTGGCGCTAACAATGTCTTTAAATCTTGAGATGTCTCAACCAGTGGTTGGTACCAAGCTAGTTCAACGGCTTCAACGTATTCGTCTTGGGTTGTTTCAGGTGTTGAAGTTGTTTCGATGTTTGTTGCTAATAAGAAATCTGCCATTAAGGTCGCTTTATCGCCATCATTACGGTCGCTGAAACTAATAATTAAGTCGTGGCGGGCGCGGGTCATAGCCACGTAGAATAAACGTAGGCGCTCATCGGCACTATTACCAGCTGGTTCAAGCGGCAGGTTTTCAGGGTATGAAATTGAACTGCCACGGGCCCGGGCGGTGTGGCCCCAAACGCTATCGGTGCCATTAAATACATACACCGTATTGAACTCAAGCCCTTTTGATTTATGGGCTGTTAATAATTGAACGGCTGGAATATCGGTGGCTAGTGAATGGCTTGAAGCGTTAATAGTAATACCAAGCCGTCGGTATAGTTGTAAACATTCCACAAATTCTTTCAGGCTAAGCGTAATGCCTGGGCGATGTTCGCGAAGTTTACCGCGAATAGTTCGCAGGGCTTCAAGGTACAGCAAATATTGCTCGGGGTGTTTTTCAAGTTGTTCGGTGGCGAAGAAATAAATAAACAATGGGCTTGGTACTTCGTTGTTTTGGCCAATAATTTGGTCGAGCATTGGTTCAAGTGGTGTGTGAACGCTGGCCGAAGCGCGTTCGATTAGCCACGTATGAATTGCTACAAATTCGGGTGTGGTTTCCATTATGCTCATCCATGGCTGGTGGGCGTCGTGGGCGTTAATGCTTAGTTTCCATAAATCAAGAGGCGTAATTCCCCAGGCAGGGTGGGCTAACAATTCGGGCAACTGTGCGTTTACTTTATCGTGTTCGCCGTGTGCTAAATCAACTAAAATGTTAGCAGTTTTTTCAAGCAACACAATTGGTGGTTGGTCGAGAACGTTATCGTTGCGTTCGTAGCGAACCGGAATATTGTAACGGCTAAAGTAGGGTAATAAACTTTGGATTTCGGCGTGGCGTCGGGCTAGTACCGCAACCTCACCAGGCGCTTCACCAGCGTCCAGGCGGCGTTTAATATCGTTTACCAACCAGTGGCGCTCGCTGTGCGGCGCCGGTGCCTGGAACACTGTAACGCTGTCTGGCCTAGAGCTATGTGATAGTAACTGCTTGTTCAGTTCTGGGAAGCGGTACTCCAAGCGATCTTCACCTTGTTGAATAACGGCTCGCGATGCATTAAGAATTGTTTGGCCAGAACGATAATTGTTTGTAAGAACAATTTGTTTAGCCTGTGGGTACACGGAACTAAAGTTAAGAATATTGCTAATATCGGCACCTTGAAAACCATACACCGCTTGGTCGTCGTCGCCTACTACCAAAATATTTGGCGAACCTTCATTAACAGGGTTATCGGTGAGGTTATGTAAAATACGCATTTGCGCAAGGTTAGTATCTTGGAACTCATCAACCATAAAGTACAAATATTTTTCTTGCAAGTTAAACTTTAAATCATCATGTACTTCAATGGCATGCACCACTTGCATAATCATATCGTCGTAATCAAACAAGCCAGCTTTTTCCATCTCGCTTAAATATTCATAATAAATATACGACAAGGCTTTTAGCTTCGTTAGGCGCTTGCGGTCTTTGCCAACGAATTGTTTTTGGTCGTTGCGCTCGAACCAACGGTTTTTCCAAGCAGTAATTGGTTTGGTCGGATGGATGGTGGCAGCTTGCTCGAGGCTTGCTGATAACGAATCACAAATAATGCGGATGAGGGGCGCGACGCCGTACAGCGGTTCGGTTTCGGCAGCGACAACTACTAATTCGTTATAGGCGTTTTGTAACCCAGCGGCAGTAGTCTTTTTAATCCCCTGCTCTAGAATAGGAACCAATAATCGCTCAACGATATCAAGCGATTCTTCGCTTTGTTGAATAACCGCCAGCAGTTCGTCGCTAGTTAAGGCACTATTGCGTTTTAGTTGTGAAATGACACTTTTTGCATCGGACAAATACGTATATTCGCCATTCATCATGCTAGCGAGCGGGTTTCGGTTCTTATCGAGTTTTTCAAAAATGCCCCGAAGGATTTCGTATTGGCGCAATTCGTCAGCCGGTTCAAATAAGGCATTGTTATAAAAGTATTCGCGGTTTTGGCTAATGACTTCGCTACCAAAACTGTGAAAAGTATGGATAGCAACTTTATAAGCATCCTTACCAATAATGTCCACAAGTCGCTGTCGCATAGCTTGTGCACCGCTATCGGTAAAGGTTAAACACAAAATATTTTGCGGTAACGTATCGGTTTTTTTAAGAATGTTGGCAATTCGCACACTTAATAGTTCGGTTTTGCCCGTACCTGGCCCAGCCACAATCATAACTGGCCCATCGATAGTATCGACGGCTTGTTTTTGTGCTGTGTTCAGCTGATTATAGCGTGTTTCAAAACTCATTCATTCATTATACACGGCATAAAAATGGTACAATATTGACATGAATGAGCAAATATATGATGATTACGCTTTAGAACGTCTGGTTAAAGAACAATTTGGCGTGTCGACCGAGGTTGATTCTGTTATTGCCCGGCGAATTCCAGTTGGCCGTAGCGTTGAAGCAACTTTATTTTTAACCAAGAAAAAGCAACTTTTTTTGTATATTCATGGTGAAGTGAAATTATTATTTTCAGATGTGCAAAAAATTGTTTCGCGGGTTGGGTTAACCGCCGAGTTATATGTACCCCCTAAAAACCGACCAAATTATTTCGATGAAGTTGGCACAAGGAAGTTTTTAGAAGTTTTTCCCGGCCGCAAAGCAACGAGTGCTGAGGATATTGCCTTTTATCGCACCCTTGCACCGTATAGCCCTGCGTTGATTCTTATTCAAGATGTAAAAAATGGCGTTATTCACCAATTCGATGCCGATAGCAAAAATAACTGGCGTCCGCATGCCAAATTTAGCTACCGCCGCATTCGCACCAGCTAACGTTCGGCTGTTGGTAGGTCGATGACACTAAGGTCGGCTTTTGCCGCTAAACCAACTAAAAAGTCTAAAGCGCTTGGCTCATCAAAAGCCGCTTCCTCGAGTGGTTGGCGTAGCTCGAACAATACATTTTTACCGCCGGGAATAACTCGCAGCTTGTACACGATAGTGTCGCCGTCTAAGTCTTGGCCGAAGTAGGCTTTAGGGTCAGAGGTGGCAACTTCAGACCACGAGGCGTTAAGCGACTCGTGGTTATCGCCATTTACGGTTGCCGTGTACGGATACACTTGCACCGCTAAGCTATTATTTGCCGACTTGTCGGTAGCTAAACTAAAACCGCAGCTATCACCAATTGTACCGTTAGAAGCATTTACTCCAGCCCGTACGCCTTGGCTAGTGCTCGTGATTAACTCACCGTAAAAGGTATTTTTAATATCATCAATTTTGATAACGTTGCAAGCGTTAAAATCGGGTGCTTGGGTTAAACTTACTTCGCTTTTAGGCAGTGCGGGGGCGGCTTTTGGCGTTACGATGTACAGGCCAATTGCAGCAATGGCAACTAAAAGCGCAATCGCTAGCTTAACAATAAGTGAGCTTTTAGAAAAAGTTTTTTTGGTAGTCATGAATTTAATTACACCCCGTACACTTATAGGCGCTGATTACATTTATACTTGCCGCTGCCGAAGCACAGCCAATATTTACATCGTAGTAGCTTACGCGGACTCCTGGGTTTGAAGCACCTTTCCATTTAATTGAATCATTTGAAGCGCCAGATGCTTTCCAGCTAGCTAGTGAACCCAGCTGCTTGGCTTTGATAGTTGGTGTGTTGGTGCCGCAAATATTCGACCAAGTGGCGTTAATTGTTCGGCCGCAATAACCAGCTCGGCAATCGTCAGTGGCAGCTACAAGCGTTAAGTTCATACCTGGGCGCGTGTAACTAACTGAATTTGTCGATTGCGTATAGCTACTGGCTACCGAACCTTTTTGACACTTAGTGGCTGCTTTCAAGCGAACACTTTGGCCGCTGGATAAAGAATACGTGGCACGAGTATAATTTGTGCCTTGCACCCAAGATGTATCGTTTGCTTTCCAGGCAAAGTATTTGGTTGTTCCTACTGGACAGGCTGCATTCAATGAAACGCCAGTAATGGACATGCCATCGTTGGTACTGGTTATTTCGTAGGCTGTTGGTGCATCAACAGGGGTTGTTACCTTGGCTAACGCCGAGCTCGGGCTCTCTACCCCACCAACAGTTGCATATACCTTAAAAAACCATTCAGTACCCTGGGTGATATTAGCCGTAATAGGCAGACTGGTGTTTTTGGTTGTAGCGCTGTAGGCAGCCGAACCTTCAGTTAAGCCGTACTTTACTGTATAGCCAGTTGCATTGGCTGAAGCCTGCCAGGCAACCGTAACCTGGGTAGTACTGTTAACTGTTGCAGTAACGTTGGCCGGGGTAACCGGAACGATAATGTTAGAAGCAATATTTGAAAAATCACTGGTATCATCGGGCGAAATTGCTTGGACTTTAAAGTAATATGTTCTTCCGGTTGCGAGCCCGCTGGCTACATCGTTGGTATCAGAAATATTTGTAGTAGTAATGACGCCAGTGGTAAAAGCGCTATTTGTTGCCCGAAGTAACGTGTACGTTGTTAAATCGGTGGCATTGGTTGCAGCAGTCCAGTTTACCGTTACTTGTGTGGGCGAATTCACGGTTGCTGTGAGAACTGGTGCGCCTAGGGCGATTGTGTTTGGGCTGGTTGGTGAGGCTGGGTTTGATGTATCGACGTTGCTACCGCCAGCTACAAGCCCATGGCTCTGCACCTCCTTGAAGGTGCTATTTAATTCATTGCGGTAAATAAGTTTGTAGGTTGAGCACGACCCCGAGCCATTGCAAGAACCGCTTCCATCACCTTGGTACTCAATAAAGTCATCCCCTACCATTGCCAGTTTTTGCCCGCAGCGAATAGCATTCGTTTCGTTTGGCTGTGAGCCTGGTACAAGTAAGGCGGTTTTGTCTAAACCTCTTAAAGTCGCCGTAAGTGTAGCCGCGTCGGCAGTCATAACCTTGCAACTAGGGTAATTACCGTTTTTGGTAAAGTAAGATTCGAGGGCATCAGAAATAGTGCCAACATTAGCGCTGCGCTGCGCATCGCGAGTATCTGCTTGGTAACGAGTGGTGCCAATAACGGCTAACCCAGCCAAAACCCCAATTGCCACAACTGCCACTACGAGCTCTACTAGAGTAAAACCACCCCTTTTATTCATAGGATAATTGTAGCATAAGCACCAACAAAGCCACCAAATATGGTAAAATAATGTACGATCGACCATTGGGGATTCGCCAAGTGGTAAGGCACTGGTTTCTGGTACCAGTATTCGGGGGTTCGAATCCCTCATCCCCAGCCAAAGAAAAAGCAGGACTTTAGTTCCTGCTTTTTCTTTGGCTACGCGCTGCGGCTCGAACCCCCGTTTTGCGCAAGCAAAACCTCACCTTGGAATTTTTAGTTCGAATCCCTCATCCCCAGCCAAGCTTAAGCTTTATGAAATACCATAGTATTTTATGCTTTTTGCTACAATGACTACATGATAAATCAACTTACAAATGATTCTGATAACCCAGTAAAGATAGCTAAAATATATGTTAGTAAAGTACATTCGCTATTTACTGGCGTTAAGGAGAGTCGCTCTGAAATTGATAATAACCGAGGCTTAGGCGACTTTATCAGAATAACCTTAACTAATAGCAAAGGTTCTTTCACGATTTGGTACGATAACTTAACTATAGGCATTGCTATTGAAGGTGCAGATACTGGATATTGGAATACATCCGAGGAAGAAAATATTGATGACTATTTTTGGTTTGCTATTGGAGTATTGCGTAACGGAATAAAATACAGGAAGCCTCTTATTGGATTTCAACAAGCATGGATATTTTCAGGTGAAAATAATAAATGGGCAGTTGTGCCAAAGAACCGTCATGCATACGGTTACACTAAAATACGTGATAAATTCCCTGAATAGATATTAGGTTCTTCCTGGAACACGACCACTAACCCCAGCCAAGCATAAGCATTATAAAAGACTTCTTAGGAAGTCTTTTTGTCTGCTATGATAAATATATGGACAAGACAATCTTAGTTTTAGATCAGCATGAGCTTGATCCTACAGTAGACACGAGCGATAGAGATGGCTATTCAGTTCGCACGGCCGTACGAGCAGTATTAGTAGATCAGACCGGCTATATCGCCCTCATGCATAGTGTGAAGCATAATTATTATAAGCTTCCCGGAGGCGGCGTAGATAAAGACGAACAGCTCCTAGACGCCCTTGCAAGAGAATTATTAGAAGAAACGGGGTGCCGTGCTATTGTTACTGATGAATTAGGCACGGTCTTGGAGTGGCGAGATTTTAGTCATTTAAAGCAAATCTCATATGCATATAAAGCTGTACTACAAGGTGAGCCAGGCGATCCTTGCATGACAGAAAGTGAGATAGAAGAGGGCTTTGTCCTCGAATGGACTAAAAGTCTTGACGAAGCGATTGAAAAGGTAGAGATAGGCGCTACTCATATTGCCAAAAGTATTAAATTTATGTCGCGTAGAGATGCCGAGATACTTCGCTCTTCTAAATGATCATCTTCCTGGAACACGACCACTATCCCCATTGGACAAGGGATTCGAACCAAATACATTATGAAACGAAAAATCACCGACAAATCGGTGATTTTTCTTGGCAGCCCCTCGTGGAAGAGTTACGAACTTATTGATCAGAAAAGATTTCATCTTTCTCTAAATCACTCAGTCGATTTTCTGCTCGTTCGTTCGCAAGGATTTGCCTGTAAAGCTCCGGTTCGTTTACTTTGATTTTTTCATAGTCGATGACATCGCGCCCGATTACTCGAACAGTGTATTTCGATAAATCGATATGAGAATTCCGTCCTACGATAGGATAGGATTTTACTTTTTTGTCTTCATCATTCATAAAAATAAAATACCACAAAAAATCATATTTGTAAATTGCTTATGCTTGGCAGCCCCTAGTGGACGAACTTAGAACTTTTGCTAATTTTTCAAACGCACATATTCGTTCATAGTGTTAATAAAACCACCGGTAAACTTTTCAGGCTCGCTTGCCATAAGTTCGCGAATATCTGTTAAATCCATAAGTATGATCTCATCCACTTCATCATTTGGAATAAATTCCCAAGACGGCTCAGCCACACAAGTATACAATCCAAACATATGCTGAAACTCTGGGCCTTCGTCCGAATAGAAGATAGCCAACTCTTCTAACGGCTGAGTGATGCCGAGCTCTTCTCGAGCTTCTCGCGCAGCACCTTCGGCATAAGTCTCACCCTTTGAAATATGTCCTCCGACGGAGTGATCATAAAGACCTCCACTTTTCTTGTGTACCTGAACATATAATCTACCTTGTTTATCGAATACATAAACAGCAGCGACGCGGTGCAACTGACCGCTAGCATGCGCTTTTATTTTATCCGTAGTGCCAATGACTTCGTCTTGAAGATTGACAGCATCAAACAGTTCAATACTCATAGCTCAACTATAACAAAAAGCCTCCAGAAAGGAGACTAATTTCATTGCGCTTAAGCTTGGCAGCCCCTAGTGGACGAGTTACGAACTTAATCAACGGCATGGTTATGCTATCATCTTCTTCCTGGAACACGACCACTATCCCCAGCCAAGATGATAATGCTTAAAAGCTTCTTTTGTTAAGCCTTTTTGCTATAGTGAGCACAAGGAGATTTATATAATGCAATATGGTATCAATATAGGCAATGATCAATTACTAATGGTTAACTTAACTGTAATTCTTATTGTGTTTGCGGCTGGGCTTATCGTTCTGGTGACTGCTTCACTTTATATAGCTGCAAATGTATCTAGGATCGCGAAAATACTTGAGCAAAAGCAGGACGGTCAAGACTCGCCCAAAGTTTAGATTCTTCCTGGAACACATCCTTCATCTCCAGCCACGTACAGGCATATTAGAACTCCATTTTGGAGTTCTTTTGTTGATCACGGTCCTCAAGCATTGATTATTTTATAATAAAGTGTTATAATATTCATAATGAGTATCGAAATGAACTATTTTTCTTCTACTGCATGCAATACCTCGACAAACGCTGAAAGTAGTATTTGGTATGGAGATCACATGGAGTACGCTGATCGGGGCGGAGAAACTAGCGAAGTGATGGTGGGTCAAGAAAAGCGCGTCGTACTAAGTGGCCTTCTCCGGGTCGCTAGATTGTATACTGCGCAACGTGAAATTAGGAAGGAATTAGGACATGACTGTGTTACTTTCGCCTATTCATTTGAAAGCGGCAATACGTACGGGGCAACTGCAGCTGCGCGAAAAGGTGGACGCATAATAATACCGCAAACTGTAAGTAGACTTACAAATGATCTAAGTGATTCGCCTTGGACTAAGGCAGGAGATATTGTTTACACCGTAAACAGTCCTATAGAGCAAGCGCCTGAAATAGAGTCAGGCGTAGGTCCGCATTTCATGATTCATGCAACAATCGATAACGAAGAGCCACTTTATCTTTCTAAATTTGGTAGTACGGGACCAATTATATTAACATCATTCGAGCAGAGCCTTAGGTTATACCCTGCACAGACTACCGGTGTTGTGTCGGATTTTAAGGTTATGCACTAGCTAGTGTAAGTATATAGATTTTCTTCCTGAAACACGACCACTAACCCCAGCCAAGATGATAATGCTTAAAATAACGAGAAATCGTCATTTTTTGTTTGCTGTACAATATAATCTATGAGCGAAAGATTTATGACTAATTCAGCATCACATGCTATCCTAATTAATCCAAAGAATCAAATACTGATGCTACGTCGCTTTAACACTGGATGGATGGACGGTATGTTTACGATTCCTGCTGGTCATATTGAACAAGGAGAAACGGCTTCCGGTGCAGCGGCGCGAGAATTACTAGAAGAAACGGGTGTGTCCACTGAGACGGGTGAACTAGAACATGTCATGACGGTACATAGACAAAATGAACGTGGAGAAGTTTATTTTGATAACTACTTTGTGGCAAATTCTTGGACTGGAGAGCCTAGTATTATTGAGCCGAACAAAAGTGACGTGATTGAATGGTTAAATATGAATCATCTTCCCGATAATACTGTTCCTTCAGTACTTAAAGCCCTTAAGGCGTATTTAGATGGTAAGCATTTTCTTGAAGATGGTTGGAATCAATAGATTCTTCCTGGAACACGACCACTATCCCAGCCAGATGCCACAGCACGAAATGTGACCCATATCCCTCATCGTGCTATTGCAGAAGCAAATAAAATAGAATCACTTTTGCGATTCTATTTTATTAAATTCGATGGGACTTAGTGAAGTAGACTTATTAATACGCTTTAACTGGGTCCCCCTTACTCACGAGTTCGATTTGGAATCGCATGTATGACGCTGATATTTCAGTAGCCTGTGCATTTTTATCTTCAGCATACTGCACACTAATACTGCTACCCAATATCACTTCCTGATTATTGTAATACCGCCCAGCTTTGTTTATGTTGTAGTCTGAGATTACGTCTGTGGGCGTTGTAACGGTAAATATAGTACCACTAGATGACCGGATTGAGGTCTTGTATTTATTAAGCCCAACAACATTTCCTTGGATCTCTTTCATGATGGTATTACCCGAAATTCCGGCATTACCGCCACCCATATACAAGTCAATTGATGCTCCGCCTGCAACACAGTCATCGTTTGGATTTCCGTAACATGTTTCTCGCTCGGATAGTGATTGCCATGCAAACTGGTCGTAGTCTTCAAACGGCATCGACAACTTTATTACAGCAACAAGAGTTCTCTCTGGGTTATTGTCTGTATCGATACTTCCATTCTGGTTCCGAGTCATTGAAATATTACCTGTCGCTACGTAGACTACAGGATCGCCCTCTTTAATCTCATCGGCTGTTGAGTTTTTACCATCAACAATATATTTTACGTTCTTGTCGGCTTTTAATGTATTTTTAGGCCAACCATATGTATCTAAGCCAGCAAACGTTAACGAGTTTTCTTGCTTCATTTGTAGATGTGTAGCCATAGATGTGACAACAATGGTTTGTCTGACTGGTTTACTATTATTTTCTAAGCCGTTCAAGCCGGGCATCGCCTGATCTCCATATAATTGTTGAGCCCAATTTTCAATTGCCTGTAACTCACAATGGGCTTGTACAACAGCACTAATTCGATCTGCTTCAATGGTTGCCCCCTTCTTGAGCTCGTACCGTGTAGAGCTTGTAGTGTCACACCCAGACGTTGAAAGTAAAACTTCGTCACGTCCACTTACGGACGTCTTTGACTCTATGACGTGCACTTCGGGTTTTGCCCATAGCAACTGGTATGCGGCATATGCGCCGGTTGAAACAACAACCAATGCGCCTAGTGCAATTGCTACAATAGCTATTCTTGGCAAATGCTTGAATTTCATTATGAATGTCTCCTTTTTATTGACATCCATTTTACGAACGGCAGACAATAATATTTCAGAATGCTGCACTTTCTGCATCACCGTATCTGTAAATTTAGTATCAGCTAGGTAGTCATCTGGCTTAGCAGCTAGCAAGAGTGCGTCGAAGTCTAAATCTTTCATACGAGCTTCTCCTTCAATTGTAATTTCGCGCGACTCATCCAGGTGCCAATTGTTCCGGTGCTTGTGTTGTAAAAGTCGGCAAGTTCTTGGTAGCTTTTACCTTCCCAGAAGTAGGCTTTGATAATTTCCGCATACTTCGGGGGTTCAAGTTCTGCGACCAACTTTCGGATGTGTTCAATCTCTTCTTGTTCAACGTGCTTTGGAAGCATTGCTTCAAGATGGAATTCTATGTCTTTAACATGTACTTTCCGTTTATTCTTTCGAAGTGTGTCGATGCATAGATTAGTTGCTATACGGTATAACCACGTAGAAAAGCTGGCTTTCTCAGCCTCGAACGCTGATAAGTTTTTATATGCTTTAATGAATGCTTCCTGGGCAACGTCCTCACCCTCTTGTCTGTCCTTTAGGATATTTTCACAGTGAATAATGAGACCGGTTTGGTATCGATCCACTAGTTCTCGATACCGTTCGGTATCTCCCGATATTATTTGAGCTATGCAATCTTTTTCTTTCATCATGCTCATTATACGAAACAAAAGATATAAATATTTCAAAGATTCATAGTTACTATCGATATATTACGTTATCTCTTACAAACAGCGGTATATTCACTAACGGTAACACAACGATTTTTACAGTAGTCTGCTAAAATAACGGAGATGTTAAAAATCAAACTTTCACCAATATCTCGCCGGCTACTCCCTCTCTACACAGCCATCTTTTTTCAAAGTATTCCTCTTTGGTATGCAACCGAAAAAATCTTTATGCTCGGTATTGGATTTACTACCGCTACAATTGGTATTATGTTTGCCATTATGAGCATTGTTATGCTTGCTGTTGAAACGCCATCTGGTGTACTTGCGGATCGGTGGAGTCGTAAAGGAGTGATGCTGCTTGGCTGCTTAGCGCTTTTAATAAGTACCGTTATAGGTGTATTTAGCTTTAATGAGCCAGTATATATCTTGAGTGCTGTGTTCTGGGGAATTTTTGCGGCGCTTTATTCGGGTACTTACGATGCAGTTATTTATGACACGACAGTAGAAGAATATGGCGATAGCAAACATTTTGAAAAATATTTTGGACGATTTAAGGCTATTGAAGGTATAACGTTTGTTATAGGTGCGCTTTTTGGTGCGTTTATTGCGAGTACTTTTGACCTAAGAGATCCCTATATTCTATCAATACCACTTATTGCTGTCGCACTTATTTTCCTATGGAAGTTTAAAGAACCGCAATTACATAAGGCGGAAGTATCAGAACCTGTGCTCGAGCATATTCGTCAAACGTTTGCTGCTGTGCTTCGAAACCCAGTGCTTTTGCCGGTTGTGATTGCAACGATCGGTTTTACTGTTCTGCAAGAGTTCATTTTCGAACTAAGTCAGTTGTGGTTCATTGCCGTGGCGGCACCGATTGCTCTGTACGGCGTGTTCAACGCGGCTGTTTTTTCCAGCTGGACAACGGGTGGATTGCTAGCGGCGCGTATCAAATCTAAATCGGCAATTATTGGTTTGATGGTAGTGACAGTTGCAATGGTTGTCTTGCTTATTGCCAGTCGTCATTACTTTTTGGTGCTTATTGCGCAAGTAGTTATTGCTGTTTGTTTAATTGCAGTCGGAGTAATTCTTGCCAAAAAAATGCATGATGAGCTCCCGTCTCGTTTGCGAGCAGGGTCATCTTCTGTTATTAGTACAATCGCGCGTATTATTATCATTCCAGGAAGCTTGCTCGTGACGGGGATTGCACAAAGCTATGATATGTCCATTGCTACGTACGTTCTTTTAGCAGTTGCCATTGTTTCGGTCGTAGCATTTATGTCAATCAAATCTGTTAAAAAGCAAATACACTAACCACGATTTATTCGACTTGCAAACACTTCTTACTCAAGCTACCGTGTAGCACACCTTCAAATAAGGAGGCTACTGCATTTGTTGTTCGATTTCCGTTTCCCCAGCTAAGAGCATATGTTTGAAGAAACGCACTTAATTACAGACTACCATGTTTAACGGTTGTATAATTGGTGTATGAAGAAACAAAGTATCTTTACGATCGGTCATTCTACTCGGTCAATTGAAGAGTTCACAGAACTATTAAGAACTTATAACATCAAAGAAGTAGTTGATGTCAGGACTATACCTAAGTCGCGCCATAACCCCCAATTTAACGAAGAAACGCTTAAGCAGTCCTTACAACAAGCGCGTATACATTATAGACGCCTGGAAAAGCTGGGTGGTTTGCGACACTCAAAAAAAGATTCAATAAATTTAGGTTGGCATAATACTTCATTTCGAGGGTACGCAGACTATATGGCTACGATGGAATTCTCGGAAGGCTTGGAAGCACTTATAGAGACCGCTAGTATGAGAGAAACCGCAATTATGTGTGCCGAGGCAGTACCATGGCGTTGCCATCGTTCACTCATTGCTGACGCGCTTACTAAAAAAGGTTGGTTGGTTCAAGATATTATGAGTCGAACTAACGCTACAAAACATCGGTTGACGTCTTTCTTAAGAGTACAAAAAGGTCAACTGGTATACCCCGAGCCTAAGATATGATTAAGTATCTATTTGTCATGCACTCCCCTTCACGTGGTGAAGCAATTGTTAGAATTCGTGAACTAAAAGAAATTGGCGAAGCTGCCTCGTCGGGGTGAACACAAAGCAAAAAGGCTCCCAAGCGGCATGATCAGTCAATTTCTATTTTGAAAAAGCTAACCCAATGTATGCTGAAAATAGCGGAAAGTCGTTATCTAATAAAATTTTAGACGGTTATCTATAGTAGGTCGAGTTGTATGAAATCTTACAGTCAGACATTACTATACCAATTATACTAAGCATTAGTAACAATGATTATAAGTTAAGGGGGCCATTAATGCAGAAGAATAATATACAGTACATTTTAAAACCTAAAACGCTATTACTTTCAGGTCTAGCCGTCGTGTTAGCCTACGGAATTATCAGTTTTCCGTCATCAGTTTCGGCCATGGATAACTCGCACATGAAAGGCGATAACAAGTCCCAAAGATATATTGCAAATATTGATCCACTAAATAAATCCAATGTGGACGGTACGGCCGAATTTGTCTTAAAGGACAATCGACTCGCAGTGACCATTAACGCAACCGGCCTCGAACCTGGTGTGCACCCGCAGCACATACACGGCAAAGCGCAAGCAGCTGCCGAATGCCCAGCTAATAGTGCAGATGTTAACAACGACGGATTTGTGTCTGTTTTAGAAGGTGCACCTGCATACGGGCCAATTAAATTAAATTTGACAAGCCCGCAAACTGCATTTGGCACACCGCCAACACCTGCCTTGTTTACGGCTTTTGCCGGTACGCCAGATAACAAAAATTTCCCAACAGCAGGCGCTGATGGTAAATTACATTTCGTACAAACGTATACCTTCGATAATAGTGTCGCTGCACAAGGCGCTTTTGAATCTCTAACACCGCTTGATGCGCAACACGTTGTACTACACGGTGGAACTGCGCCACTGGGCGTTGATGCCACTGCGTTCGCAGCCCTTGGCTCTCCGCGACCTGTAGGGTTTAACCCCAACGAGCTCGGTTATGACGCACTCTTGCCTGTAGGATGTGGTCAAATCAATAAAGTCTTAAAAGAAAATAATTCGAACAACGGGAATGTTAATAATACTAACGTAGATAAAAGCACTCGTTTAAATAATGAGCTTGTAAGTGCTAAAGCACAACTGAATAATGGGCTAGGCATGGCTACTATGCATGTAAGCACTACTACTTTCACTACCCTTTCTAGCCAATTGGCCACTGAATTCGACATGGTAACGCAAAGTGCAATCAGCACATACCGTACAAGTGTAGCTGGTGGTATGAATATGGATGAAGCTCGCAACCAACTTATTAATGGTTTAGCTAGTTCTAAAGACCATCAAATAAATAAACTCAATGAAGCCCGAAACCAACTTATCGATCAGTTAAATAGAAATGGAAATGTAAGCGAAAGAGATCATTTCTTGAACAATTACGATATGTCAGTTGACAGTTATAGCAATGCTATAGAAAAAGCAAAAAACCAGTTGTAGATTTTCTCTTCTGAAATAAATAAAGAACCCTCCGCCACAGAAAGTTGGCAGAGGGTTCTTTCGTTTCTAAGAAACTTACGGCACCGGTTCCTAGACTTTTTTTCAATCACTCACTTCGATTTTTTTGCACACATAATAAAAATCTCGCCCACGTTGATAGCTCTCAACTTTAAATATGTCTTCTAGCAAGGTCAACATCGCAGTATTGTTTACAGTAATTCTGGTTTTTTCTGCCGGAACCTTATCAACATCTGGGCTTATGATAATAAACACACCATCCGTGCTTAATAGCCGTCTCACTTTATTAAGAAATTGTGGACGATCTTCGATAAACGCAAATACATATTTACAAGTAATGAGCCCAAAAGTAAATTCCTTCTCGCGAAAGTCCTCGAAGCTACTTTGCAAGTATTGAACCTTGTTCTCATTAAAAATCGTAGCGTCTTTTGCAACTTTAATAGCTGTACTAGAACTATCAATACCTAATGTTGTATATCCCCGATGAAAGAATTCTCTACCGAGCTGTCCAGTTCCGCAGCCAATGTCTAATAATGTTTTAGGGGCAGTAGATTCGACACTTTTTAAGATATTGTTTATATCCTGAGTTGTGAATGCAAGAAAATCTTTAAGATTTTCGTAGCTTGAATCCCAGTGGTTTGAATTTAGAATCGGTAATGGCATAGGCTTAGTATACTTTAAAAAACAATAGCTAAGCTGGTTAGTTTTAAAGGCTCTATTGTCAGGGCTTTTTGTTATGATGTATATATGGAAACTTCTACATATGTAATCGTTGGTCTCGTCGTTCTTGCACTTATTCTAGTTAAAGCAGTATTGTCTTCGTCATCAAAAACTAAAAAAGTCTTCAAAAACAATGTATATAAATATTCTGCCAAATCTTCTGTTATGACAAAAACCGAAAGTGATTTCTTTTTAAAACTCGAAAAAGTTGTTGGTGAGCGTTATTTTGTCTTCCCTCAGGTTCATCTTTCCTCGTTGCTCGACCACAGAATAAAAGGTCAAGAATGGGTGTATGCCTTCCGTCATATTAACGGCAAGTCAGTAGACTATGTACTTTGTGATCGGCATACGCTTCAACCAACATATGCAATTGAGCTTGATGACCATACTCACAATCAAAACGATCGAAAGAAGCGCGATGCTGAAGTGGAGCGCATATTCGATGAAGCAAATCTTCCGCTTGTCCGGTTTAAGAATAAAGACGTGGCGGATGGTGATATTATTCAAGCACTAATGAACGCCAATAAGCTGTAAGTTTAAAATAACTTCCTGAAACGCATCTACTAACCCCAGCCAAGATAATATGCATAAAATAACGAGAAATTGTCATTTTCGTTTGATATACTAAAACTAATGTCTGAAGAAAAATATGACGCAATATTAGTCCTTGGGGGTGGTATCAATCTTGATGGCAGTCTTCCGGATGTTGTGAAAGTTCAAGTTCAAGAGGCCGTCAATTTATTTGAGTTACATTGTGCCCAGGCTTTTATTACTAGCGGACTGTATGGCTATAAAAGCGAGCAAAAACCCATTATAAGTGAAGCAAAAGCCTGCGCGAAGTATGCCGAGAACTTGGGCATTAATTTAAATAAAATTTATATCGAAGAACGTTCACAAGAGACTTTGGGTAATATTCTTTTTACTAAAATGAAAATACTTATACCTAACAATTGGACTAATATCTTGGTTGTTCCTCAAATAAATCACCTGACTGAAAGAATCGAGTATTTAATGCAAAAAATACTTGGTCAAGGTTATGAATGGACTATAGTTCGTCCAAACATCAATTTAGATGAAAAAAATATTGCAAGAGAAAAAAAGTCACTAGAGTTAACGATGCAAATTAACGATGCCTATAAAGATGGCGACCACGATGCTATTTACGAGGGGCTTATGGCAAGCCACCCTGCATACGGAGGTACGTTACGAACAATAAAAGAGTTACGAGACATACTCGGTTAACTTATTAAAACATAGCCTTTCTGGGACGCATCTACGTGTATCAGCAAAAAGCGACACTAAAATTTAAATTTACACCTCCAATATAAGACTACAAAAAAGGCAGAAACACATGAATGAAATAGTAAATGCAATGAATCAAGCCCCGATTCCAAGAAAAGGTGTCTATGAACTTTACTGGAAATTTGCTTACGAACGTCAGCAGGTTTTTGACGCACGAGCCGCTGGAAAACCCGGCCCCTGGACAGACGACCCTATTATACAAAATTATAAATTTTGTAATGTCTTTCGTGCGGCCGATCGCGTAAGCCAATATTTAATTCGTGAAGTCTGCTATAACGAGGTAGACAATTCCCCTATCGATAGACTATTTCAAATAGTCGCCTTTCGCATGTTTAGTAATATCGACACGTGGGATGCGGTTAAGCAAAAGCTAGGACGTGCCCCAATTGTTGATGATCTTGTGGACGGCTGTTTCGAACAAGCTCTAGGTGCGGTTAAGGAAGAAAATGGCAAACTGTATACGGGCGCATTTATACTGTGTGCCACCGATGCGTATGGTCGCCGGACAAAACACCTCAACCATATTGAACTTTTCAAAGACATGTTTATTAATCACCACCTAGGTGAAGCTATTTTAAAAGCTCAATCGTTGAAGGAAATTTATACTCTATTACACGCGTTCCCACTGATGGGCGATTTTATGTCGTATCAGATTGCTATCGACGTAAACTATTCAGCATTCGTTAACTTTTCCGAAAATGATTTTACCAAAGCCGGGCCCGGTGCACTGCGTGGAATTAGTAAAGTTTTTGAAGACACAAACGGACTCAGCCCGGAACAAGTAATCCTTTGGATGACAGAACATCAAGATGATGAATTTAAAAAGCTTGGATATGACTTCAAGGGTTTGAACGGTCGGCCTATTCACGCCATCGATGCCCAAAATCTATTTTGTGAAACGGATAAATATTGTCGAGAGGCTGCACCGCATTTAAAGAGTAATCGATCGCGCATTAAGGCGCGCTTTAGTGAAAATAGCGAACCAATTGACTACTTCTTTCCGCCTAAGTGGAATATCAACATAAATTCTAGCAGTAAAATACAATAGTATCTATCATCTATATGGTTAAAAGAGTATTTAAAATAAGGGAACCCTCTGCCACAAAATGACAGAGGGTTCTTCTGTCCGTTAGGGCAGGCGGCTTTAAAAGCCTTAGGTACGGTAGACGATGCGCTCTGGGAATATGAAGTCCAGAAGCGCAATTTCGTCTTCGAAATAGCGGTAGAAGGTACCAATCGAGACTCCAGCAATTCGGGCGATCCGCTCGGTCTGAACCATGTTGAGACCGAGCCGCGGGTGGGCCAAGATAGCCTCCACTGCTGCAACGATCTTAGCGAGTGTCTCGACGGAGCGTTCCTGACTCGGAAATTTGCGCAGGAAGACGGGGTTGTACCGAAATAGCGGGCTATTGTCGATGTCCGCGAGGCTCGGCGTCTGTCGTTCGATGAACGCTTCGAGGGCGATATTCTTATTGATCTCCTCGAGATACCACTCATCAACGTTGGGTAGGGTGAAGCCCGGTCGAGCACAGGGAAACGTCATACTCACTATGTACTCCTTGAGGTAGGATGCTCAACAGATGAAGAGCAAATAAACTTTAGCATAAAAATCGCATGTAGTCAATTTTTAACAGTTAAAATCCTCCATCTTAAGGTTAATAAATTCGTTTGAATACTTAATTTTGGTACAACTTCGAGTTAGCCGCGAAGAGTATACTATATTAATATGATTAATGAATATGCAGAGTCGAGCCAAATGACCATCTCAGTTGTGAGCTTTGAAAACCAAGCTATCGAGACTGTATTTTTAGATACCATTAACACATCGTATAACGAGTTAAAAAATTTAATACCAAATTTGCCCAATAATTTAAAGCTAACTTTCGGCACGAGCTATGATTATGGTGAAGATGGCGTTACTGGCAGTGCCATTGCGGCTGACTTAATACAAATAGGTATCAACCCTGAAGTAGATGACCGTTCAAGGCAATTTGCAAAAATACGCTCACTTATTTTTCACGAAGGTTTTCATTTAGCTCAAGGCTTTTACCTAGACGGTCGTCAATTTTCAGCTGTAGAATCGGCAGTCTACGAAGGCTGCGCAACAATTTTTGAACGCGATTTTGCTGGGTCTAACCCTGCCTGGGGAGATTATGCTAGCGAAGATGAACAGACACTGCGTAGGTGGTATGAAGAAATGAAAACTATATCAGCAGAGCAGTATTTCGAGCCGAGCGGCAACACCTGGAGAAAATGGGCGTTTTACGATGCCGAAACTGGTGAAGGATGGCGACTTTATAAGGTGGGTGCATGGCTTGTGGATAGTGTACTAAAAAAAGAAGATATGAACGTTATGGATTTGAGCTCAAAAACGGCGAATGAAATTTTAGAGTATTTATAATAAATTTTCGTTGAAACGTAATCTGTTCGCTGCGATAATGCAGCGGGTTTAGTTTCTTCGTAATTATTGACAGAAATCGTATCTTATGCTGTACTAGAAGTAGGATTATATCCAGTACCTTCCACCAACCCAAGGAGTGATCATGAGCAATTTGTGTGTCAGATGCCACAGGCCAGTGCTTCCGACAAACGATGTAGGGCTGCTGCAAAAAGCATCGAATATCCTTGTCTATCCTCTTGACATTCGCCTCCATATTGTGCCGGAATTAGTCGAGAACGACGAGCAGCCATGCCGGGGTTCACGTACCTTTGCGCGGTATCTCGAAGGCAAGCCTCGCGACGCGCTTGATGCCGCTAGTTACAATTACGAGTGGGGGTCAGCCATTCACGAGGCATACGAAGAAATGGTCTCAAACGAGCCCGAATCCCCCGGTCCGAGTGCCGAACCAACCGAGAAGTAGCGGACCAGAAATGGCAAGCTTTAATAAGCTTCCCTTTGCTCAGCTGGTTCAGCTCATGGACATCCTGGAAGACGCGGGCTTTGCCCAGCAAGACATTGCGTTCTTTATTCACAACCCGGATGTTCTTCCGAGAATGCGACGTAATTCCGTCGCAGCCGAGCGCATACCCGTAAAAAGTCTGCGTCCAATGGCTATCGTGAGGAGGGAAATCAATATGCTAGAAAGCATACTTGAACACAACACCAAGCTCTAGTAGATAGAGCCGCTAGTCGAAAGACTTCAGGAAGTGCAAACTTTCTGAGAGCCCAGCGTTAAAGGGCTCTTTTTTCTTTGCTTGTAGCAAACCTTTTTACGCGTTTTTTAAACTTGAATAGTCGGGTTGGTATAAGTGGCTTTGAAGACGCCTCGATAAATGCCTTAAAAACATCCGCCCATTTCTCGTCAATCGTATACAGCGATTCTGGGTGGCACTGTACCCCCAGCGCAAATAGTTTTGCAGGGTGCTCTAACCCCTCAACAATACCATCTTCAGACCAAGCCGTAGCGCGCAAATCGCTGGCCACATTTTTTATTGCTTGATGGTGGTGAGTATTCGCTTTCATGACGGTCGAACCGGTAATGGCTGCCAACTGCGATTGAGGCGCAATTTTCAAGTGATGTGCGATATACGTATAATCTTTATTATGCGACGAAAGCTTGTGGTTGCTGGCATCTGCAAGTTGGCTAGGAATGTCTTGGTAAAGGTTACCGCCCAGGCGAATGTTTAACAGCTGAAAGCCCCTACAGATTGCAAATAATGGTTTGTTATCGGCCAGTCCCCAGGCTAGTAGGGATAATTCAACCTGGTCGCGTTTGTCTGAAATATTTATCGTTAGTGGATGACACTCTTCGCCATATAATTCAGGGTTAATGTCGTCTCCACCGGTAAAAAGAATGCCATCAAGCCGATTATATAGATTTTTCAATGCATCCTCGGGCATTAAAGGTATGACAACCGGTATACCACCTGCTGCAACAATCGCATCGCTATAGGTGAGCTTCTGGCCGTAAAAGTATGCAGCCCAGGGGTCATTATGATTTAAAATTTCTTCACTCGTAATGCCAATGAGGGGTTTCATGCTTCTATAGTATCAAAAAAATTTATAAAGTCTCCATATTGGAGACTTTATAAGTATAGCTACAAAGCAGTTTTGATTGTAGATGCCTTTGGCTTCTTTTTCTCTTTTCTTGTATCGGTACTCTTAGCCATAACGCGTCCTTTCGTTTACTCCTTTAGTATATCAATAAATCGTGCTTAAGCTGCAAACTTGCATGCCCTTTTAAAAAAAGAAAACCCCACGCCTATAACGTGGAGCTTTCTATGGTGCTCAACACGTTTGACGTGGGTTAATGGGTGGGTTTGAAACCAATATGTAGCTCTTGAACAGTTCGCAGCTTTTGCAAAAAGGTTTCAAGCAACACATCTTGAAATTCGACGTCGTCTTTTGCGAACCAAAGCACTAGACACTGGCTGAGGAAATCGTCGTCATCGTAGGCCTTCCTGATGATTCCCCTGTAGTCATCCGAATTCAGGTCGCCCAGCCCAAGCATAGTGTCATACCATTCAGATTCTGGCATGAAGCGAGCGACCATCTCGTTCCACTCATTGACGAAGTGTTTCGCGAAGAACCTCTTTCTGTCGGACCCGTCGAAACCCACAAAGTCCTCTAGTTCGTCCCAAAGCAGCATCACCTGTTGGTAGTCGTCAACTGCTCCAGAACGAGTAGCCATCAGCAGTGCTTGCATTTGCACTATCAGCAGCCAATCGTAGGTTTTTTTAAACCATTCGATATCACTCTTTTCGCCATACTCATCCAAAAGGTCGTAGGTAATGATACCATCCGCCTCAAAATAGATACGGTGAAGCTCGTCGAACAAGTCGTGGTCATAAACGCGGTGCCTCAACTCGCTGAACTTTTGCAGTTTCGGCAGGGTTTCAGCACGCTCATCTTCTTTTTGAACGATTTCCCGAATCATGTACTCCACATTAGTCATGAGGCTTTTGTATGCCTCATCGTCGAGCTGACTGACCTGTAATTCAATATCGTTCTGTAGTTTACAAAACTCATCTTTCGATATTGCTTGGTCGAGCCGGCTTTGTAGTGCACGGTACGTCGCTGCATTTGTTTGAGCGTTGCGAATGCTGGTCTGGCGCGACTTCTTCGCGGTATGAACACCGAAATAGACGATACCCGCAAGGGCTACACCTATAACAATGCCAACTAATAATAGGTCCATGTTTTACACCTTCCAATGGTTGTACCTGTAAAACGGTATATTTACTTTATCATGTTTGCGAGTCTTTTGAACTGTTGAACAGCCATTAAACTTGTTTTGCTATCAACCAGCGATCGGTTTAAGCCATCATCCGCGTAAAAACTAGTCTCCGGTGAATCGCCAATAACTTTTGGTAGCGCTGCCCATTCTTTCGATAGTTCGTGGGCAAAAGCTTCTGCTGAAATTTCTTCTTTAACGAAATTAATTGAACCACGACGTTCCATGAGTGCAATGGCGAGCCGGTTTTGCATTGCTTTGTCGTACTTTTCACTGGTGTTAATATTTAATTGCTTCACTAAACTAACAAGCGTTGGGCTAATAATTTGATAGCGCCCCACGGCACTACTGGCGTTTCCCGCTTCGACGTATCGTTTTTGCCATTCCAAAACATCTGCAATGGGCATATCGGTAAATTTTAATTGCTGGTTGGCGGCATTGCCGAAGTAGGCATTATAATTGCCGCGGCTCTCGGCCTTAGCAATCACTTCAAGTAGTGGCGTATAGGCTGCGGCTGGGATATTTTTAGATGGATGCATTGTAACCCAGAATACTATGAAAATCAGGCCAAGGGTAGCAACTAAAAATGCGTTACGTTTTGTAAACGTACGACGGAAATATCTTTTTATTTTTCGGATAGATAGTTTTCGAGCCATGCATCTCCCTTTAGTCTATTTTACTTGACTTGGCAGTGTTTTAGATAGTGAAGCGGTCGAGTACTGTTTTACCAACAAACGTATCTAACCAATAAAGCCATGGACGAAATGCCCAGCTAGGCCAACTACTACAACCCCTAAAATCAGAAACAGCGGATCTAAATCGAACAAGGTCTTTTTATTATGGTTTTCGTGAAGGCTTGGAATAATATCACTGAGCGCAACGTACAGCAAAAAGCCCGCACTCAGCCCAAATATAACACCCATTGGTAGTGCTTCAGTTTGACCAATAAAGTAAGTCGCAATTGCGGCAGCTGTCGCAACTAGCGAGCTAAAAATATTTACCATAATAACTCGACGTCGCGACATTCCTTTAGAAAGTAACACCCCAAACTCCCCTACTTCTTGTGGTATTTCGTGAGCCGCTACTGCGAGCGTTGTAATGATGCCGGTTGGAATACTAATTAAGAAAGCGGCGGCAATCGCTACGCCATCAAGTAAGTTATGTACCGTATCGCCAATAATTAATAATGGTACCGTTGGGCTTTTTTGACCATGTTGGTGATGATGGTGAAACCAGCGTATAAAACGTTCGGCCATAAAGAAAAGCAAAATACCAATTAACGCCGCCATCATAATAGTCGACGACGAACTGTGTTCGAGGCCTTCGACAAATAAATCTAAAAAGACCGCAGCCAGCAACGCACCAGCGGCAAACGGCATGGCATGCTGAGCAAATGATTTGGAGAGTTTTTTATTAATTAACAAAACCATTGCTAAACTCAGCGACAATAATCCGCCAATTAAGCTAAAAATAATTATATACGTCAGTAAATTCACGTCTTATATAGAATACCGTTCCTGGTATACTTAAGCAATAAGGAGGCGCATGTCAACAATATCCCCTAAACTATACATACCCGTACTAGCCGGAACCACCCGAGAACAACGTAAAAGTATTTATGCCGCTCGGCTTGTGGCTGAAGTTGGTAATACATTTGATGAAGTTGAAACAGAAGTTATCGACCCTAAGAATTTATATTTTCCTGGTGATGGTAACGACCCTGAAGGAAAAGACGCTCGTTACACTGCCATTACCGAACGAGCCCAAGGCTTTTTCATCGTCTCGCCAGAATATAACCACAGTATTCCGGGTACGCTCAAACGTATGCTGGACAGTGAGTTAAAAAACTACATACATAAGCCGGTTGCCTTCGCCGGTGTATCATCTGGCCAATGGGGCGGTGTGCGCGGCATTGAAGCACTGGTAACCGCCGTGCGCGAAATGGGGCTTGTCGCTACCTTTACTGATATGCAATTTCCAAAAGTTCAAGAGCTTTTCGACGATAATGGCGTACTTTTGAATGAAAATTACCGTGAGTACGTTAAGGGCGCCTGGGTCGAGCTTATTTGGATGGCGAAGGTTATGCAATATGGGCGCGAGAATATGGAAAGCAAGCATCACCAGAAGTAGCATTTATTGAACTCGCTCATGCTTTCAATCTGTTAGAGTTTGTTGTATAACAGTGTAAGTTGTTTGATTCACCCGTAATTATTCACGTACCTACATGAGAAGCGAGACCGCTATGATTATCGACGTTTTGCCGAATTATTATGAAAAATTCGAAGACAAGGTGCACTACTCCATTCTCCGTTCGATGCGTATCGATGACGGGAATGGCCAACTTCACGAAGTAGCCTGGATGAAGGCCGATGTTGAAGAAGGTGCGACTACTACAACCCCGCCTAACAAATACGGCCTGTACTGTGAATGCACCTTTACCGAAGATGTCGGCTGGAGTATCACTCCGGATGGCGAGAGGTGTATCAATTTTGTTGCGCAGTTTTGCCGTTTTCGCAAAGCTGCCCACCAAGTACGCCTGCTAGAACTCGCCGAAGAGTACAGGAAACGGTTTAACGTCGAGTTCACGTGGGATTTTCGTGAGCTAATGCAGAATAACCTGTTTACTATTGTTCTTGACTTGATCAAAAAAGCCGAGGCTAATGAGTGGGTGGAAGAATGTGCTTTCCCTAGATCTTACGGCGCATTTTTCTTTCGCGGTACGGTGGCGGAGATTCTCGGTTTACCTAGTGATGATGTGCGCGAAAAGCTGCTTGAGATGGAGAAACTGAACCTTGTGAATCTGTTCGGCGCTCTTGTTTATGCGTACACGCCGATACTACCGAATAGGGAGGATAGGGCGCTTAGGACGCACTTGTTAAAAGAGTCAGAAGCTCGTACTAAAATTAACTATGCCTACCCCTCGTAAACTCAAAAATTTAACCCGTGCTGAATGTGTTGAGCAGATTGCTCCGCGTTTTAGGCGCGGGTTTTCTGTTTGCAATAAAAAGAGGACCGCGTTTTCGCAGCCCCCTTTATATTGTGCAACAAGTACTAAACGAGCTGAGGTTCTTTAGCTAAAATCTCATCAATAGCCAAAGCGATTTGCGCCTTGACACTTGCTTCGTCCAAAATCGAACCATCTGGGTTCAAATCTTTCATAAAGCCAAGTTGGGCCATATCGTGCTTCGAATCAGCTTTAAGGTTTTCAAGTACTTCGCGAAGTGTTAGTACAGCAAGTGAACCACCACTCCATCCGTACGCAACGGCCGTAACTGGCTTTTCGAACCAATCAGCACCAAGTGAGTCGAGGGCGTTTTTTTGGATAGCGGTGAGTGTGTGGTTATATTCAGGAGTAATAAACAACACGCTATCGCTGGCTTTAACGAGTTCGCTCCACGCAGCAACTTGAGGGTCGGTAATTTCGTAGTTTGGTGAAAGTGGTGAGTTTTCATTGTTGAAATATGGCAGGTTTAACACTGCAAGGTCGGCAACGATAATTTCGTGGCCTTCACGGTTAATAAGGTCTTCTTGGATGTAGCCGAGCACTTTATCGGCAACACGACCCGGACGGGCACTTCCTAAAACGACGAGGATTTTTGACATGAGTAATAATTCCTTTAATTAATTTTTAACAGGATATAAAAGCAAATTTATACTTTCTTTAGTATAGCATATTGCTATATATTGTATAGTACTTTATTTACTCGTAACTCACTCCAAGGGCCGAGGCCTGGGTAGGTGTGGCCTATCAAGCCGGTAGTGTTATTGCCAAAAACACTGCCCATTTTTACTTATATGTACAAGCCCTTCGATTCGTTTAAATCTACTAACCGCAGTAGGGACCATAAGCGTCATGGTATAATTTATTTATGTTTACTATACTTGCATACGCCACACACACAGTGAAAATATGACAACCTTAAACGCATTCGACTATTGCTTGCCAACTTAATAAATACTTGGCAGCCAAAAAGCTTCACCAATAATAAAAAGAAAACCACAAAAAAATAATAACCCCGTAAGTCTCTGTTGGTTTAATACCCAAACAAGACTATGATGTAGGAAGCATATGCGTAAAGATAAAAAAATTGTCTTCAAGAGGGTGGCTCAGGTTCTTATCTCGAGCTTTATTGCTGTGGCAATCGTTGCTCTACTTGCGTACGTGGTTCAAGGCCGTGAAATTCCGGTTCTAAATACACATGGAACTATCGCTAACCAGCAACGCGATTTAATTCTAGTGGTTTTTGGGCTTGGCATGTTTATAGTTATTCCAGTAATAATAATGTTGTTTGTTATTGCCTGGAAATATCGTGCTGGGAATACTAAAGCCAAATACGACCCAGAGTTCAATGGGCATTTCGGGCTTGAGGCACTTTGGTGGGGTATTCCGTGCTTAATTATCATTATTCTATCAATTATTACGGCTATTTCTACCCACGCACTTGACCCTTATAAGCAACTTGAATCGAACGCCGAGCCAATAAATGTTCAAGTGGTTGCGCTTGAGTGGAAGTGGCTGTTCATCTATCCCGACAAAGGCGTTGCCACGCTTAACTACCTCAACATCCCTGAAAATACTCCTGTTAACCTAACAATTACCTCAGATGCCCCAATGAACTCGTTCTGGGTACCGGCGTTAGCTGGCCAGGTATACGCCATGTCGGGTATGTCTACCAAGCTTCATTTTATGGCCGATAAAGTAGGAAGTTTCAATGGCTCATCGGCCAATGTTAGCGGTGATGGGTTCGCCGATATGAACTTTAGAGTGAATTCAATGACCGATACCAATTTCTCTCAGTGGGCAATCGAATCGGCTAACTCTAAAACCATGCTCGATAGTGCCAGTTATGCAAAAATAGCCGCGCAAAGTAAAGATGACGGTGAGATTACCTACATGCTTATGGATAACCAGCTGTATAATAAAATAATAATGAAATATATGTCTGATGAGACTATGGAACGTAGCACCCACGATATGTCTGGAATGGATAGATAATGTTTGACGATATTCTAAAAGCTGTTTTTGGTCGCTTAACCCTACAAGACTTTATACACGAGCCAATTATGGCCGGTGCTGGTATTGCCATGGTCGGGGCGTTGGTTTTAGCAATTATTGGTATTACTTTCTTTAAACGCTGGAAATGGTTATGGCGCAACTGGCTTACTTCTTTAGACCCTAAGAAAATTGGTGTCATGTACTTAATCATTTCGGTTATTATGCTGCTTCGTGGCCTGGCCGATGCCATGCTAATACGTGCGCAGCAGGTGCTCAATGGTTCAACCGAGCTGCTTAACTCTGACCATTTCCAACAAATTTTCTCGGCCCACGGTTCAATTATGATCTTCTTTGTAGCCATGGGTGTTATTTTCGGTATATTTAACCTTATCGTGCCTTCGCAAATTGGTTCACGCGATGTGGCCTTCCCTTTCCTTAACTCTGTAAGTTTCTGGCTGTTTGCTGCCGGTATGATACTTATTAATATGCCAATGGTTGTCGGTGAGTTCTCGACTGCCGGTTGGCTGGCCTACCCACCACTTTCGGGGCTAGAATATAGCCCGGGCGTTGGCGTTGATTACTGGATATGGAGTTTACAGATTGCCGGTATTGGTAGTTTGCTAACAGGTATTAACTTCTTCGTTACTATTATTAAAATGCGCGCACCAGGCATGAGCCTTATGAAGATGCCAATCTTTACCTGGAGTGTGCTTACGAGTGTGGCAATGATTATGTTCGCCTTCCCTGTTTTAACTGCTACCCTTGGGCTGCTGGCTTTAGACCGCACACTTGGTATGCACTTCTTTACGAGCATGGCTGGCGGTAACCCAATGATGTACGTCAACCTTATTTGGGCCTGGGGCCACCCGGAAGTATATATTCTTGTACTGCCAGCCTTTGGTATTTTCTCGGAAGTTGTCGCTACTTTTTCAAAAAAGCGAATTTTTGGATATACTTCGATGGTCGTTGCTTTAATAGCAATTGCTATATTGTCTTTTACCGTTTGGCTACACCACTTCTTTACCATGGGTGCTGGAGCAGACGTTAACACTTTCTTTGGCATTATGACGATGGTCATCGCTATCCCAACGGGTGTAAAAGTTTTCAACTGGATTTTCACTATGTACCGAGGACGGGTTGAGTTTAAAACACCGATGATGTGGTTTATGGGCTTCATTGTCACGTTTACATTAGGAGGGCTAACGGGCGTAATGCTATCTGTACCGGCAGTTGATTTCCAGCTTCATAACAGCTTGTTCCTGGTTGCCCACTTCCACAACATGATTGTTGGTGGTGTGTTATTTGGTGCGTTTGCCGGCTTCTCTTACTGGTTCCCTAAGTTTACTGGCTTTACGCTTAATGAAACATTAGGTAAGTTTGCTTTTTGGTTTTGGATTATCGGGTTCTTGCTCGCCTTTGTGCCTCTTTACATACTGGGCTTCATGGGTGCAACTCGCCGCCTAGACCACTACGACCCCTCGATGGGCTGGCAGGGTTTGTTTATCGTGGCCGGACTTGGCGTTGCCTTAATTTGCGTAGGCGTATTCTTTCAGCTTTTCCAAATTGCCTACAGTATTTGGAAGCGAAAAGAAAACCTGGTTACCAACGACCCCTGGGATGGCCGCACACTGGAATGGTCAATTGCTTCGCCTCCCCCTGAATATAACTTTGCCGTTGTTCCAACCGTTACTACCCGCGATGCTTTCTGGGAAATGAAGCAAACCAAGAAAAAAGCCACAGAGCCTGAATACGAAGACATTTGGCTTCCTAAGAATAGCGGCGCCGGAATTATTGTTGGCCTATTCGCACTATTATTTGGCACAGCGATTATTTGGCACATGTGGTGGTTAGCGGTTGTAGGGCTTATTGGTGTTACTATAACGTTAATTATTAAATTGAGTGATGACGAACCTGACTATAAGCTTACGGCGGCCAAGGTTGCCAAGCACGAAGTGATGTTGAAGAACGCGAAGCTTAAACTGCAGGAGAAAACCGTATGACCCGTGCCGAAGAAGAAGTAGCTATCCACGAAAAGAAAGCCCTAGGTTTCTGGATTTACCTAATGACCGACTGTGTACTATTTGCCACTTTGTTTGCGACCTTTGCTGTACTTCGTAACGCTACTGCTGGTGGCCCGGGTGGCCCAGAACTGTTCGACCTGCCCTTTGTATTAATTGAGACAATGATTCTACTTACCAGTAGCTTTACTATTGGCATGGCCCTTTTAGCTAGCCTACGTGGCTTGAAAAAGCAGACTTTCGTATGGCTGTTTGTTACGTTTGCACTCGGCGTTGTCTTCTTGTCGATGGAATTGTACGAGTTTATGGTACTTATAGGCGAAGGCCATGGCCCGCAGCAAAGTGCGTTCTTGTCAGCGTACTTTACGCTGGTTGCTACCCACGGAATCCACATTGCCATTGGCCTGCTGTGGATGTCGATAGTGATTGTGCGATTGTGGCGCCACAATTTTAAGAAGACTGACGTGAACCGTTTAGCATTGCTTGGTTTATTTTGGCACTTCCTTGATGTCATCTGGATTTTCATTTTCAGCTTCGTGTACCTAATAGGAGGAATGGCATGAAAAAACTTCAACTAGATCATCACCACTCACAGGTTAAGTACCTTTCGTATTTCGTTGGGTTTATACTGTCAATCGCAACGACACTGTTGGCTTACTTTTTCGTCGTAAATGAACTTTGGCCAAAAGAAGCACTTGTATATATTGTGATGGGAATTGCGGTGGTGCAATTAGTGGTGCAACTCGTGTTCTTTCTTCACCTTGGGCGTGGTAACCGTTGGAAAGTTATTACTTTCGCCTTCGCCATACTCATCATACTTATTGTGGTAGTTGGGTCGCTATGGATTATGCAAAACCTTGATTACAACATGATGACTATGTCGCCAGAAGAAATGAACCAATATATGAGCGAGAACGAAGGAATATAGCCCGTGGAACGCCACTCCCGCTCATATCTTCAGCTTATTAAGCCCGGCATAACGCTCAGCAATACTATTAGTGGTATTGCAGGCTCCTTTTTAGCAGCTAGTTTTATGCCGTTTAGCTGGTTGATATTAGTGGGCGCTGTTGGCGGTATTGCATTTATTATTGCTTCGGCCTGTGTGATGAATAATATTCTCGACCGTAATATTGATAAGCGAATGAAGCGAACGGCCAAACGCGATGTAGCCAGTGGCGTAATTAGTATTCCCAAGGCCCTGGTGTTCGGCATTGTTATTGGCCTGGTTGGCTTTGGGCTGCTAATCTTTCTTACCAATACCCTCACCGTTATGCTCGGTGTCATTGCCTATGTTTGGTACGTGGCTATTTACGGCCTAGCTAAGCGGACAACTGTGTATAGTACTTTAATTGGTGGTGTAGCCGGTGCTTTACCGCCTGTAGCTGGTTACACGGCTTTAACTGGAACTATCGATGCTGGGGCAATTATCTTGTTTCTGATACTTTTCTTTTGGCAGATGCCCCACTTTTACGCTATCGCTATGTTTCGCCAATCAGATTATGCGTCCGCTAACCTCCCTGTATGGTCGGTTAAATATGGCATGAAAAGTAGTAAATTACAGATTCTGCTATTTACTATCGTATTTGCAGTAATTTTTGCCCTGCCGACAGTTTTTAATTACACCGGCATCGTGTATTTGTTAGGGAGCCTAGCATTATCAGGTTATTGGCTGTACAAAGGCATATCGTTATACAACAAAATCGATGACGTAAAGTGGGCTCGAACGATGTTTGGTGTTTCGTTGTTGGTAATGTTGGCGATGAGTGTGTTAATTGCCGTTGGTGGTTACTTACCTTAGTGTATAATGTACTTATGTCTATTTTTATTCTTATTCACGTTATTATTGCCCTCGCCAGCGTCGCCATCGCTAGTTTCACTTTCTTCAAGCCGTCAATTAAAAAACTTGTTGCTAGTTATGGGTTTATTTTGGCAACAGTCGCCAGCGGTACGTACTTAATTGTTGCGTCGTCAGGCAGTATTCTGCGCAGTTGTTTAACAGGCTTATTTTATGTAACGGTCGTTTCTATTATCACTATCGCAACCCATGTTCGGGTTCGCCAATTAGCAAAAGAAGAAATTTAGTTTAAAAAAAGACCTCGTAAAAAGGTCTTTTTTGTTGTTTCGAATTTTTATACTCCAACTTCAACTTTTGGTGTGGCCGTTGCGTAAAATTCTTCTTTATTTTTTTGAGCGCGCCATATACTAAGTGCTTGGCCGAGTGGTAGAACATCGGCGTAACCAATTAAGTCAGCAAAGCTACGAATAAACGAACCTAGGCGACCACCGAAACAGATGTTCTTATATTCAAAAATTGCCCAGTTTTCACCGATCGGTAC
>Ga0326733_1000051_pt1 | contig 43523 bp, 41 predicted proteins | sample 14_GP2_308_FD_207946 | JGI IMG/M metagenome (GOLD analysis project Ga0326733, IMG submission 207946) | Glacier ice microbial communities from Ngari, Tibet, China - 14_GP2_30.8 | ecosystem: Environmental > Aquatic > Freshwater > Ice > Glacier | place: China: Ngari, Tibet | collected 2018-07-17
CCGTTTTACCAACACCAGGTTCACCAATAAGCACTGGGTTGTTTTTAGTTCGGCGGCTCAAAATAGTAACCATACGATCTTCTTGCTCATCGCGGCCGATAACCGGGTCGAGTTGGCCGGCTTTTGCGCGAGCAGTCAAGTCGGTACCGTATAGCCCAAGCGCGCCCTTTTGGCCGACTTGTTTGCGAGGTTTTTCAATTTCCTCGATGCCATTATTGTTGTCGCTGTTACGGTCGAGGTAATCTTCAAGTTCAGATAAAATTTCACTTGTATCAACATTCATATCACGAAGCAACACCGTCGCACGGGCGTTCTTTTGAGTCAGAATACTATAAAGAATATGTTCGGTGCCTAAGAAATCTTGGCGGAACTCTTGGGCAACATCCCAGCTCATCTTCAAAGTAAGCTTAGCAGTTTCGCTTAGGTTCTTAGTCATAATACCGGCGGTAAAATTATTGGTAATAGGCACAGCGCTTAAGGCAGATTGTGCCTTATCGAGGGTAACCCCAGCATCAGCCAGGATTTTTGCACCAACCGAGGCACCTTGGGCCATTACACCCAATAAAAGGTGCTCTGTACCAACATAAGGACTGCCATACCCCTGTGCAATTAAGGTTGCATGGTGAAGGCTTGTCCGAGCATTATCGGTTAAGTGAGAAATGAAATCAGCAAAGTCATCAGACATATATTTATTATCTATCCTCCATAGTGAAAAGCCAAGTACTACTTTCGAGTATCGTTACTTCCATATATCTAGTATAGCAAAATTAGCACTCTGTGCAAGGGAGTGCTAATTTATTTATCTATTTTTTGATTTGTTATAGCTTCGGGTCTGGAGGAAGAATCGTTAATTCCCAACTACTTTGTTCGTTGGGGAAATATGGCCTTTGTACAGTTGGCAATGGTGTGAAATCACCTACATCACTGTTTCCAAGAGTTTGTGGTACGCCTGCAAGTTCGTAAGGGCCGTACAGTTTTTTGCCTTGAACGTCGACATAGTCCCTCACCACATACTTTGCTGCATCGGAATCTTCACCCTCATCAACCATTTGCAGTGCAGATACATGTTCGTTAGGAGTATGGAGATTATTTGTAAATAAGATAATACACTCATTAGCTCTTGCTATTCTTAATACGCTGACAAAACGCAATTGCTGTGGCGTAACCCCATTTTTCTGGAAATATTCCTCTTCTCCTACATAGTCATATGCAGCATCGGGCATATACACTTGAGGACTTGCACCGAAAGCATTAAATTTTGCAACTGCGGCTAAATCTGAGTCAGGTAAAGCCTCCACGCCGAAAAATTCATTCAGTAAGTAGTTGACCACTTTATTGTGACTTGCATTTGGATTGTGGTAATTTTCAGAAAATAAATCATAGTACTCATCAGGCAACTTCGAGACAGGCAGCAGAGAGTCGACTGCGGATGGGAAACAAATATGGCTACCGTCTTCTCTCTTGTCTAATTGTTCTCGGGCTGATTTATATGTCATAATAAAGTTATTATATAACTCTGATAATAATTGTCAATATAAAAGCACCGTGAATTAATCACGGTGCAAATAAGTTGCTATGACAATAGTATTAAGCTTGTGTTGCCTCGTCGCTATTCTCTTCAACAGCGTCAAGCAAACTGTCTTCAATATTCTTCTTAGACTTTTCTACTGGCTTAGCAGCTACAGCCTGTTCAATATCAAGTTCATATCCGGTTAAACGGCTAGCCAAACGAACGTTTTGTCCACCACGCCCAATTGCAATCGATTGCTGGTCTTCGTTTACAAATACTCGGGCACGCTTGTCGGCTTCGTTAATTTCAACTTTGCTTACTTCAGCTGGGCTGAGGGCATTTTTAATAAACTGTTCTGGCACAGCATCGAAAGTAACGATGTCGATTTTTTCTTGGTCACCAATTTCGTTCATAACAGCTTGTACGCGGGTACCGTGGCCACCAACGAAGGTACCGACTGGGTCAACGCCAGGAACAGTACTAGCAACGGCAAGCTTAGTACGGCGACCAGCTTCACGAGCGATGGCTTTAATTTCAACAGCACCAGTTTCAAGTTCAGGAACTTCTTGGCGGAAAAGATACTCAACGAATTGTTCGTTACCACGGCTTAAAATAAGCTGCGGGCCGCGGTTTTCGCGTTCGATATCTTTAATAAATACTTTAATACGGCTACCAACACTGTAAAATTCGCCTTGAATTTGTTCGCTTTGCGGAATAATACCGTTCGCTTTACCAACTTCGACGCGAACAACACGTGGTTCAACCCGTTGCACAGTACCGTTTACGACGGTACCGATTTTGTCTTCGTACTCAGCCAGAACAACTTCGCGTTCAGCTTCACGGAGGCGTTGCAATACTACTTGCTTAGCAGTTTGGGCAGCAACACGGCCAAAGCTGGTAACTTCGTGTGAGTTCTCGATAATATCACCAAGTTCAGCATCTGGTTTTTCTTTTTTTGCTTCTTCGAGGCTAATTTCGTGGGCTTCGCTTCCTACTACTTCAACAACTTCGCGGCCTACAAATACCACAGCGGTGCCGTCGTTAACGTTTAGTACAGCGCGTACTTCTTGGTCGCGCTCACCGTTATCTCGGCGCCATGCAGCGGCGATTGATTGTTCGATAACAGATAAAACCACTTCCTCTGAAAGGTTTTTCTCTTCTGCGATTGTTCGTAAAGCTAGGGTTAGCTGTTTCAAGTTAAGTTCATCCATAATAATTTCCTTTCTTTATGAAAAAAACCGACCTGTTGGCCGGAATAATGTACTGCCTTTAGTATAACACTCTTCGTAGGAATCTACAATAATGTTAAGGCAATTATAATTGGGGCATTGCCTGTGCCGGGCAGGTATTTAATACATTTCTCATAGCATCTAACTCGGCTGGTTTTACCCATAAACTGTACTTTTGCTTTACAGCTATTTGGCGGGCAATGTACTGACACCTAAAAGCTTTGTTGGGCGGCAACCAACTTGCGGCGTCGGCGTCGCTTTTTATTTGGTTTTGCTTGCCCGAAACGGCAATCAGTTCTAAGGGATCGTTAGCCAATTGCCGCCGTGTTTCGGCAGATAATTGTTGGGCACCGGTTTGCCAAGCGTCTGAAAGTGCTATCACATGGTCAATTTGAATTTCGCTGGCATCGGCTTTGGTATATTCAATCGGTTGGCCGGTATAAACATCATTTAAAAGCCCCGAGGCAACAGTACATTCACCAGACAACACAACATTACTTAAGTCTCGGTACATAATAATATCGCGCGTACTACAGCCATTGACCGTTGCCCAGCCTGAACCAAATTCAGAACGTGCATAGCCATTTTTTGGCGCACGGCCCTTCACCTGCAAAGTGTTCAACGCTTCAAACGCAGAGCCCGCAACCGCCGGCTCGTTGTTTACCGCCGCCTGCTGCCAAGGGAACGTAATGTTTAAAGGTGGGCTTTCTTCAATTAATTTCGGCATAGCGCCACCAAGCAGCGCCAATAAAATGGTTCCTGCAATTAAAATCAGTGTGGCTCGTCGACGTCGCATACAACTACTATGGCATGGTAATTCTTAATTTTGATACACTAGAGTAATGCAACTTGTAACAAAACTTATCGATTTATTTATTCCAGAGCACTATGACCTCTCTACTACCCTTAACCGCACCGCCCGAACGTTCAACGGAACCGTTACTATTACTGGCGTCGTGCAACCAAATACCGCCGACATCCGCTTTCATGCTAAGGACCTCGAAATTTCTTCGGTACTATTTGATGGCAAGCAAGCTACTTTTAGCCTAGAAGCCGACGATGAGCTAGCCATTACTCACGACGACATCTCTGAAGGTACGCACGTACTTACGATTACTTTTTCAGGCGCTATCACTGACAACATGAACGGTATTTACCCTGGTTACTATGAAGTTAATGGCCAGAAAAAAGAACTTCTGGCTACCCAATTTGAAAGTCATTATGCCCGACAAGCCTTCCCTGTCATTGACGAACCGTCCGCCAAAGCTACATTCGACTTAACGCTTACTACCGAACCAGACGTTACTGTTCTTGGTAACATGCCTGTTAAATGGCAGCGCACCGAAAATAGCCAACTGGTTACCGCCTTCGAGACAACCCCTCGTATGAGCTCGTACTTGCTAGCCTGGGTTGTTGGCGACCTGCAAAAGAAAAGTGCCACAACGAAAAGTGGTGTCGAGGTTAATGTTTGGTCAACGTTAGCTCACGAAAGCAATAATTTAGATTTCGCACTCGATATCGCTACTCGAACTATCGACTACTTTGACAATTTCTTTGGCGTGCCGTACCCGCTTCCAAAATCGGACCACGTAGCCTTGCCGGACTTCTCGGCCGGTGCTATGGAAAACTGGGGCCTTATAACTTACCGTGAAATTGCTTTATTGGTAGACCCCGAAACAACCTCAATAGCTACTAAAGAATACGTCGCCCTGGTTATTGCTCACGAGCTTAGCCACCAATGGTTTGGCAACTTAGTAACAATGCAGTGGTGGAACGACCTGTGGTTGAACGAAAGCTTTGCCGAAATGATGGAATTTGTTGCTATTGATGCCCTGGAACCAGAGTGGAACGTCTGGCTTGAACACGCCAGTAGCTCGGTACTCAGTGCGCTACGACGTGATGCACTTGATGGCGTTCAGGCAATTCAAACCGATGTTAACCACCCAGATGAAATTAATAGCATCTTCGACCCATCAATCGTGTATGCCAAGGGTGGTCGCCTGCTGCGTATGCTACAGGCACATTTAGGTAACGATACTATGCGTGCTGGCTTGAAACTTTATTTTGAAAAACACCAATACGGTAATACTGGTGCACAAGACCTCTGGAATTCGCTTGGCGAAGGAGCAGGTATAGATGTCGGCAGCTTCATGAATGCCTGGATGACTCAATCAGGTTACCCAGTAGTACACGCCACGCTGAACGATACAGCCGTTACCCTTACGCAGGAGCAATTCTTTATTGGGCCGCATCAACCATCGAATAAACTATGGCCAATTCCCCTGCACAGCTCATGCAAAGAAGCACCGGCCATTATGGAAGGTGCCACAGTAACATTTCACCATACCTCAGATACGCCCCTCACTTTCAATAAAAGTGGAACCGCTCACTTCGTTACCCATTACGATGAAGGTTTAATGGCTCGGGTGCTTGATGCCATCGAGGCAATGCCAACAATCGATCGGCTTAACTTGCTCCACGAACAAACACTATTGGCACAGGCTGGCATTATTCCAACTGCAGCCCTTATTCCGTTAATTAAGCGTTATGCAAACGAAACCGAAGAATCGGTGTGGGGAATTATAGCCTTAGCCATAAACGAAATGAAGCGACTGGTTGAAACTAACAAGGAAGCCGAGCTGAAACTGCGTCAACTTGCCAAGGAAGTTGCTGCCGCCCAATACCAGCGGCTTGGCTGGGAATTTAAAGAAGGCGAACCTGAAAATGACACGAAGCTACGCCCACTGGCTATTAGCTTAACGATTTACGGCAAGGACACTGGTGCAATCGCCTATGCAAACGAGCTATACGCCAATCGTGCAACCAATAAGCTCGATACCGAACTGCGAACAAGCATTATTGCCAATGCAGTTCGAGAAGCTACTGACAGCACTGTCGCCGACGAATTACTTGATGAATATGTCAAAACTTCTCAAAGCGAACTACGTGATGATATCGCCTCGGCGCTAACTTCAACCGATAAAATTGAAGACATCAAGCGCTTTTCTGGAATTATCAAAGATTCCAAGATTGTTCGACCACAAGATTTCACTCACTGGCTCGCTTGGTTAATTAGAAACCGTTACGGCCGCGACTTTATGTGGCAATGGGTGCAAGATGAATGGGATTGGATTACTGAAAAGTTTGCTGGCGATTCTCATTACGACATGTTTCCCCGTTACGCCGCCAGTGGCTTAGTAACCGAAGCGCAGCTGCAGCAGTACCGCGATTTCTTTAGCCCGCTACTAAGCAACGTAAGCCTTAAGCGAAACATTCAACTTGGTATTACCGAGATTGAAGGTCGGGTCGAGCTAATAAAGCGCGATTCAGAAGCTGTCCAAAAAGCGTTACTCGAACTCTAAATATTCGAGTTTATCGCCAGTAATCGAAACAACCGCCAACTGTTGCGAAAAAACCAGCTTTGGGTGCTTCGCCTGATAATATTCAGCCGCAAAAGTCATCTGTGTTAGCTTGGTTTTAGTAATAGCCGCAAAGCCAGTACCAGCCTTGGCATTTTTGCGATATTTTACCTCAACAAAATACACAGTATTGTTATGCAGCGATATTATGTCTATTTCGCACCTTTTGGTTTTCCAATTTCGTTCTAGTATTTTGTGTCCTTTTGTAATTAAAAACTGACACGCCTGGGTTTCACCATCGTCGCCAACCCGCTTTGTTGTCGGCCGGCTTAATTGTAAGCTAGGTTTTTCTTGGGGGTGTTTAAGCTCGCTATTTATAATTTTAGCAATCGGCGCGAACGAAGTACGATGCAATGGAGTAATGCCAAGCGTATCAATTGCCGACCTGTGCATTGCCGTGCCGTAGCCAACGTGCTTCTCAAAGCCGTATCCAGGGTACGCAGCGGCTTGTTCGGCCATAAAAGTATCTCGGGCTACCTTTGCAATAATAGACGCCGCAGAGACGCTTGAAATAAGTAAGTCGGCTTTAGCGAGCGTTGTTACATATTTGCCCTTAGATGTTTCTTTTAAGAAATTGATTGTACCATCGATAATAATTTCGTTATAAGGCGTATGTACTGCCTCGACTGCCCGAATAGTTGCAACCCGAAGCGATTCTGCCAACCCAAGTGTATCTAATTCGTCAGCCTGAACCCACCCAAGCCCCCAACCAGCAGCTTGCTCACGAATAAGAATATCGAGCTGTTCTCGCCGTTTAGCCGATAATTTCTTACTATCAGTTAAACCCTCGATAGTGGCATCACCTAAAACAACTGCCCCTACTACCAACGGCCCGGCCCATGGCCCACGTCCAACTTCATCAATTCCAAGTATCATACTTTTAGTATACCCATCAATTATTAAGTCTATATAAAATAAACGCCCCATTTTGCATGGAGCGTTTAAATACAACGAGTAAACGAGTTGTTTACTTTTCTTCGTGTCGAGCTTCAACTTCAGCTTGCTTAGCAGTAAGTTCAGCATCTACAGCAGCTTTTTCAGCAGCTTTAGCTTCGGCGGCAACGTGAGCTTCTTCTTTCAAACGAGCAGCTTCAGCTTCGGCGTGAACGTCGACAACACTGTTTACAGCTTCACGGTCGAAGTTAACACTTTTAAGGCGAGCACTTTTACCACTTCGCTCGCGGAGGAATGAAAGGTAGTTACGGCGAACCTTAGAACGGCGAGTAACTTCGATTTTTTCAACCAATGGGCTGTGAATAAGGAAGCTTTTTTCTACACCTACGCCACTGGCAATTTTACGCACAGTAATACGAGCGGTGTGTGAGGCCTTACGGTCAACACGAATAACAACGCCTTCAAAAATCTGGATACGTTCTTTAGCACCTTCTTTAATTTTTTGGTGTACACGAACTGTATCACCACTTTTAACATCAACAACTGCAGGCTTGCGTTGTTCGGCATTCACTTTTTGAATTAGTTCAAAACTCATTTTCGTCTCGTCTTTCTTATATTCGCTTGGCTCATCGCTTAAACTTAATAGTACAATCAGTGCTTTATTATAACAGTTCTTCTCTGTTTTTGGAAGCCCCCAAGGGTAAAATATTTCAGTGTCTTAAATAACGCGGTTAATTTCTTCTAAAGTCGTCTCACCACGCAGGGCAGCTAGTACACCGCGCTCAAGTAAAGTAGCCATACCCTCCTTACGAGCAGCGGCTTCAATAAGGTCGGCATTGGCGTCGGCTACATCACCACGTAAAAACTTTTGCACGGCTTCGTTTACTACCATTTGCTCCATTATCACCATTCGGCCGCTGTAACCAAAGGGAGAGCTTTCACTGACAACTGGCCGCCATAATTGAAAAGTATCGAGGTTAGGCTTCTCGACATGTTGGGGTAAATCTTTTAAAGCTTCACGTACCCATTGCTTGGTAACTTCATCAGGATCGTAGGCCTCTTTCGTTTCATCATTAAGACGGCGAACCAAGCGCTGTGCAATAACTAAACGAATTGCCGTACTAAAAATAGGGTTTACACCAATTAAATCAACCATCCGACTAAAAGCTGCCGAGGTATTGTTAGCGTGAAAAGTCGATAGCACCAAGTGGCCGGTAATAGACGCCTGAATAGCAGTTTTAGCGGTATCCCCATCGCGAATCTCACCAACCATTACGACGTCAGGGTCTAAACGAAGTACCGAACGTAGGTGGTCGGCAAAACTTTGCCCATTCGTCGTATCGACAGGAATTTGTGAAATACCTGAAATACCATACTCAATTGGGTCCTCTAAAGTAATGATTTTCCTCTCAGTCGAGTTAAGGGCGCTAATCATGCTGTAAAGAGTTGTCGATTTACCGCTACCTGTTGGGCCAACCATCAACACCATGCCGCGAGGGTGGCTAATAATTGAATCAATTTCTTTTCGTTCTTCCCCACTAATACCTAGGCGGTCGAGGTTAAGCATCGATTCATCATAATTAAATAATCGAATCACCGCATCTTGGCCATACATAGTAGGTACAACTTCAATACGCATATTTAAGAGGTGTGTATCGCCGCTAATTGTTATTTCTTTTTGCATGTGGCCTGATTGTGGCTCATTTGATGCCGTTGAGATATTTGCCCGAGATGCTAAGGCGCCTAAAATAACCCGGTAGCGGTCGGAATCGAGGGTTGCAACCGGGTGCAATGTACCGTCGATACGCATGCGAATGCGAATACCGTTTCTTTGGTTTTCAATGTGAATATCGCTGGCACCTAATTTATCGGCTTGAATAATTAAGAAATCAAATACTTCATCACTACCCACGCTATTGAGCGTTTTGCTCACTTGGTCGATAGTGCCGCTATCACCTTCGCTGGCGATAGTAATATCATCATAAATAGCCCTGACTGGTGGGTCATAACGGTTCATAAGATAGGTAAAGCCGCCTTGGCTAATGAGGTAGAAGATGACATTCTGCGCTTGAGCAGCGTATTTCTGTTGAAGTTGGCGAGTTAACGATTGCGGAGTTTGCGACGTGATCCCAAATTCCCAGGGCGCAGAATCGTTACCAGCTACCAAAGGAATAATGCGGTTTTTGTGCATGTCTTCTACTTTCATGACATCTTGTAAAAGCTCCACAGCGTCTTGCACGCCACGAGTATCGAGATATGGCAGCCCTAAAATAGCCGCCCGTTGCTGGGTGCTGCGCTCGTCGTCGTCGCGAGCCCTTTGCTGAATTTTATCTTCGTCCATTACCACTATCGTAACAAAAAGCGTAAGCATTTTATATAGCGTTATCAGTGTTATACTACCTTCTATGCCCGATATCATCGTCATTGCCCACAATATCCGCTCTACTCACAACGTTGGAGCGATTTTTCGTACCGCCGAAGGCTTTGGGGCTTCTAAAATTATCCTCACTGGGTACACACCATACCCGCTCCTTAATAAAGATAGCCGTCTGCCTCATATTGCCGAGAAGCTGACAAAGCAAATTAGCAAAACCGCCTTAGGCGCCGAGGCTATCGTTACATTTGAATACCTCGAGCAGCCACCATTAAATGAGCTGAAGGCAACCGGGTACAGAATTGTCGCGCTAGAACAAGCATCGAATAGTATTGCCATTGCTCGCTATACCCCACCAGATAAAATTGTTTTACTACTTGGTGAAGAGGTACAAGGCATCACCCCAGAACTGCTTGCCGAATGTGATGATATTATTGAAATTCCAATGGTCGGAAAAAAAGAATCTTTTAATGTCAGCGTCGCCACTGGCATCGCATTGTACGCCTTAACTACACACCTAACTACTTAACGACAACCGCGTCTTCGCCAAGCACTTTTACTAAACGCCCGACTAAATTATCGCTCGCGTCAACCCTGAATGGCATTTTTATAGCCGATTGCTTTTCAGGACCAAGCACCAAAACAATATCGCACAAGCCAGGGTAAAGCCCACAAATTTTCTTAATTTCTACTAAACTTGCTTGGTCGTCAGGGTTTTTTACATGAACATATACTTTTTTTAACCCTTCTTCTGCTGGCGGTTTCATTGCTGTCGACACACCAGTGTTTCGTTCAATCTCAATGCGAGTAGGTGGTGCTTTAGCGTACGTTCGTCGGGCATGCACTTCGGCTGCTTTTGGTTTTGCCATCTTTTTTCCTGTCGATTCATACATGCGCAGTTCGTCGTCGTTAACAATCTGAATCTCATCAACAATCATTTTCACGTCAGCAGTTGGGTTGCCCTCTTTATCACGAGAAGTTGCTTTACCAGAAGCCCGAATAACTGTATCTTGTATCAACTTAGCACCAATAATTTCGTACAACTTTGGGAAAATAATCAATTCGGTTTCGTGCGTTTTATCTTCTAATTTTACAAAGGCCATTTTTGTACCACTTTTCGTTACGATACTTCGGACTGAAGCAATCAGACCGCCAATCGTCATTATTCGGCCATCCATATCAGGAGTCATCTCAACCAACGGTATTGCTTGTTCTTCAAAGTAAGCGGCATAGTGGTCAAGCGGGTGGGCGCTAATATAAAGGCCTAGCAATTCACGTTCCCACGTGAGACGCTCTTTTTCAGTGTGTTTCACTGGCGCAGTCGCCAAAGCAACTTTTGGCTGCACGGAAGCCATATTGGCCATACCACCAAACAAATCGGTCTGGCCACTAATTGCTTCTTTTTGAATTTTTGAAGCAAAGCCCTGAATGGTTTCTAGGTTAAATAATAAATCAGAGCGGTCAGCTAACGTATCAAAACCGCCGGTTTTAATAAGTGAATCCCAAGCTTTTTTATTAAATCGTGAAGTCGAAACCCGCCGGGCAAAATCTTCGATAGTAGCAAACTTCCCATCTTCTCGGGCTCGTAAAATTTCTTCAACCGCAGCCGTGCCAACACCCTTTACGGCCGCCATACCAAAACGAATCTGTTTTTTGTTCGGCACAATAGCAAACTCAACGAAACTTTCGTTAACGTCTGGCGCAAGTACCTTAATTCCCATGTGCTTGCATTCATTCATTTCAATCGTCAAACGTTCGGTGTCGTCGGCATCACTGGTCATAACTGCTGCCATAAAAGCGTCTGGGTAGTGCGCCTTTAAGTAGGCAGTCCAATAAGAGATAAGCCCATAACAGGCAGCGTGCGACTTGTTGAAACAGTAGGCGGCAAAATCTTCCAATTGTTTCCAAAAGATTTCCATATCATCCGGTTTAGCGCCAGACACTTCAGCAGCACCTTCAATAAAACGGGTCTTCATTTTGTTCATCATTTCAACGTTCTTTTTACCAATTGCCTTACGCAAGGTATCCGCTTCACCACCAGTAAAGCCTGAGAGGTCCTTAGATATCTGCATAACCTGTTCTTGATACACCAAAATACCGTACGTCGCTTTCAACGAATCTTCCATCTTTGGGTGCATATAGGTAATTTCACGTTCACCATGTTTTCGCTTGATAAAATCGTCAATAAACTGCATTGGGCCTGGGCGATATAACGCAACCATGGCAACAATGTCATCAAATTCGGTTGGCTTTAGTTCACGCAAATATCGCTTCATTCCGGCCGATTCAAGCTGAAATACACCCGTCGTGTCGCCTCGTTGAAATAGTTCGAATGTCTCTTTATCTTCGAGGGGTATTTTTGCCAAATCAATATCGGTTTTATAAACTTTTTTAATAATACGCAGGGCGTTGTTAATAATCGTTAAGGTACTGAGCCCCAAAAAGTCCATTTTCAACAAACCAATTTCTTCCACTGGGCCCATAGGGTACTGGGTTGCAACCACTCCCTTTTGCGACATTTCAACTGGCGCAAACTTCACAATGTCATCAGGGGCAATTACTACACCGGCAGCGTGCACACCGTGGCTGCGAATAGTACCTTCAAGCCGAATGGCATAATCAAGTACTCGCTTAGAGGTTTCGTTCGTGTCGTACTCATTTTTCAAATCAGGGTCTTCAACAATACTTTTAGACAGCAAGATATGCCGACCCTGAACCGGTTGCGGAATAAGTTTAGCTAACCGGTCGCTTTCACCATACGGCACTTGCAATACCCGCGCTACGTCGCGAACCGCCGCCCTTGCAGCCATGGTACCAAAAGTTACAATATTGGCTACACGCTCGGTACCGTATTTTTTAGTACAGTACGCAATTACCTCGTCGCGGCGGGTATCTTGAATGTCGATATCGACATCTGGCATGCTAATACGGTCGGGATTTAAGAAGCGCTCGAACAGTAAGTCGTAATGCAATGGGTCGAGTTCGGTAATACGAATAGCATACGAAACAATTGACCCAGCCGCGCTACCACGGCCAGGGCCAAAAATAATACCTTGGTTTTTACCCCAGTTAATAAAGTCCTGGACAATCAAGAAGTCAATAACGCCAAGCTCATAATCGGCACGTTCAAGCGCTACTGCCGGGGTGATTTTTCGAGACTGCTCAATGCTTAAGCTTTCGGTTTCTTCTTGCGTTACGCTTCCATAGCGCCACGCTAAGCCACGGAATACTAGTAAGTGTAAGTACGACTTCTCATCGTGGCTCTCTGGCGTTTCAAAGGTTGGAATTAAAATCTTACCAAGTTCTAATTCGACAGTACAACGATCGGCAATAAGTTTAGTATTTGCAATTGCCTGTGCGTGGGTTTTACCCCAACGCCCGATAAGCTCCTGAGGGTCGGTTACGTGAAGTTCAAAATCTTTCAACGACATACGCTTTTCATCAGAAAGAAAAGCCCCAGTACCAACACACAGTAAAATTTCATGCGCCGGCTGGTCGTCGTGGGTTAAATAGTGTCCATCGCTCGTAATTACCATCGGAATATCTAAATCAACGGAAATTTTTTCTAGATAGCCATTAATTTTTGTTTGAACATCCCAAGCAGTTTTAGAGTCTGGGTGCCCGTGATCTTGTAGCTCAAGGTAGTATCTATCACCAAAAATTGATTTATACCAAGCAGCAATCGATTTTGCCTCTTCGTAGTTGTCGGTTCTTAAATTCTCGCCCAGCTCGCTGCTGGCGCAACCTGATAAAATTATTAAACCTTCATTAAATTCTTCCAAAAGTTCATGGTCGATTCGAGGTTTATAATACATTCCCTCTAGGTTTGCTTTAGAACTCAGGCGCATCAAGTTTTGATAGCCTTGGTTGTTCATAGCTAAAATAATAAGGTGATAACGAGCCTTATCTTTTCGAGGGTCGCGGTCGTGGCGGCTGCGAGATGCAACATACGCTTCCATACCCAAAATTGGTTTGATGCCCGAACTGTGGGCGGCTTTATAAAACTCAATCGTGCCAGACATCGTACCGTGATCGGTCAAAGCAACTGCTTCCATACCCATGTCTTTGACGGTGTCCATAAGCGCAGGTATCTTTGATAACCCATCCAGAACACTGTGATGAGTATGATTGTGTAAGTGAACGTACTGGGACGGCTTTAAAGTTGCCCCCTGCACTGGTTCGGATTTAGTAGTAACCCCCATAGCTACTTCTAGTATAGCGAACTGGCCGCTAGCTGTCTGTAGTAAAAAAGTCGGTTATGACTTGGTGCTTAATTGAACAGTATCTACGACGTACTGAATAAAATCACCAATTCCACCAGGAATATCAGCTAATAAGGTAAGAATCCATACGATAAGGGCGACAACTAATGTACCCCCTATTACCGTGCCGAAACCAAGGAAAATCCCTCGTATAAAATTCATTTTATACACTTCAGCCCGTGATTTATTGAAATCGTAAAATAAATCTTCTAGTACGGCACGGCGAGCGCCTTGCTCGTTATTTTTCTTTATAGTCTTTTTTATTTTTTCAGCTAACTTAACCATTGGAATTACTTCTTCTTAGGGGTTGCTTTTGGTTTTGCAGCCAAAGTCTTTTTAGAATCTTTTGCAGCTTCTTCGAAGTGGCCTTTAATTTCTTTTGCCTTTGTAGTAACGTCTTTAGCAACTACTTTTGCTTTACCGTAAACTTCGTCTGCAGTTTTAGTTGCTTCATTTTTAAGCTTAGTAGCCTCTGCTTTAACTTTTGCAGTCGCTTCTTTTACTTCTTTTTCAGCAGTAGCTTTTGCCTTAAGTGCGTCTTTCTTAATTTCGTCTCGGGTTTCTTTTCCACTTTTAGGTGCTAACAATACTCCACTAATAAAACCTGCAGCTGCACCAATTAATGCTCCGAGAGCCAATTTACCTTTTGCCATATTATTTTTTTCCTTTTTTTGCATATTTTTTAATATATTTACTAATTAACTCAGCTACAAACAGCGGTGATGTTAGCCGACTAATGCCATTTACAGCAGAACCGACGTGATCGACAGTTGTTTGAGCGGTCTTTGCCAATTGGCGAATTTCCGCAGTTAACTTAACGAGATAAATTCCAAGTATAATCGCTACTATCAAAAAAATAGACAGGACGCTTGAAACAATGATGAGCAGTATTTCTGAGGCATTTTGTATTTCCATAATGTGCTCCTTTTAGTATGTTGTAATTATTGGTGGTAGTTTATATTTACAGTATACGCCATTGCTGCTTGCTCGCAACTAGTAGCTTAAGCGAGTTCTTGGCGAATGAGCTTTTGGGCAAGCGCTGGGTTTGCCTTGCCCTGTGATTTCTTCATTACTTGGCCAACTAAAAAGCCAATGGCTTTATCTTGGCCAGCTTTAATATCTGCTACCGACTGGGCGCTAGCAGGGTCATTTAGCACTTCTTGAACAATAGAAAGAATAGCCGATTCGTCGCTCACCTGCAGCAAGTTTTTTGCTTCGGCAATGGCCCGAGGGGCTTCAGAACTTGTTAATAGTTCCTGAAAAACTTCTTTAGCTGCTGTGCTAGAAAGCTCGTTCTTTTCTACCATCTGCGCTAGTTCACCATAGCCTTCAGGTGCAAAGTTACTGGCAATAATTGCCGCCTCTTCATCGTTAGTACTTACCGAACTCGAGAACCAGTGGGCAACTCGGCGGGCAATATCATCACCAAAGTTTTGTTGAATTGCACTTATTAAAACTGCGTAACTTTGCGTTCCAAGCAAAGATTCTACGACAGAACGGTCTAACCCAAGCGTACTCCAAGCATCGCGATACGTACTTGGAAGCGCTGGAAAGCCGGCTTGCATTTTGGCTATGTCTTCATCGGTCAGAACAACTGGCGGTATGTCAGCATCGGGCATATACCGGTAATCCTGTGCATCTTCTTTGCTTCGCTGAGAAGTAGTTTTGCCAGTAGCATCACTCCAACCACGAGTTTCTTGAACAATCTTTTCACCTTTTTCTAATAATTCAATCTGTCGGATAAATTCGTATTCAGCAGCTTTCTCAACGCTTCTAAAAGAGTTAAGGTTCTTTACTTCGGCACGCGTACCAAGTTCAGCCGCACCTTTTAATGCAACCGACAAGTTAACATCGAAACGCATGTTACCATGGTACAAATTACCCAGTGTTACACCGGCGTAAGTCATCAGGCGTTGCAATTCGGTAGCGTACGCCTTTGCGCCAGCAGCTGAATGAATATCTGGCTCAGAAACAATTTCAATAAGTGGAGTGCCAGCGCGGTTAAGGTCAACCAGGCTGTAGGTACCGTAGTGTGTTAATTTACCAGCATCTTCTTCAAGGTGCGCATGGTGAATTCGCACTTGAACCGTGCCGCCATCAAGCAGCGGCGCATCAACGTGGCCGCCAATGATTATCGGCTGATACATTTGGGTAATTTGATACCCTTTTGGAAGGTCTGGGTAAAAATAATGTTTTCGGTCGAAACGGCTTACGTGGGCAATTTCAGAATTCAAAGCCTTACCAGCTCGAGCCGCAAGTACAATCGCTTGTTTGTTTAAAACAGGAAGCATTCCTGGCAGGCCAAAATCGATTGGGCTAGTGGCAGTATTTGGCTCCATTTCGCGGGCGTCATTGTCGGCTCCGCTAAACAACTTACTAATAGTCGCAAGCTGAACATGGCATTCAATACCAATTGTCATGTCGTACTTATCAATCATTTCTTGTGTTGCCATTATATTGCTCCCAAATCTTTAAGGCCTTGTTTGTAGGCAACCAACGCCTGCTTTGCACGGTCGTAATCAATTGAGGCATCGGTTTCGTGTGCTAAGCGATTACGAACTTTATGGGCAGCCCATAGGCCGTTACCATTCGTCCATTTTCCTTGGCAACCCTTCATACGCTCGGCCATAGTCTTGCCAGAAATTCCTCTATCGCGCAGTGCTTGGTCGAGCAGTTTGTCGGCATTCAAAACACATAAAATATGGCTACTCTCGTTATTTCGAGATAGCGCCGTTTCAATACTGAGCCATCGGCTACGATATCTTTCAACATCAAGCTCGCGGGGACTATTTTTAGCAACTGAAACAAATACGAAAAGTAGCCCGCCAATAATTAAAATGGCTGCAAAGAAAAAGATAATTGCAGCAGTTTGATCCATCATGTTACTCAACATCCTTTGCAATTGCCATTAGTAAACTATCTGATTTTCGGGCACCAATAAGCTGCACGCCAATAGGCATTCCTGTTTGGCTTTTACCAGCCGGCACGCTTATAGCTGGAAGCCCAGCCAAGCTTGCAGGTACTGTCATGATATCGGCCAAGTACATCTTTACCGGGTCGCTGGTATTTTCGCCAATCTTAAAGGCTGGCGTTGGGGATACCGGGCCAATCAGTGCATCGAAAGTTTCGAAAAGGGCGTTAAATTCATTTATCAGTAACGTGCGAGCCTTTTGAGCCTGCAGATAATAAGCATCAAAGAAACCGCTCGAAAGCACATAACTTCCAATCATTATCCGGCGTTTATTCTCGGGCATAAAACCACGGTCGCGCGATAGCCCATATACTTCGGAGAGCGATGAAGCCTCGGCACGATTGCCATAACGGATACCGTCATACCGGCCTAAGTTACTGCTAATTTCCGCTGGCACTACAATGTAATAAATTGCCAAGGCGTATTTAAGCAAAGACATACTTACCTCTTCAACAATGTGGCCTTTTTGCTTCAAGGCTTCAGCATACGCTTCGGTTGCGGCTTTCACTTCAGGGTCAACGCCCTCATCCATAAATTCTTTAATGATACCGATTTTCTTAGGGCCGCCCAAAGCTTGTGGTGTAAAGAAATCGGGCAGCGTAGTCATGTCTTTTGAATCTTTGCCACTCAAAATATCCATGACAGTTTCAGCGTCATCTACCGAAGTAGTGAGTACACCAACAGTATCAGTGCTACTTGCCATAGCAACCACGCCATATCGGCTGACGGTTCCGTAAGTTGGTTTAATACCAACAACATTATTAAAACTCGCAGGTTGACGAATCGAGCCGCCAGTATCGCTCCCAAGTGCAAAAGGAACAATACCTAAAGCAACAACAACGGCTGAACCGCCGCTACTTCCCCCGGCAACACGTTCTTTGTCAAAGGCATTTTTTGTTGGGCCATACGCTGAGTTTTCAGTACTTCCACCGTGTGCAAAAGCATCAAGGTTGGCCGTAGCAATACAAATTGCGCCTTCTGCTTCAAGTTTTTCAATTGCCGTTGCTTGTAACGGTGCTTTAAAATCTTTCAAGAAGGTACTTGCTGCGGTTGTTGGCGCACCCAGCGTCAAGAAATTATCTTTAGCAATAAATGGCACCCCAGCAAGACGGCCAGTAATTTCACTGCTGTCAACTTTATCGGCTCGCTCGAGGGCGCGCTCGTCGGAATATGCCAAAATAGCATTAAAATCTTTATTCTCGCGAGCCTTTAAAAGCGCCGCTTGCACGTTCTCACGTGCTGAATTACCAAGATAATCTGAAATAACACTCATTTATAATACCTTCGGAACTTTAATTTGATGAGCTTCGGCTGCCGGAGCAAGCGCCAGAAGTTCATCTTTAGAAATACCATAATCGTCAACCGCGTCATTACGCCAAACGTTCTGCAGGTCGGTAACTTGATAGGTAGGCTCGACACCAGTTGTGTCAAGTTCTGAGAGCTGTTCAATATAGCCAACAATACTTTCAAGGTCGGTTCGCAGGCTTTCTACTTCATCAACACCAAGCTGCAAGCTACTAAGCTGTGCGAGGTGTTGCACGTCATCGGTTGAGATTTGGATCATACTTCATGTATTATAGCGTAATTAGTAGGTAGAATGCTAGAAACATTGGCTACAAAGCTCAAAACTTTGCTTTTTATTATAATACGGTATAATCTTGCTAGCATTTCCCCTTATTGACCATGAGGTGCGGGAATTCGTACCTCAGATTGGAAAGTCGTCGCTAATGTATATTCTTGTACATCTCGCTGTCATGGCACTCAGCATCGCAGGTATCATTGCCCTTGCACATTTCGGTATTCAGCTTGCTGGATCTGAACGGGCATCCGGAAATGTAGATGGGTTTTCCATAAAGGAGTGGCTACTCACCATACTATGGATTGTCCTCTTTTTCGCCCTGTTGTGTGCGTTCGGGTGGGCAGTCGGTCCGACGCGGCAATACTGAGACAGCAAGGGCGGGAGCTTAAACTCCCGCCCTTTTCATACCCATTTTTCTACATCTTCGATTTGATATCATCAATCAAATCACGCAGCTCGGCGGCTTTTTCAAACTCAAGGTTAGCACTCGCTAGGTCCATTTGACCAGAAAGCTCTTTCACTAAACCAGCATATTCATCTTTAGGAATTTTTCTAAGGTCGATTTTCGCTTTTTCATCAGGTTTCTTTGGAATAATCGCCCGCAGCCCTTCGCTAATTTCCTTATCAATACTGGTCGGGGTAATGTTATGTTCAATATTATAGGCAGTTTGAATAGTGCGGCGTCTATCGGTTTCTTCGATAGCTCGTTGCATAGAATCGGTAATTCGATCGGCATACATGAGTACTTTTCCTTCCAGGTGGCGGGCTGCACGGCCAATATTTTGGATAAGGGCGCTAGTGCTACGCAAAAAACCTTCTTTGTCCGCATCAATAATGGCAACCAAACTTACTTCAGGTAGGTCAAGGCCTTCTCGAAGCAAGTTAATGCCAACAAGTACATCATACACACCCCTGCGAAGGTCGCTAAGAATATCACCGCGTTCCATAGTATCCACTTCGCTGTGGATGTAAGCCGTTTTAATGTCCAGTTCTAGTAAATAGGTTGTTAAATCTTCAGCCATGCGCTTGGTAAGCGTCGTTACCAGTACTCGCTGGCCTTTTAAAGTACGGTCGCGAATTTCAGCAATGAGGTCGTCAATTTGACCTTCGGTTGGGCGAATAACAATTTCTGGGTCAATAAGCCCTGTTGGGCGAATAATTTGCTGGGCAGGCTGTGGGCTATGCGTCAACTCGTATTCGGCTGGGGTTGCCGATACATATATTGCTTTATTAATATGGCGGTTAAATTCATCGAAAGTTAATGGGCGGTTATCTAATGCGCTCGGTAAACGGAAGCCATGCTCAACCAGCACTTCTTTACGAGCTCGGTCGCCGTTATACATACCACGCACCTGCGGTAAGGTCATGTGGCTTTCATCAACCATCAGCATAAAATCGTCTGGGAAATAATCGAGTAATGTAGCCGGTTGTTCACCTGGCTCACGGTTGGTCAAGTAACGACTGTAGTTCTCGATACCTTTTACGAAACCGGTTTCTTCAAGCATCTCTAAGTCATATTTAGTTCGTTGAGCTAAGCGCTGAGCTTCCAAAAGCTTATCGTGTTTTTCAAAAAACTCCATTCGTTCATCGAATTCTTTTTTAATCCCAACAATAGCACGTTCTACTTTTTCTTTTGGCGTTACATAGTGGCTGCTTGGAAAAATATCAATTTGTTTTGGTTCGCCAAGAATCTCGCCGGTTAAAGGGTCGATTCGTGTTAAACGCTCTACTTCATCACCAAAAAATTCAACTCGATACGCTACGTCACTACCTGCTGGAAAGACATCGACAATGTCACCTTTTACGCGGAAAGTGCCACGGTGAAAATCGATATCGTTTCGCTGATATTGAATATCAGTCAACAAACGAATAAATTTATCTTGCTGGCGACGCTCGCCCGTAACAATAGTAATCGACATTGCCGAATAATCTTCTGGTGAACCAATACCGTAAATACAACTAACACTAGCGACAATAATCGTGTCACGTCGAGTCAGTAGTGCTGTTGTAGCGGCGTGCCGTAGACGGTCAATTTCATCGTTAATTTTACTGTCTTTTTCAATATAGGTGTCGCTACTGGCAATATAAGCTTCAGGTTGATAGTAGTCGAAGAAGCTTACGAAGTAATGTACTTCGCTATCAGGGAAGAAGGCTTTAAACTCACTATAAAGTTGAGCGGCTAACGTTTTGTTATGCGCCATAACTAACGTTGGCACTTGTCGGTTGGCAATAATGTTCGCCATGGTAAAAGTTTTACCCGAACCTGTAACACCTAGGAGTGTTTGCTCTTTCTCGCCAGCATCTAAACCTTTGATCAAACTAGCAATAGCCGTCGGCTGGTCGCCGGTAGGTTTATAGTTTGAAGTGAGTACGAATTTCTGGTCCATCACACTAATTATAAGCGAGTTGGGCTTATTTGTAAGTACTACATTTTTTTTAATTGGCTGAAAGGCCCTGAAAAGGCATCTTGGTACTGCTTCAGCAAGTCGCTATCATTTGTGCAGGTTTCATCCGCTAGTGATAACCCGTAAGTAGTTCCATCGACAATTGTAGTCTTGGTGAGCGTAGCACTTTCATCACTACTAGGGCTTTCGATAATCGAGGCGAATTGACCTATATCGTCTGTACATTTCGTTCCTGCTAATTTAGTAGAGCTAAACTGTATATACTTTGTACCACTTGACGTTCGCAGTACTTCAAAATCAAAACCACCAACACCCTTAAGGTACGAAACGGCAAGGCTTACCGGTTCAATAGCTACAATTGCTAATGTAGCTGGGTCAATTGAGGGTTCGGTTGTGGTTTCTGCCGGCTTCGTGACCTGTGGCATATCTGTCGTTTCGCTCTCGTTACGAGCTTCAGGTGTGTCTTTCTGGCTCGTTTGGGTTGATGCGGAAGAGTCAGTCGAAGATTTAGACTTTACAACCGCTACTATAGCAATAATAAGCACTAATGCTCCTACCACAGCAAGTGCTGCAATAAGCTTTTTTTTCGCCTTCCTTTGTACCATCCCTACCTCACAAATTTAGTTGTTCTAAGCATATACACCATACGCTCAAATGTAAATACCGTTATGTACCAAGTTCTTTATGATATTCACTGGCTTTGCTAAATCGACGCTTACGAGTTTCAGCGTCTTTAATGTACTCGACAATATCGTCATAGTTGTCAAAAATTTGATACAGATCCATATCATCTTCATTTACTGTGCGGTACTTATCTAGCATGACTTCACGTATCAAAGTATCGAGTGGTCGCCAAAAATCGCTTCCCACCAAGATAACTGGGTTTTGGTGAATTTTACCGGTTTGGATGAGCGCCAAAATTTCGAATAGCTCGTCGAACGTACCAAACCCACCTGGGTAATAAATATACGCGCTGGCGTCTAGGGTCATGGCAACTTTTCGGCCAAAGAAATGGTTAAATTGGAAGCTTTGAGTGGTGTATTCGTTAGGTGTCTGTTCTTGAGGCAACATAATGTTAAGGCCAATTGACTGACCTCCAGCTTCGTAGGCACCGCGGTTAGCGGCTTCCATCACGCCATGGCCACCACCGGTTACAACAGCATACCCACATCGTGCTAAACGAGCAGCGATATCGTAAGCACCCATAGTAACATTATCGTCTTGAGGTTTACGGGCAGAACCGAAAATCGTTACCGTCTTTTCGTGTTGTGCAAGCATACCGAAGACTTGTTCAAACTCTTCAACAACGCCAACCAGGCGGTTGTTAGCTGCTTTAATCAGTCGTTCTCGAACCTCAAGTTGGTTCTTTAGCTCTAGCTTTTTCATGGCAGCGCCACGGCTTGCTTTTTGCCGAATAAGCGGCAATCGTTCTGGGGCAATCATATCATTATCTAGTTGTTCTAGTACTTGAGCAGCTAAGTTTTTAAAGCCTAAGTAGCGCACAAAAACTTCGTTCCAAAGACTTTCGCGGAAGTGGTACGCATAACGGCCTTCGTATGATTCTTTATTAGAGTACGCAAAGCTCACGTCAAACAAGTTGAAAGCAACCGGGAAGCCATCGTAGTTTAAAGCTACGTAGTCGCGATCTTTCCAGAATTCAAGCTCTGGGTCAATTTCAAAAAGCAAGTCTTCGGCACGGCGCCAGTGAAGATCTTCGGGTTGAACATGTGGTTCGAAAGCAATTCGGTCAACTGAATCTTCTTTATGCTTTCCAAGGTAGCGTTGAATAACACGCCAGTGAATATTTTTACCAACGAGTTGGCTTCCACTGCCTGGGTCGGCAATAAGGGTATTTACGACTGTTTCGCCAAAGTGCGGTTTAGCGCTTTTTAATTTAAAGAATGTCGAGTACAGTTTCACCTCGTTCATGTAATGCAGCAACAAAGGTAGCGTCTTTAATACCAAGCCACGCATTTTTTTAACGTGCATTGGTACAACAACAATAATTCCCATTTCTTTGGTGTGCGTAACGTTGTGAAGCTTTTTTTGAACGAAGTGCGTTGCAAGGTCAACATACTTGTCGTGATCCATTTGCACAATGCGTAGGTCGCGCTCTTCGTAGTCGTGTGGCGTAACCGTCTTAAACAGTTCGTTGTACTTTGTAAGCCAATCTGGGCCTTCCGAGAAACGCAAAGCTGTGTAAATTTCATCAAAATCCTCACCAGCAATCATTTGGTCGACCGTTGCGTAGCCTAAATGTTCCATCAATTGTTTAGGTGGCATAGTACGCAAAAATTCTTTAGCTTTTTCGCGTTTAATAACAAATACTTTACGATTGAACTTCACCTTATTAGCAGCATCGATCATAAATGGTACAAGGTGCTTTACGTCTTCAGAATCGGTCGCACCAATAACTTTTGTAAGCCGCGCAATGTCTGTTTCAAGCCGACCCAGTAACGCCTGGTACACCTCTTCGCCCGTTGATGCGGCCGGGTTAAGGCCAAGTTGGCGTAAGTTCTCGTGCGCCATAGCGGTAATGTCGCCAATAAGCTTTACGTCGGCGCCGCTACGGCCGCTAACATCCTCAAGTTGCTTAATAGCAGTTGTAAATGTAGGCTCTTCGGCATCAAGCAGGTCGCTTAAAAATTTTGACATATTAGAATTCCTTTTCTGTAAGTGGCATATCGTGTAGCACTGTACCTTGATGTAATATTCCCTCTTTTGCACCAATTTTTTGTACAACTGATGTCGAGTTTGCGCTGGCAAACACAATTGATTCTTTTAAAGTGTGGCCTTGCGAGTAGTATGCCAGGAAACCTGAACCAAAGGCATCGCCCGCACCAGTTCTATCAAGCACAGTAACGTCATCATACATGCCAGCGCTCACAACTGTCTTGCCATCGGTCGCAACCACGCCGTTAGGCCCGTCGCTAACAACAACTACTGGCACGTAATGCAGCGCATGTCGAGCCAGCTCTTCAGAACTTTCCCCTTCCACAACTTTGGCTGCTTCTTCTTTATTCATTACTAGTACATCGACGCTTTCAAGTAATCCCCTTAATTTGTCAGGGTCATTCAATTCAGCCTCGCCTGGGTTAAAAGCAATTTTAACATCAGCAGATTTTGCACGCGTGAATATAACATCCAACGCATCCATAGCGCCGGCAAAAGATGATACATATAACCAATCATAGGTATCAAAATCAATGGTTTCATAATCTTCGGGTGTGTGTGAGTTTGCAGCACCACGATATACCAAAATTGTACGCTCGCCGTTGTCAGCCAGAAGTACAGTGGAATACTGTGTACCAAGTGATTCGTGGTAGATAACTTGTTGAGTGTTTACATGCTCTTTGTCGAGCTCTTCAAGTACACCGTGGGCGGCAATATCGCTACCAAGTTTACCCACAAAGCTACTTTGAATATGTTGACGAGCGAATGTAACCGCAGCATTCGTAGCACCACCGCCGGTAGCGAATCGTACAGTATCGACGGTAATTTTGGCACCTAATTTAAAATCTTGGCTAAACTCTTCCATGTACTCGTTTGTACGCGGATCGAGCTGAGCACGTATACCCTTACCTGACACAAAAACATCTTGAGAAGCTGCCCCTAAGGCGCATATTTTAACCATATGCATTATAATACCCCATCTGCTATACTTATGACAATGTCAAATCTTCACAAACTTCACCGACCATTTAACCAAAGTCCGTGGCTCGATAATCTAAGCCGAGACCTCATTAATTCAGGCAAACTTCACCGATACGTCGAAGACGGAGTTCGAGGCATTACATCAAACCCTACAATTTTGGAAAATGCCATTAAATCGAGTTCTTTGTACGACGAACAAATTAAGCGACTTGCTTTTGAAGGTAAATCAACCGAAGAAATTTACTGGAAAATTATAATTGACGATATCAAATCTGCGGCTGACATTCTGCTTCCAGTTTGGAACGAAAGCAACGGCGAGGACGGCTACGTTTCACTTGAAGTATCTCCAGCCCTCGCTCGCGATGCACAAGCCACACTTGAACAAGCTCGCTGGATTTGGAATGAAGTAAATGCTAAAAACCTAATGGTAAAAGTTCCAGCAACCGATGAATGTATTCCCGTAATACATACTCTTTTACAAGAAGGCATTAACATAAATGTTACCCTTATTTTTAGCTTGCAAGATTATCAAAAAGTAGCGAAAGCACACGCCGATACTCACCTACTTGGCACTACAAACCCAGCGCGAAGCGTCGCCTCGTTTTTCATTAGCCGAATAGACTCTGAAGTCGATAAACGCCTCAATGCAATTGGTACGCCCCAGGCACTAGAACTTCGCGCAAAAGCCGCTATCGCCCAAGCATACCTGGCTTACGATATTTTCCTAGATGCCTTTTCAAAGGCAACAGTGCTCGAGCCAACTACCCCAGCCATTCAACGATTATTGTGGGCGTCGACATCAACCAAAAACCCTGAGTACGACGACTTGTTGTATGTTTCAAATTTAATTGCACCATACACCGTAAATACACTTCCCGAAGATACAATTGCAAAAATTGTTGATCATTTGCCAGAGGGTGCAAGAAGTCTCTCTTTACTAGATATCAAGCAAGCACTTGATACAACCGAAGCGTTACGAGCAGTCGGCATCGATTTTAACGAAGTCGGCGATGTACTTACCAGCGAAGGTGTTGAAAAATTTCAAAACTCCTTTAAATCTTTACTCGAAGCAATCGAATCTAAAAAGTAAAAGACAGCCTAGAAAATAAGCCTAGAATTTTCTAGGCTTATTTTATTTGTGTCCGTTCTACAATTCCGGGGCGTTACTTCCTTAAAGCGCCTGGATTAAACAACAGCTTTGTCGGCAGAACCGAACGCATCAATCTTTTCTTCTACAACCGCTTGCACAGCTTGAATAACTGGTGCCATAATTTTAACCACGGCAAACTGCTCTGGGTTGTCGGCTAAAATTTTCTCGAGGCCTGTTCGAAATGCATAACGCATGTCGCTGTTAATATTTACCTTACTTACACCAATTTTTGCAGCTTCGGCGAAATAATGTGCTGGTGTGCCGCTTCCACCATGGAGGCTTATTTGGCAACCAATTGCATCGCGGATTTGTTGCAACAATACTAAATCAAGTTCTTTTGGAACAGGGTATTTACCGTGAAGGTTTCCAATTGCCGCAGCAAAAGTATCGATGCCGGTAGCATCAACGAATGCCTTTGCACCTTCAGGAGTACTGAATGTCTTTTTAATCTCTTCGTAATCAATGCCTTCGGTGTGCACATTTGATGAGCCGCCAAAGTAGTGTGGTTCACTTTCGACAAGTGCACCGGTAAATTTTGCATACTCAACAACTTCTTTAGTTGCACGAATAATTTCGTCGTCGGTTGCTTCGTGGTTAGCCTGCGAAATGTCGATGTGGATAAATTCAAAGCCAGCATCGATACCACGCTTAGCGGCCTCGACAGACGGGCTGTGATCGAGATTAATGTACATTTCAATACCGTACTCGCGCTTGTAGTTATCAACCATATCGCGAATGTTGTCGACGCCCATAGACGAAATCTCATCGTTGGTTACTTCAACAAGAACAGGTGCATTTTTTTTCTGGGCCGCTTTAGAAACTGCGATTAAAGTATCTTGGTTATCGACGTTAAATGCGCCAACTGCAAACCCTTGTTGACGGCTGCGCTGCATTAAATGTCGTGCCCGCAACGTATTATCGCGAATCTCGGTAATAGTAAGTCCCATGAAAAATGCCCCCTAAAGTATTAGTTCTCTTTAGCGTAAGTATATCACTTATGGTTACTTTCTAGTATACAAAAAGCGTGTCTTCGCGCCCGGTATTAGTTTTGGTGATACTGAGGCATTTGTTCTATAAATTCACTAATTGTTTTGGCCATCTTTTTTCCGCTCATTCCAAAATAGTCAATTAATTCAGCTGGAGCACCAGATTCGCCAAAACGATCATTCATACCTATACGCTTAACTGGCATCGGTAGTGTCGAACTAAGGAATTCAGCTACAGCACTGCCAAAACCACCGGCAGCCTGCGCTTCCTCAGCCGTAACAACCCGGCCAGTCTTACGAGCACTAGCCAAAATTGTGTTTTCATCGAGCGGCTTGATAGTCGGTACATGTACCACTTCAGCATCAATACCCTGTTCTTTCAGCAGTTTAGCCGCAAGTAACAGTTCGTACGTCATCGTGCCTGTACCAAGCAGCGTTACATCGGTACCCTCCTGTAGTACGTATGCTTTACCAATTTCAAACGGTGATTCATCGGTACTAAAAACCGGAGTCTTTTCACGCGCCAAACGAATATAGCTTGGCTTACCATTTTCAGCAATAGCCCTGGTTGCCTTTTCGGCTTCAATACTATCACCAGGTGCTACGACAACCATATTAGGCAAAACCCGCATAAGCGCAATATCTTCTAGCATTTGGTGAGTTGCGCCGTCAGGGCCAACACTCACACCCGCGTGAGAACCAACTATTTTAACAGGTTGGTTATTTAAAGCTACAGTTGTACGAATTTGTTCCCAGTTTCGTCCCGGGCTAAAGGCAGCATAGCTACTAGTAAATGGAATTTTGCCAGCTCGTGCCAAACCACTCGCAACGGTTACTAAGTTTTGTTCAGCGACACCAACTTCTATAAATCGTTTCAAAAAGGCATCACGAAATAGGTGCATTTGAGTGCTTTCAGTTAAGTCTGCACAGAGCGCTACAACGTTTACGTTCGCTTCGCCGGCAGCTTTCAAACCACGCCCGAAGCCAGCACGAATTGGTTCGAGCTTTACGTCGTCAGAAAATAGTTGTGGGTTTAGTTGGTAACTCATACACCAGCTCCTTCGTGAGTAATTTGGCCACCAAGGGTTCGTAAATCTTCCAAGGCTTCTTTTGCTTGTTCGGCGTTAGGGGGCATACCGTGCCATTTATAGTTGTATTCCATAAAATCAACACCCTTACCCGGAATAGTGTGAGCGATAATAACAGTTGGACGGTTTGTAATTGCGCGCGCTTGGCTGGTTGCGTCAATAATGCTTGTAATATTGTGTCCATCAATCTCAACCACGTGCCAGCCAAACGCCTCCCACTTACCTTTAAGGTCTTCGAGCGGCATAACGTCTTCGGTCGTACCGTCAATTTGAATGTTATTGCGGTCAACAAATGCTATCAGTTGAGAAAGTTTATATTTACCAGCGAACATAGCCGCCTCCCAAATATTACCTTCATTTAGTTCACCATCACCCATCATAACGTACACAAAACGCTGCGGGTTTTCGTCGATGTACTGCAAACTGTATGCATAGCCCGATGCTTGAGACAAACCAGAGCCTAAAGGCCCACTGGTATTTTCGAGGCCAGGTAGTTTTTCTCGTTCAGGATGGCCTTGCAACCGACTACCAAGTTTACGTAGCGTAAGTAATTCTTCAACTGGAAAATAGCCAGCTTCAGCCATGGAAGCATACTGAACAGGAACACAGTGTCCATTACTCAAAAAGAAAACATCGCGGTCGACCCATTCAGGCTCTTCGGGACGAATATTCATAACATTAAAATAAAGGGCAGCAAAAATATCCGACAGCCCTAAAGGCCCAGCACTGTGGCCACTACCTGCAGCGGCAAGCATCTTAATGACGTCGCGACGAATATCATTTGCTTTTTGTTCAATCTGAGGAATTGTTAATGTAGCCACCCTATATTACTCCGTGTTTATTAATTTCTTTGACTAATGTTTGATACACCTCGGCTGGGTTATCTGCATCTGCAATAGATCCACCGGCGTTTAACACCTCTACACCGCCCTGCGTTAACGTATAAGCATTTTCAGCATTGGCACCACCATCCCAGCCAATTTCAGCTTGAGGGTTAATGTTTTTAATTAAGCGAACTTTCTCAAGTTGCATCATGCTGGCTATTCCGCCATGTTTACCAAGTTCACCAGAGAAAATCATAATATGATCAGCAAGTTGTATGGCTTCTTTGATTGTAGCCGGCACGGTTGTTTTAAGCAGCGCTAAACCAGCTTTAATACCAGCTTCTTTTATGCGACCAAGCAGTACAACGACATTTTCATCTACCTCAGCATGAATAATAATTAAGCTTGGTTTTAGCTCGATTAACTTAGCCAAGTGTTCCGATGGCCGAGCAACCATTGCATGAATATCAATTTCCCACTCGGGTGGCCAGTATAATTGTGATTCTTCTAGCAAAAACGTTGGCGCAAATTCGCCGTCGCTAATATCAATATGAATCCGTCGTGCAAAAGGAGCAACGCGTTCAGAGGCTTCCTTGAAGGCTTCGATGGTTTCAACCATAATTGTCGGTACGACAACTGCCATGTTACATCTCGTCCAGTTGCGCATTGCGGCGTTTGTAGCGAGGTGCGGCGGCAAACGGAGTGTTAAGCCAAGTCTCTACAATACCTTGCCATTCCGCATCTTTAGTTTCATCAAAAATTCGTGATGGTATACATAAAATATTACTATCGTTATCGTTGCGTGTCATTTTCGCCTCAAATGCATCCCATACAACGCTGGCGCGAATGCCACGGAAGCGGTTCGCAGCCATAGCCATACCTTGGCCGCCCCCGCAAAGTAGTATTGCCCGAGGGTCGCCTTCTTCACCAAGAACCTTAAGGGCAGCGGCTTGCGCAAAATCAGGAAAATCATCGGCTGCGTCTAATTCGCGGTCGCCTACGTCTTCAACTTCGTAGCCGTGTTTTGCAAGGTACGCAAAAAGCTTTTCTTTTAAATGATAGCCGTTGTGATCGCTGCCTAGAAAGATTTTCATAATATAAGTGTAGGTACTTTAACCTTTTTTATTCAATGTTTTTCCAATATCAGCAACAAGTTCAACTAACCGGTTAGAGTAGCCCCATTCGTTGTCGTACCAAACCATAATTTTAGCCAAGTTTCCGCCAACAACTTTTGTAAGCAAAAGATCAACAATGCCAGAGTGGCTGTTGCCAATATAATCACGGCTTACCAGTGGTTCTTCGCTGACGCCTAGAATGCCTTGATAGTACGGTTCGGAAGCGGCTTTTTTGAAAGCATTGTTAACTTCTTCGACAGTAGCATTTCGTTCAAATAGTACGGTAATATCGCTAAGTGAAACAACCGGTGTTGGTACACGGATACTTAAGCCGTCGAACTTGCCTTCAAGCTGAGGCAATGTCTTAGTAACAGCAATTGCAGCACCAGTAGTAGTAGGGACGATGTTTTCAGCAGCATTACGGCCTTCACGAAGGTCTTTTGATGGTGCGTCTTGCAACGCTTGGCTAGCAGTATAACTGTGAACAGTTGTAAGCAACGATTTTTGTACACCGAACTCAGCGTCAAGCACAGCCATAACTGCTCCAAGTGAATTAGTTGTGCAGCTGGCGTTACTAATAACGCGGCTCGCACCTTCAATTTTGTCTTCGTTGGCACCAAGAACGATAGTATCAACACCTTCACTCTTTGAAGGGCCACTAATAACAACTCGTTTAGCACCGGCTTTAATATGAAGTTCAGCGGTTTCTTTTTCAGTGAAACGGCCGGTTGATTCAATAACAATATCAACTTCAAGGTCGCCCCATGGCAAAGCTGCGGGGTCTTTTTCAGCGGTAATTTTTATATGGTGGTCGTTAACAATAATGCCGGCGTCGTCGTAGCCGACTTTATTTTTGTATGCACCATAATTGCTGTCGTGTTGCAACAAGTACGCCAGTGTTTTTGTGTCGGTTAAGTCATTAATAGCGACAATTTCGAGGTCTGCGCGGTCGAATGCAATCTTAAAAGCACTTCGGCCAATACGCCCGAACCCATTAATCGCAATTTTCGTTTTAGCCATGGTTAATACCACTCCTTTTAAACATTAGCTCTATTGGTGATTATTATATAGCAACTACCGTAAGTCGGCAATCTTTCGTATACTACATACATGAAGAAAGGTGAACTACTACAACATGCCCGTCCGTTCTATGAGGAAAACGAAATCCTCGAGCTCGACCACGCTATCGATATTGCCTCAAAAGCCCACACTGGGCAAAAACGCAAAAGTGGCGAACCGTACATCATTCACCCTATGGCCGTCGCCAAAACCTTAATTGATTGGGGCATGGACATCGATACTGTCTTAGCCGGAGTACTACACGATACCGTTGAAGATACCGACCTGTCTTTCGACCAATTAGAAAGCCTCTTTGGAAAAGATGTGGCCTTTTTAGTTGATGGCGTTACGAAAGTGTCGAAAGCTCGCGCTGGTATGCAAGATCTTACCGAGTATCTGCCTCAAACCAAAGACAACCTTTCTAAACTATTAATTGCGGTTGGCCAAGATGTTCGCGTCATTATAATTAAGCTTGCCGACCGTCTCCACAACATGCAAACTTTGCAACACATGCCCCGAGAGAAACAGATAAAAATTGCTCGCGAAAGCCTGGAAGTATTTGCACCTATGGCCGACAAGCTTGGTATGGGCCGGGTTCGTATGCAAATCGAAGAGTTGGCTTTTAGCTACATTGACCCAGTTGAATCTAAACGGCTGCAAAACTTAATGCGTAAACGTTTAGGCAAAAGTACCCGCAAGCTTGGGGCGGTGCGTGAAGAAGTTGACCAAGCCCTAAAGGCGCAGCATATCGATAACGATATCAACGGCCGTGTTAAAAGTATCTATAGCTTGCATAAGAAACTAAAAAAAGTAGATGGCAATATTGATGATATTTATGACCTTATGGCCCTGCGTATTGTTGTCGAGAACAAAGAAGATTGTTACCGAGTGCTCGGCATTTTACACTCCCTCTACCAACCAATGATTGCCCGTATTAAAGATTACATTGCCATTCCTAAACCAAACGGCTACCAAAGCCTACATACTACCGTCTTAACACCCAACAAGCAAATTGTTGAATTCCAAATTCGCACCTACGAGATGCACGAATTTGCCGAACGCGGTTTAGCAGCAAGCTTCCACTATCACGAACAAAAAAGCTCTAAAGATTATACAAATAACAAAAAAAGCGCAGTGCTTCCTGCTAATATGCAATGGATAACGCAACTTCAAGAGATTGCCACTAAGCTGCGCAGTGGCGAAGAAATTACCGAATCGCAATTAAATATCGACTTATTTGGCAACCGTATTTTTGTTTATTCTCCAAAAGGCGACATCTACAATTTACCCGAAGGCGCCTTCCCACTTGATTTCGCCTATCTTGTTCACAGCGACCTCGGTAAGCATGCTTACGCGTTTAGAGTAAATGGTTCTATCCATGCTTTTGACAAACGGCTTTGTAATGGCGACGTAGTTGAAATTACTACCCGCAAAAGTATTACACCAAAAACCAGTTGGTTAGAATTCGTTACAACCACCCACGCCCGCGCCAAACTTCGCGCCCAACTTCGAAAGGGTGGCGCTCTTGAAAGCATTAGCCACGCTGCTGGCATAATACGAGAAAAAACCCGCAAAACGCGGGTTGATTCAAAAACCAAAAAGGTGTAACTACTTAGTTAAATTATTCCAGCGTTCAACAGCCTCATGAATAATTTGCTTTGCTTCGGCAATATCGCCAAAACCTTTAACAATAGTGCTTCCTGGCTTTTTCAAATCTTTGTAGTGTGAAAAGTGGTGCTCGATTTGCGATAGCAATTGCTTAGGAAGGTCTTCGATTGAGTTAATAGCATCGCCAGTATTGCGGTCGTCGGCAGGCACAACAATCACCTTGTCATCAATTTCGCCATCGTCTTCAAACTTCATTACGCCAATAACTTTTGCTTCCAAAAAAATTCCAGTTGGCAGCGGCTCATTGGTAATAATTAAAGCGTCGAGTTCATCGCCGTCTTCATCAAGCGTTTGGGGAATAAAACCATAGTTTGTTGGTTTGGCAAAAATAGTTGGCTCAACACGGTCAAGTTGAAATGCCGCTAGTTCACGGTTCCATTCAATTTTGTGCGAACTTCCAGCAGGAATTTCGATTACTACGTTTACAACACCACCATCAATATCACCAGGTGTAAGAATTTTATTAAAATCAGCCACTACTTTTCTCCTTTGTTTATCTCTGTTATTCTAACATTTTTCGCCACACGAGTACATATCGCCGTGTTATACTTCTGTAAGATGAAGCTCGTAACTCCTACTGAATATGTCGCTCAAGCGGCTGAACTTGTTCGTAACGCCAAGCAGCGCGTGTACTTAATTTCAATGGTAATAGCCGACCACCCCAACACTAACGAACTTTTTACTGCTATTCAAGCCGCAGCTGAGCGGGGCATTGAAGTAACCGTCGCTGCCGATATATTTACTTTTGGTGAAGTTAATGGCGGCTGGTTACCGTTGCGCTATTACAGTCCAGGAACAAAAGATACGAACAATATGGTAAAAGTCCTCAAGAAATCGGGTGTAAAATTTCACTGGCTTGGACGTAGCCGAATAACTATTTTTAATGGACGAACCCATAGCAAGTGGTGTGTAGTTGATGATATTTCGTTCGTGTTTGGGGGTGTTAACTTATACGATGGCGGCATCGATAATATCGACTACATGTTTCGTGTAGAAGATCCCAAACTCGCCGACCGTTTAGTTGAAGAACAACAACGAATATTACGGTCTGATCGAAAATCTGGAAATTACCCAAGTATTGCCGTTGAGCAAACGGACAAAAAAATATTAATTGACGGCGGCATCATTGGCCAGTCGGTCATTTACCGCCGGGCTTGCGAACTTGCCGAAGAAGCAGTTAACATCGTTTTTGTATCGCAGTACTGTCCAACCGGAAAGCTAGCTCGGATTCTAAAAAGAAAAAGAGTCAAATTATATTACAATAAGCCCTCAAACACCGAGGGTCTCAACAAAATTATTATTTCCGTTAGTCAATTTCTCAGCGGACTAGATACAAGCTACCGTAAAAAGCGTTATCTGCACGCAAAATGCATCATCTTCACTATGCAAGACGGTACCAAACGAGCGATTACCGGTTCGCATAATTTTGCATATACCGGCGTATTGCTAGGCACTCGCGAGATTGCTTTAGAGACCGCCGATCCAACTATCATTAGCCAGCTTGAAGAGTTTATTGCTAAAAAAATTGTTTAGAAAAAATACTTAAGCGCGGCTAAATTCGTCAAGGTATTCACGAATCGAAAGTGCCGCTGCTGCGCCCTCACCCACTGCACTGGCAATCTGCATTGTTGCACCGCTTCGAACGTCGCCACTGGCATACACGCCTTCAATAGTAGTCTGAAGCTTTAAATTAGTCTTCACTAACCCAACCTCATCAAGCTCAATACCGCTGCCAGTCAAAAAACCAGTGTTAGGCAAAAGCCCAACAAATACAAACACACCATCGGTGATAATTTCTGAGGCTACACCGTTTTCGGTTATTTTCACACTTGAAACGCGGCCTTCGGTATCGATAATTTCATCAGTGGTTGTATTTAAGTGTATAGTTACTTTACCTTCATCAACGTACTTCTGTAATTCGTGCTGCAGTACATCACTGGCTTTAATAGCACTTCGCACCAACAAATCAATGTGTGTTGTGTAACGAGTTAAGAAAATCGCTTCTTGTAATGCAGAGTTGCCACCGCCAACAACCACTAGGGTCTTATCGCGGTAAAAGGCGCCGTCGCAGGTTGCGCAGTAATGGACACCACGTCCGTAAAATTCTTTCTCGCCCGGAATGCCTAGTTTCTTCCAGTCGCTACCAGTCGCAATAAGAACAGCTTTGGCTTTAACGTCTTCACCATCGACAGTAACAACTTTGTACTTACCATCAGTCTTTATTTCAGTAACGTCGCCGTACTCAATTTGTGCACCAAAACGTTCAGCTTGTTTTTCAAGATGCCCGGCTAATGTCATGCCTTCGATACCATCAGGGAAACCTGGGTAGTTATCGACCATATCGGTAATAGCGGCGAGGCCACCAATAGCTGATTTTTCATAGAGCACCGTGTCGATGTCTTCACGGGTTGTGTAAATTGCTGCCGCTAAAGCGCTTGGCCCAGCGCCAACCATAATGAGGTCTCGGATAGGTGTTTCCATATTACAATAGTCCTTGGTTTACGTATTTAATTAAATCTGCTGAAGGTTGCGGCTGCGGAATTACTTCAGGGGTTGGGACAATCATCACAATAAACTTCAATGGAGTGTTTGCAGGAATATCTGCACCACTGCCTGTTTCGCCATAAGCCTGGGCCGACGGAATACTAAGTTCCCTAACGCCGCCAACTTTCATGCCCACAGCGCCTTTAGTCCAGCCTTCAATGACACCACCTGGAGTTACCGGAAAAGGCGCCTTTAACGCAGTTCCATTAATTGAACCATCGAAGACTTTTCCGGTTGGGTTCCAACCAATATAGTAAGCTGTAAAGCTCGATTCGGCAGTAATATCATCACCAGTTCCAACAATTAAGTCATTCATTTTCAGCTCTGTTACGCCGGCAGCGTCAAAAGCAACTGGGCGTGAGGCAAACTGGTTAAATGTATCAAAGTACTGTTTTGAAAGTTCTGAAGCCTGGGCATCAACCTTCGCTTGGTATACTTCGCTTTCTTTTTGATACGCCGCATAGGCTGCGTTTGCGCGTTGTTGGTCGCTTTGTTGGTTATCGTTTGCTAGCACAATCGCTACAAATGAACCAACGGTTCCCACTAACATAAATATAGCGATGGTCCATATGCCAATACGCTGAGCTTTAGTTGCAGACATTACATTACTCTCCCTTTAGTAGCTTCAATTACATGGGCAATGACGCCATCAATTACAGCCGTTACTTCTTCGTTTGTCAGTGTCTTATTATACGACACAAGCTTAATTCTGACTGTGTTGTTTTTTTCATCACTTCCTTCGGCTTGGTAAATATCAAGCGGTACTACTGAAGTGGTTAATTCGGTTTCAGATAAAGCGCTGGTTACTTCGTCTATAATTGTTTTGAACGAAATAGTTGCGGGGGTCTGAAAGGTGATATCGCGTTCGCTACCCGGATAACGACTCAGCGCCTGGTAACGATAGCCAACTTTAGAAACCGCTTCATGCAGCGCCCTAGGGTTAACTTCAAAGCCAGCAGTATATTCAGGTAGTTTAAAGCCTTTTTGGACCGATTTTTTATACTCGCCGACAACACCAAGGTACACGTCAGAATTTGCATCGAACACCGCCGCACTTCGATCAAGCTCAAATGGAGCCGTTGTTGCATCGCCACTCTCAAGCGTTTCATAGCGAAGCTTTAGGCCAAGTACATTCGTAACGTATTCTAAATAATTCTTAGCATCGTAGTAAGCATCGCCGCTTTTTTTAGCACGGGCAATTACCAAAGCGATGCTATCAAATTCAACCGGCACACTTTCTTCGGTGAGCCCAGCTGATTTTCGGTGTACTTTATTACACTCAAAAACAGCAAACTCGTCGTAACCAGCTTTTTGATTCGGGTGAATTAGCGTTAGTAAGTTTGGCGTTAAACTTTGGCGGTAATACTGTAGCTCGGGGCTAATGCTATTGGTAATTCGGTAGGCATCGTCGGTATTTTGGCCAGCCTTCTTTAAAATATCACCATGAATAAAACTGTAGGTCAGCACTTCGTTCGCACCAGCGCGGGCTAGCAACGAACGTACTTGTTGGCGTAGCTCATCAAAACTATTTGGCCGGGTGGCAGTAAAGTCTCGACGCGGCAACGTAGCGTTAATAGTATCAAACCCAGCCAAACGGCCGACTTCTTCAATAACGTCTTCAGAAATATGAATATCTTCGCGCCAGTATGGAACTGTAACTGTCGCTTCAAGTTCATCGAAGGTTACGCCAAAACCAACATTTTGCAATAATTCAACAACGTCGCTAGCGCTAAAATGGGTTCCGAGTGTCTCATTTATATGTCGCTCACTCACCTTTACGATAATTTGCTCACGCACACCAGGATAATCTTCAATTAAATTGCTTGAAACGGTTGCCCCAGCATATTCGGCTAATTGGCGGACGGCTTCAGCCAAAACTGGCCCAGCCAGCGGCGCAGGAACACCTTTGGTAAAACGAGTAACCGCTTCCGAGAAAATACCGTGTCGCATTTGGGTCGAGCGTAAATGGTACAAATCGAACGTAGCAACTTCTACTAAAACATTCTTGGTGGCGGCGTCAACAATAGTATTTGCGCCACCCATTGCACCGGCTAAGCCCACTGCTACATTACCAGCGGCAATAACAATGTCGCCTGTGTCCATAGTAATTTCTTTACCATCAAGCAATGTTAACTTTTCTTCGGTACGAGCAGAACGAACCCGGATACTGAAATCGTCGCCAGCTAAAGCTTTAAACTTATCGTAGTCGTAAGTGTGTGAAGGTTGGCCAGTTAAAAGCATTAAGTAATTAGACACATCAACCGATGCACTAATTGGCCGAACGCCACTGCGGGCTAGGTAGGTTTGCAGTTGCACTGGTGATTGAGCATTTTCATCGATACCGCTTAAAACAATCGTCGCGAAACGCTCAGAAAGCGACGGGTCTTCAATGTAAACAGCCGGCGCCTCTAAAGTTTGGCCACCTTGATTGGTGCTAAAATTTGGAACAATATTATTTAACCAATCAGGCGTAACAAATGGCTTGCCTTGAATACCAGCAATCTCACGGGCGAACCCTATGACACCAAAGGCATCAGGCCGATGGGTTAACGATTTGTTTTCAATATCAAGCAGGTAATCATCAAGTTCATATAGCTCGCAAAAGTAAGTGCCGGGCGCGCAATCTTTATCAATTTCTAAAATACCCTCGTGTTCATCAAACAGAGCAAGTTCTTTGGCACTGGCCAGCATTCCATTGCTATTAACACCACGCAGTGGACGAACACTTAATACAAATGGCTCAGCGTCGTTAAAAGTTTCAGGTACAGTGCTCCGCGGTGGCAACCAAGCAACCAGTATCCCCTGTCGAACATTTGGGGCACCACAGACAACTTGAACCAAGCCGTTCTCGTCGCGGTCTACGTTTTCAACGACGCCGCCATCGTCAATCATCACAACATTCAGGTGGTCAGTACCTTCAATTGGAGCGGACGTTATAACCTTCGCAACGATAACGTTTTCGTATTTAGTACCAATATTTTCAACGCCTTCAATTTCAACTAAGCGAGCGCCAATAAGGGTCGCTAGCTCATCAATTGGCATATCGATGTCGGTAAATTTTTTGAGCCAATTTACTGAAATAATCATGATTCAAACTTCCTTAAAAATGCTAACTTACCCGATTCAAAATGTCGTAAATCCTCGATGCCATACTTCAACATCACCAAACGTTCAACGCCACCGCCCCAAGCAAAACCACGGTACTGCGTAGGGTCGATGCCGGCTTCTGTAAGTACATTCGGGTGAATCATTCCACAACCAAGCATTTCAAGCCATTCGTCAGGCTTGCCACCAATTGCAGCTGGTTTTTCGATTAAGAATTCCAAACCTGGCTCGACGAACGGGAAATATGCCGGTTGCGTTTTAACCCTAAGCGTTTGGCCGTAATACGTTTCAAAGAAACTTCGTAGCGTACCAAGCATTTGTCCTAGTGTAGCCGTTTTGCTTACGAATACGCCTTCAACTTGGTAGAAAGTATGTTCATGGGTTGCATCAACATCTTCATTACGAAAAACCCGGCCGTAACTTATAGCCGCAATTTCACCGCCAGCTTCAAGTTTTTGTTTACCATCCTTTAAAATACGGTGCTGCATAGTTGAGGTGTGAGCCGGTGGAATAAAACCTTCTTCAGTGCGAAACGTATCGTAACCATCGCGGGCTGGGTGGTCTTCGGGAAAGTTTAGCGTACCAAACATATGGTGGTCATCATCAATTTGTCGAGATTCAACCGCTTCAAAGCCCATGCGGGTAAAAATATCGATAACAGTATCAAGTTCTTTCATTAATGGGTGTTGTGTACCCTGTTCGGTTAGAAGCAGTTCAGGTTTTTTACCATTCACCGACCAAGGCGCCGTAACATCCAGTGCTACAACGTCAGCCGATTCAAGTTCATCTTCACGGGCTACAATTGCTTGCTCTACTGCAACCTTCACTTCGTTGACTTGCCGGCCAAAAGCACCACGCTCTTCAGGTGCAAGCGTGGCAATTGCCCCGTACATTTGTTTAAATTCAGGCGCTTTTAAAACCTCACGGGGCGTTAAGCTTGCAGCGACTTGCTGTAGCAAAGTTTGAAGAACACCCTGGACATCGTATGTAGACATAATTATTGTTTATTATACGCTACCGCTAGCGTCAAGGCGAGACATTTGCGCTATTAACTAGCAGAAATAACAATCAACCACACAGCAATACCAACAATAGCTGCAATAATAAGAATCCAAACCCAACCTAGGCTTGAGGTTACCCTAGTGCCTTCAATATATGCCGAATCGTCAACGCCATCAGGCAAGTCGGCCTGTTTGGCTTTTTCGCGGGCACGGTCTTGAAGCTCGCTAGCGAGCTTTTCTTGAAGTTGCGAACGAGTGTCGCTTTGTTTTACGTATAATCCCATATTTCTACTATACCACTTTCAATAAACTCAGCGGGGTCATTCAATGTTGACTGGAATCGTTTATGGTATACTGATGGCATATTTACCATAAGGAGGGAAATACATATGGCAACTAAGAAGGCCGCTTCTACTAAAAAGAAAGCTCCGGTGAAAGCTAGCACTTCATCAGCAGCAAAGACGACTGTCAAGACTGTCAAAACCGTCTCTGTGTCTGCATCCGCATCACAGACCGGTCTTAGTTCACACATCGTAACATCACTTCGTTCAGCAAAACTTTGGCGCTCGTTAGCTGCCGAGTTTATCGGTACATTCCTGCTCGCAGGGGTAATCATTGCTGGTCAAGGTCAACCAATCTTCGTGCTGTTCGCACTTGTTGGTATCGTCCTTTTGATCGGCGCAATTTCTGGTGCACACGTTAACCCGGCTATCACTATTGGTGCTTGGGCAACTCGTCGCATTGGTTGGCTCCGCGCTGTTGGGTACATCCTTGTACAATTCCTCGGTGCAGCCGTTGCATACTTAGCATTCAGCGCCTTCATTGGCGGTGCTGCTGCAGTATCAGAACAACAACAAGCTTTCGGCCAAGCTGGTCCAACATTGTTTGCCGCAGCTGACATTGCAAACCTTGCTGGTAAAGAATGGTTCATATTCTTTGCTGAACTTCTAGGTGCTTCAATCCTCGGTTTAGCATATGCAAGTGCAACCCGTACTGCCGATCGACTTACTGGCGCATTCACAATTGGTCTTGGTATCTTCGTCGCATTGATGATTACCGTTACTGTTGCCGGATACGTTTCAGCAAGTGCAATCCTCAACCCGGCTGTCGCTTTAGCATTACAAGCGTACCACCCAACTGTTTGGGCTTACGCTGTATACGCATTAGCACCAGTTATCGGTGCCGTTGTAGGCTTCATCGTGCACGACTTGGTTCGTACAAAAGAAGTTATCTAGTTTAACCACTAGAACAACATTTAAAAACCCGCTTGCTAGAGCGGGTTTTTAAATTACAAAAAAACTAATATTTATTGATATAGGTTCCTGATTGAGTTTCTCAATGCGCTAAATGCTAGGCGTGCATCTGCGGGCATTTTATAAGAACCGTGGTTACTCAACTCGACAGTACCAGCATCGTAAGAAACGACATTACTAGACCTTTTTCTTTTTTTAGTGTAAACGGTACTATCGAGGTTGAATACCACATCATTTTCACTATCGCTTACACCAAAGACGGCTACCTTAGAATGTTTAGCTCGATTTTTAACATGGCAAATAGTCTCTTCTGTATCTTGCAACGTAAAGCTATCGGGTTCAATATGAACACCTGCAATGCTCATGGCTGCACACAAAGGGCTTTTATATGCCTGAATTCTTCGATGCAACTCATCAATTAATTTAAAACTCGAATCACTCGGTAGCACCAACCCTTCAGTTGCAGGCGAAATTAACTCACCTAAATCACGGCTTATGGTTGCGGCATCCGGAGATTGATTCGAAAATATACCACCCGGGCTTTTCACATCAATAGCAAGTCCATCGCAAGCCGAGATATTTCCGCCAGGGTAAGTGGTGAGCCTGTACCCGTCTGGCCGATCGGAAATTTTAATTCCACTAATCATAGAGTAGTCAACGTCGGGGTCTTGTTCGTACACATCAAATGTTTGAATGCGCATAAGAATTGGTTCATTATTAAACATGATAAATATTATACAACACTTTATACTATTTGTAAATAATGTTAATGAGACTATTCGTCTTGCTGAGGCCTATTAATAAGAAGCGGTTCCACACTCTTATTATTGCCCGCGATCTTTATCACGTCTGTATCAATCTTGCCTAGTTCCTTGTGCGCGTTATTATAGTGCCCAACGGTAGTTCCAAGCGATTTACCAAGCTTATTCATGTAATCATCAAAGGTGGCTATGTGGCGCCCTAGCTTACCCACCTGAATTTGGATATCTTTAGCCTGCTCTTCAATTTGCAAGCTACGTAGGCCCTGCAAAACGGTTTGAAGGTACGCCATAAAGCTAGTAGGGCTAACGATAATAACTTTCTTTTCGCGGAAGCCATATTCAATTAAATCGCGGGCGCTTGAACCAGTGCCGACATCGCCAATTAACAAGTCGTAGTACAGCGATTCGCTTGGAATAAACATAAAAGCAAAGTCCATCGTATTTTCGGCCGGGCGAATATATTTACTGGTTTCATCAATACGCCCCTTTAGGTCGTTACGAACTTTCTTTAACCATTCTTCGCGCTCGGGCTTGGTTTTTGATGACACCATACGGTTATAATTTTCTAAGCTAAACTTGCTATCGATAGCCAAAATTTGGCCTTTATCAAGAAATACCACGGCATCGGCAATTTGGCCATCATTAAATGCGTACTGCATTTTAAAGTTTTTAGTAGGCAAAATATTTGCTAGCACCGATTCCAAGTAATACTCACCAAACACACCACGTTGTTTTGGGTTTTGCAAAACATTCTGAAGCGTTTTTAACTCATCGGCTACATCAACTACTCGGCGGTTGGTTTCATCAAGCTTCGTTAGGCGCTGCGAGACATCATTAACCAGCTTCATGCTTTGGCCTAGCTGCTGTTGCATAGACGTTTGCATGTTGGTGGCGTTACGCTCTAACTTGTCGCCTAATACGGTTTGTAAATTTGTAATAGTGCGGTTTAATTCCGTTACATCGGCCTTAATAAGTTCAACACTGCCGTTCGATTTTAAATCTCGTAGGCGCTGCGCAATAACAAAAAGCCCCACCGCCAAACCAACGACAACAATAACCAGAATTATAACCACAAGCGTATCCATGGTTACAGTATACCACTAGAGAATAAGAAGAATACGCACAACAGCAACGGTAACAATTGCCGTAATAACCGCTGCTGGAAACCAAACAATCCGCGCAACCAGCCCAAACAGTACATACGTTGCCGCATACAGTACGACAGACCAAAGGATGGCCTCGTACCACGACAACCCATTTAAGTATTGTCCAAGGCCCCATAGTACCGTCGCAGCGGCAACAGCAATAATAATTGGGCGAGGCTGCAAGGTGCGAACCAGCGCAAAGGCACCAAGAATTGCTACGACAATTGTCGCAATGTTGCCAGCAACACCAAATGAATCAACGCAAGTAGCTGCATTCGATAAATCGCGACATGCGATTGGCTCAATAATATAAATGCGAATTAACGCTGTTAATACCCACCAAATTAACCCGAGGACTGCCCCGGTAAAGACTATTCTAACCCTTGCCCACCACGGTTTTACGACTACTGTTCGTTCGTCTACTATGACTTGTGCCATGTCCGTGTATCTCCCTATTCTGGTTGTTCGTTCTTGGTTGGTTACTGTACCATAAAGCACCTATCAGTGCAATTATCACCCCTGCAATTACGTCGAATGGCGCGTGTACTAGTGCGGCCACTCGGCCAATACAAACCAGCAGTACTAAGGCTACTAAAAAGATGGATAGTTTTTTCATACGAGTCTCAAACCAGACGGCAGCGGCAATAGCAGTAACGAACAAAGCATGGTCGGATGGAAAGCCGGGGTTGTTTAAATACGAGGCGCCTGGGTTAACACCTAACAGCTCAAACGGACGAAGGTCGGATGGTTGGTAGATAGTAGCTAGGAACTTAGCGAGTAGGTATGCCGTCAGCCCAGCCATAAGGATGCGCGAGTAGGCTTGAAAGCGGTGGCCTTTAGGGATTTTGAATAGAATCGCCCACGCCCCTATTATGACAATTACAAAAACCAGGTAATCGGCGATGAGGTGGACGAAGAAATTCTCTGCCATATGTATGTATTATAGACCTGAATTTGAGAAAAACGCTATAGCATATGAAAACTTGAGAGGACACTAGGTTTAGATAAATCTAAACCTAGTATTAACTACATAGCATCATCCAAGTCTATTACTATTAATTTAACGTTTTCAAAAACATTATCAATAAAGCTTAGCACATTGATATCATTAGGTAGCTCCTGAGCAATTGAGCCATCAAAATTAAAGCTTATCCATTTGATAATTTCTGTTTTTAACGTAAGATTATTTACTGGTAGCTGCGTCAATGGATCGATGGGCACTTCTAAGACTTGGACACCCGAGCCGAAAGTTACACCACTCGTCCATGAGACCGAGCCTCCATATGAATCACTTACTTTAGTCTCGAATAACTCTTTTCTTATTTGAGGCACAAGCAGAACATGTTTATTTTTATTGTTTAATATACTAAATTGCTGAAGCCATTCATTATTATTATAAGGTTGCCACTTTTCTAATATATTTTTAACTTTGTCATCTACATTTAGAGTAACATTCGCAAAACTTTTAGTTGAATTTGTAATAGGGAAATTTCCTAGACCAGTAATTTTGTTTGCTACATAATCAAG
>Ga0326733_1000052_pt1 | contig 42949 bp, 40 predicted proteins | sample 14_GP2_308_FD_207946 | JGI IMG/M metagenome (GOLD analysis project Ga0326733, IMG submission 207946) | Glacier ice microbial communities from Ngari, Tibet, China - 14_GP2_30.8 | ecosystem: Environmental > Aquatic > Freshwater > Ice > Glacier | place: China: Ngari, Tibet | collected 2018-07-17
AACGCACTCTCATTTGGACATAACTTGCAGATACAAACAGGCGAAATTTACGGTAAACAAACCGCGGCCAAATTAGTGATGTACAACGTACTAAAAGTCACTAAAGCAAAAGGCGCCGCGGATGAAATCATTACCCTACAAAATATTGATAACCCATTGAGTTTATTTGAAACTACCGCGCAAAAATTAGCCAGTTCTGGCTACATTCGCATCAGCCAAACACCGTATATTGATTTACAAGCCAGCACGCCAAAACGCCGCAAAGCCGTCAAAAAGCCAATCCGTTGCCCGCTAACATTCGATTTTTTAGAAGAACGTGCCGATAGCCAAAAACCCGCGCCAATTTTGCCTGATTTGTTTAGCCCCAATTAATATAAAAAATAACGCAAAGTTTTTCAACTATTGCGTCATATCCAAACAAATATTTAAAGCGCGAAAGCACTTTTTAATTACTAAAGTCTGTTAGCAAACTCCGCCACACGCACACCCAATAAGCACGCCGTTTCCAAGTCACCTTTATTCACTTCATCCGCGCTCGAATCACTTGGTGATGTCATTAACGCGCCGCTAAAGCCGCCCACAAAATTGATATCCCCATGCTTGGCTGCCTTACTATTCGCCGGCATTAAGCCAGTGCCAATCCAAATACCAGAATGCTGCATAGAGAGCGTAATAAAATATTGAATTGTCGAAAATTTATCGCCATTCATGGTGGCAGAATTGGTAAATCCAGCAAAAATCTTATTTTTCCATTCTTGCGTAAACCATTTTTTTGAGCTGGTATCGGCAAACTTTTTAAACTGCCAACTGACAGAACCCATATAAGTGGGCGAACCCATGATAATGGCCTTGGCCGCATCTAACTTAGCCCAGTCCGCTTCTGCTATATCGCCGTTTGCGTCAATCGCAATTAAATCGGCTTGAGCGCCTGCCGCTACGGCCTCCGCTTGCTTGGTTGTATGCCCATAACCACTATGATAAATCACCACTATTGATGCCATTTTTAAACTCCTTTTGTAATGTTGATATTGATCTGATAAATGCTATCAGCTACAGTTACTAAAGTTAAGTAGGCACTTAAAAAACATATAGGCACCTAACGGATACTGAATAAGATGGATACTATTGAAGAATTAATGTTACATAAACCCGCCTGCGCATTTAGCGCGCTTTGCCCTACACGCTTGGTATTGAACAGAATCGCTGACAAATGGACGGTATTAGTGGTGATTCTATTGCAAGATGAAACCAAACGTTTTAGCCAGTTGCAGCGCGAAATCGATGGCATTTCACAAAAAATGCTGACGCAAACATTGCGTGGATTAGAGCGCGATGGCTTGGTTACCAGAAAAGTATATGCCACCGTGCCGCCAAAAGTTGAATATGCTTTAACCCCACTTGGAAACACCCTAAAAGACATGCTTTATGCGATTAAAACTTGGTCGGAAACCAATATTGAAGCGGTGATTAGCGCACAGAAAAATTACGATATGTTAAACGAAAAGTAACACTACTTCACCGTCATTCTGAGTGCAACGAAGAATCCAGTAGTAAGGGTTGCTTTAAAAAACTAGATTCTTCGCCAGAGGCTCAGAATGACGATGAGCATATGGTTTTGACTTTGAATTCCCCTGCTGCCGCGCCTGTGCTGGTTTAAAAAGTTGGGGGATTTTAAGCGAGGACTATTTGACTTCCGCGACATGCCACGTTTTGTTTGGCTTGTTAGGGCGAGTTACGCAGCGCCCAACTTTTTAAAGCAGCACAGGACAGAATATTAAAATCGTAGCGGCAGGGGGTAGCCTTTTCTTTGGTTTCTTTCTTTTGGCTAAGCAAAAGAAAGAAACTCGCTTAGAGGCGAAAAAGAGTATTACATTAGATTTATGGTGTGCATATAAAAATCAATTTGCACACTCTACTCACTTTATTTTGGGCAAGCAAAATAAAGTAACTCACCCAAAGTCTAAAGAAATTACACACTCACTTTAGCTTTTTCACAACAAGAGTGGATGCTATAAAATCTCCCAATCTTTTATGCTGTCCAAAAAATATAAAGACCCAATCAAATAAACCTAGTGGAAAAGTAATGTTTCTCAAAAAAGATTCTAGTAAATTACAAGGAAGTTTTGTGGTCTTGTTTATCACCTGAATTTTGAGTAACTTTTTGCCAACACTTTTGCCATTCGGAAGTGCATCAGAAAATAAAAAGTAAATCAAACCAACAAATATTCCGCCAGAAACTGAAACATCTCTAATGAGTGCAAGGTCCATTAAATAAAATGCAATAACACCAATTAAATAAGCTATAAAACCATCAATAAACTGGCCTTGGAATCGCTTACCAGGGTGTGCTAATTGAAAGTCAATTTTTTCTTTTTCTACGCTCAATTTCAATCTCCATCAAATTAACTAACTTCTAGGTGGACCACCCCATAAATCATGCCCATCCGCACTGTAAATCTCCACTTCAACAAAATCACCCGGCGTTAAGCCTTCTGCATCTTCCATATACACCACGCCATCAATCTCTGGTGCATCGGCTTTGGTGCGGCCAATGGCTTCAAAGTTGCCCTCTGTATCGCGCACAATTTCATCTACCAGCACGGTTTGCATGGTACCGATTTTGGTTTGCAGTTTTGCGGCACTTATGCGTTCTTGCACTTGCATAAATCTGGCCAAGCGCTCTTCTTTTACTTCTTGCGGCACTTGGTCTGGCAGTTCATTGGCTTTTGCGCCATCCACGGCTGAATAGGTAAAGCAGCCTACCCTGTCCAATTGCGCTTCTTCTAAGAAATCCAGCAACATTTTAAAGTCATCTTCGGTTTCGCCCGGAAAGCCTGCAATAAAAGTACTGCGCACGGTGATATCTGGGCATATTTCGCGCCAGGCCTTAATGCTCGCTAAGTTATTTTCAGCATGCGCTGGGCGTTTCATGGCTTTTAAAATACGTGGGCTGGCATGCTGAAACGGCACATCTAAGTACGGCAAAATAAGGCCATCTGCCATTAGTGGAATCACTTCATCCACATGCGGGTATGGGTACACATAATGCAAGCGCGTCCAAACACCTAGCTCGCTTAAGCTTTGGCATAGCTCTGTCATGCGCGTTTTAACGGGGCGACCATTCCAAAATCCTGGGCGATATTTAACATCAACGCCATAGGCACTGGTATCTTGCGAAATCACCAAAATTTCAGAAACGCCTGCATTTACCAAGTTTTCTGCCTCGTTCATCACCTCACCAATTGGGCGGCTGACTAAATCGCCACGCATGCTGGGGATAATGCAAAAGCTGCAGCGGTGGTTACAGCCTTCTGAAATTTTTAAATATGCATAATGGCTAGGCGTTAGGCGTATGCCTTGCGGTGGTACTAGATCAATAAACGGTTCATGCAATTTTGGTAAATTGGCATGCACATGCGTCATTACTTCTTCTAAGGCATGCGGGCCAGTAACCGCCAAAACGCTAGGGTGCGCGGCTTCTACCACGCCTTTTTTAGCGCCTAAACAGCCAGTCACAATCACTTTGCCATTTTTACTAATCGCTTCACCAATGGCGTCTAAGCTTTCTTGCACGGCAGAATCAATAAAGCCGCAAGTATTAACCACCACCAAATCAGAGTCTTCATAACTGGCCGAAATCTCATAACCTTCTGCGCGCAATTGCGTCAAAATTCGCTCGGCATCTGAGCCTGCTTTGGGGCAGCCAAGGGATACAAAGCCCACTTTGGGCTGATTAGTTTGGTGGGGTGTAATCGTTTTCATAGGGATATGTCTCTTTAATGCTGACTTATTAAATTACTGTTTTATAAATTTTAGTGCGGACTTAATCTAAAAAATAGCCAATTAGAAAAATGGATGCAACGCCACAAGCAATAAGGCAAAGTTGTGAAATGGTTGCGCGCAATTCTGTGCGTTTATGCAAGCTTGGAATCAAATCGGCAACGGCCACATAGAGCATGCTGGCGGCGGCTAAGCCTAAAATGGTTGGCACCCAAGTTTGCACATGCGACAAGGCAAAATAGGCAATAAAACCGCCAACGGCAGTGGCTAAACTAGACACCAAATTAAAAATAAACGCTTGTTTTTTGCTGTAGCCAGAATGCAATAAAATTAAAAAATCGCCTACTTCTTGCGGAATTTCATGCGCGATAATGGCAATGGCAGTCACAATACCCAGCTTAATATCCACCATAAAAGCCGATGCAATCAAAATACCATCCACAAAATTATGAAAAGTATCGCCTATCATAATCATCATGCCGCTTCTGCCACGGTCGTGATCATGGTTGTGATGTTGCGGATGCGCATTAATGGATGGCTTTTTAACGGCTACCGCTTTGTATTTTGTGGTTTTTAAATCGTCCGTGCTTAAGCTTGTTTGCGGGTCTGGGCATTCTTCAGCCGTATGCACCGCATGCACTTCGCAATGATCGCCATGGCAATGGCGCCACAGTACTAATTTTTCTAAGGCAAAAAATAACAATATGCCAAACAGCACGGTTGCTGTCATCTGTTTTGGGCTGGTGGCTACTTCAATGGCGTGTGGCAGAATCTCTAAGAATACCGCGCCCAGCATGGCACCGATGGCATAGCTAATGAGCATGGGGATGGCGGTTTTATTAATATTAAGCGCAACCAAAGCCGCGCCCGCCACGCTTAACACGCCGCCTAATAAACTAAAAAGTACAATCCAAAGTAAAACAGAAAAATCAGGAATCATCATGAATAATGCAAACTAACGCTTAAGCGATTGAAATAACAGTGATAAAAAGTAGGCGCATTATAAACCATACTGGCCATTAAATTGGTTTAGGCGCTGTTAGCCAAATCATTGTCGCCATGCGGCCTGTGACATTATCGCGGCGAAATGAGAAAAAACGGGCGCTATCGGTAACCGTGCAAAATTGTTCTTGTTGGCCGCCGTAAATTTGATTAACGCTTAAATTGTTTAAGCGCTGCGTGGCAATGTTGTAAATATTACCTAGCCATTTATCATTATCTTGTGGCTTAAAAGCCGATTCTGCTTGCGTATCTTTTGCGATAAATTGCGCTCTAACCTCACCGCCCACTTCAAACGCGCTTGGGCCAATGGCTGGGCCTAACCATGCCATTAAATGCTCTGCTTTAACATTTGATGCCGTTAACAATTTGGCAACTGTTGCTTCAATCACACCATCACACAAACTGCGCCAACCCGCATGAATACTAGCCACCACAGTGCCAGCCGTATCGCACAGCAATATTGGCAAGCAATCCGCCGTCATGGTTACGCATACAGTATTGTGGCGCGTGGTATAGCTGGCATCGGCATTAGGCACACAGTCGGCATTGGCGGCATCTATTACATCAACGCCATGCACTTGATTCAACCAAACTGGCTCGGAAGGTACAAATTGACTTAATAATTGGCGATTATGTGCCACATGCAAAGGGTCATCTTGCACATGATTGCCTAAATTTAGGCTGGCATATGGCCCAACGCTAACACCGCCGTTTCGCGTGGTTTGCAGGCTATGCACATTGGTCGGTGCTGGCCAATCGGGAATGATAAAATCACTTTTTTTAATCAAGATTAATCTCCTTCTAATTCATCACTGTCACTATCCAACTCATCATCATCTAAATCGTCAAAGTCATCATCATCGGCTTCGCCTTCATAATAATCACCATCTTGATAGCCGAAATCAAAGCCTTCGCCATCGTCTTCTGTTGGCGCATCTTCATGGCGCATGGCTTCAAGTAACACTTTCATGTCATCGGCCAGCTCAATTTGCCATTCCATAAATTCATCGGTTTTAGGGTGAATTAAGCCCAATTTAACCGCATGCAAAGCTTGGCGATTAAAGTCACTCACCGCATCGCGCAAGGTTTGTGTCATGTGCTTATGCGGAATGATATTACCAATGCCATACACAGGGTCGCCCAACATGGGCGCTTTTAAAAACTGCATATGCACGCGAATTTGATGGGTGCGGCCTGTTTCTAGCTGGCAGCGCAAATAAGTATGCACGCCAAAACGCTCAAGCACTTCGTAATGCGTAATAGCAGGCTTGCCTGTGCGCGAAATCGCCATTTTGGTACGCGCATGGCTGTGGCGGCCAATGGGCTGATTAATGGTACCGTTACGCCACAATTGGCCCCACACGATTGCTCTATACTCACGCTTAACCGTGCGCGCCTGCAACTGGCGCACAAGGCTAGTTTGCGCCTCTAAAGTTTTTGCCACCACCAATAAGCCGCTGGTATCTTTATCTAGCCGATGCACAATGCCAGCACGTGGCACATCGCTTAATTGCGGCACATGATGCAACAAAGCATTTAGCAAAGTACCGCTCCAATTACCTGCAGCAGGATGCACTACCAAACCGGCTGGCTTATTAATGACTAAAATCGTGTCATCTTCATACACAATATTAAGCGGAATATTTTCAGGCAAAAATGCTTGCTCTTGTGGATTGACTTGCGGCGTAATATCCACTTGCTCACCACCCCATACTTTGGTTTTTGGCGTAGCCGCCACTTGATTTAATGTGACAAAACCCGCTTTAATCCAAGCTTGCAAGCGCGAACGTGAATGGGCAGGCAGCATTTGTTGCAAAGCCACATCCAAGCGCTCTCCGCCCGCGCTCATGGGAATAATCAACTTAACGCTGGGGTTAAGTTGGGGATTAATTGGCGTGTTTGCAGCTAACTCTTTTTTTGGCATCTGTTTTTGCATCGGCTTTTTTACTGGCTTAAGTTATAATAAAACTTAAATTTTCTGTAGGTTTTTATAGTGAAACGTATTTTACCGCTTTATTGCAAATTCATTGGGGCTTTATTGCTGCCTTTTGTATTAAGTAGCTGTGCCATTTTTGGTGAGCCGACTGAGTTAGATGACACTAGGGGTTGGCAAGCTGACCGCATTTACGCGGAAGGTGAATCCAAAATGATTGATAAAGACTATGACAAAGCGCTGGTTTATTTTCAAAAATTAGAATCGCGCTTTCCACATGGCAAATATGCTACGCAAGCTCAATTAGAAATCGCCTATATTCATTACAAAAAGCAAGACCCAGTTTCAACCGTAATAGCCGCCGATCGTTTTATTAAGCTGCATCCAAATCATCCAAATGTGGATTACGCTTATTACCTTAAAGGCTTAGCCAGCTTTAGTGAGCGTGGCGTAATTGAAAAATACACCGCGCAAGAAATGAGTGACCGCGATCCAAAAACATTGAAACTATCGTTTGCGGCCTTAAAAGAGTTAGTCGAACGCTATCCAAAAAGCCGCTATTACAAAGATGCGACGCAACGTATGTTGTATTTAGTGAATGCGCTGGCACAACACGAAATGCACGTGGCACGTTATTACATGAACCGTACCGCCTATTTGGCTGCATTAAATCGTGCTAAATATGTTTTAGAGTATTATCCAAACTCTACTTCAATTGAAGAAGCGTTGGTGGTTAGTGTGAGTGCCTATGACCACATGGATTTAACCGATTTAAAAGAGGATACATTGCGTATTTTAAAAACCAACTACCCGCAAAACCCAATGGTATTAGGCAAAGCAACTCAGGATGAACGCGTTTGGTGGAAATTTTGGGAAAGTCTGTATTAACCCAGCACTTTAATGAATCCATTAAGCTTGAATTCGAAACTTATTGTATTAGGCGCATTTATAATTGGTGCGCTAATGATGTGGTTACTTGTTACTAAACCAACTCAAAAAGAGAACGCTCAATTCCCTATGATTGCTTTAGAAAAAATGGGCCATCTAGTATCAGTTAAAGTCAATTATTCGGATGTGATTGAATTTACAGAGAAACGCAACTTTGACATCCCTTGGACGCAGTTAGAGTTACGATTAGGTGGTAACAAGGTATTACTCATTGCAAAAGGCGATTGCATGATTGGAACAGATCTTAGGTATGCAAAATATCTAAACACCAACACAGAATTACGCACAGTGGATGTACACCTTAAAATTCCAAAAGCAATTTATGCGCGCATTAATCACGACTCTAAACAAAACGGTGGTTCTTATTTATATGAAATAAGCAGTTATGGAATAGAGCCAATAATTCCTAACTCTTCAAACCGAATAAAAGCAATTAATAATGTATACCGGTTTGCAGAAAAAGAAATTAAACGAACTTGCAATCAAGTCGAAACAATCAACAGTGCCAAAATAAATACAGAAAAAGTATTAAGTCAAACGTTTATAGCGCTAGGTTGGAAAGCAAAATTTATTTGGCAGTAATGCTTTTATTAATGAAGCAATATGATTTTAAGCTCAACTTATTTACGTTTTTTTGTTAACGTTTTTTGTCTTCAATATCTTTTTTAGCTTTTAGCTCAGCACGTTGCGCGGTTTTACGGCGGCGCATACTTACAATACCCTCACCCGCTTTGCGTTTGTCTGGCTCGGCAAATGGGTTATCGCCTTGTTTAAATTGCACGCGTAATGGCGTACCAACCAACTGAAAAGTCTTGCGGTATACGCCTTCTAAATAGCGTTTATAACTGTCTTTAATATCATCCACATGGCTACCATGCACCACCACAATCGGTGGATTCATGCCGCCTTGATGCGCGTATTTTAATTTTGGGCGTGTGCCGCGGCTAATAGGCGGCTGATGTTGCGCAATGGCGTCAATTAACACACGCGTTAATTGCGGTGTGGCTAATTTGGCCATGGCGGCTTTAAAAGCACCATCAACGGACGTAAATAATTCAGGCAAGCCTTTTTTGCGTAAAGCTGAGATATAGTGAAATTTAGCAAAATCTAAAAATATGAGTTTGCGATCAATTTCTTTTTTAATAAATTCGCGTTCATCTTCAGGCAAACCATCCCATTTATTTACCGCCACAACCAAAGCACGGCCAGCGTCTAATATATAAGCGGCTACGTGCGCATCTTGCTCAGTAATGCCTTCTTGCGCATCCACCACCAAAATCGCGACGTTTGCGTCTTCAATCGCTTGCATGGTTTTTACTACAGAGAATTTCTCAACAGCCTCAAACACACGACCACGTTTGCGCACACCAGCGGTATCAATAATGGTATAGGTCTTACCGTCTTTTTCTAAATCAATCTCAATTGAGTCGCGCGTTGTGCCTGGCTCATCAAACGCAATCACGCGCTCTTCGCCTAATAGCGCATTTACCAAGGTAGATTTACCCACGTTTGGGCGACCAACAATGGCGATTTTAGGTTTTTTAAGATTGGTACGTTCTTCTTCAAAGGTATGCTCTGGAAAGTTTTCCAAAGCCAATTCCACTAAATCTTTAACACCTTCGCCATGCGCTGAAGAAATCGAAAGTGGCTCGCCTAAGCCTAATTCATGGAAATCGGCCGAAACCACGGCTTTATTCATGCCTTCGGTTTTATTCACGGCTAAAAATACGGGGCGTTGCGATTTGCGTAATTTATCGGCAATGATAAATTCTTGCGGTGTCATACCCGCGCGACCATCCACCAAAAATATAATCACATCGGCTTCATCAATCGCCAACAAGGTTTGGCGCGCCATTTCTTTTAAAATGCCGCTTTCAGCTGTGGGTTCAAAGCCACCGGTATCAATCACCAAATAAGGTTTACTGGCGCCAATGCCGCGGCCATAATGCCTGTCGCGCGTAAGCCCAGGCAAATCAGCCACCAGCGCGTCACGACTTTTGGTCATGCGATTAAAAAGGGTTGATTTGCCGACGTTAGGTCGGCCAACTAAAACAATGGTAGGCAGCATATTGGGAGACTAATTATTTGACACTAACCGCATAAACGCCACCGTCACGGGTTTCGGCTATGAGTTGTGAAGAGTTTGAACCAGGAATAAGAGACATAATCGCATTATCATCTAATTTAATGCGTGCCGAGAAGTTACCATCATCGCGACTTAAGAAGTGTACATAACCTTCTAAATCGCCAATTGCAATCAAGCTACCCATTGGCAATGGCGCTGATAAGCGGCGGTTTGCCAACGCGCCTTGACGCCAAAAAGTTTTGCCGCTGGTGTAATCCAGCGAGTAAACCGAGCCTAGAGTATGTGAAACAAATATTTTTGAATCTTCAGCGCTTAAGCCGGCGTAGCTAGAAATATCGCGATTCCAAACCACTTTACCCGTTGTGCGGTCCACTGCCGCAATTTTGCCTTGATAAGCCACCGCATACACTAATGGGCCGTCTACAAAAGGCAAGCTGGTAATATCAGCAATACGCTCAATTTCAGTCACGCCTTTAGGTTGCGCTACGGTTGCTTCCCACAGAATTTTGCCGTTATCGGCACGAATAGCCACTAATTTACCACCAGCAAAGCCTGCATAAACAGCGCCGCCATCTACAACAATACCCACGCTGCTGCGTAACGATAGTGCTGAAGTTGCGCGTTCGTATACCCATTTACGGGTACCATCAATTGCGTTTAAACCATAAATGCGGTTATCGCCAGAGCGTGCAATTACTAGGCCGTCAAAATATCGTGGCACGCTTAGTATTTCGCTGGATAATTTGGCTTTCCACAGTAATTTGCCAGCAATATCGTAAGCATGCACAAAGCCTTTATTGCTGCCCACCATTACAATTCCAGCACCAATACCAACGCCACCGCTGATAGGTTCGCCAATATTAATGCGCCATACTTGCTTGCCAGTGGCGGCATCTAATTTAGTTAACTCACCTTTTACATTGGCGGCGTAAACAGCATCCGAATCTTTGGCCAGTGTGTAGTCATACTTTGCCGTATCACCAACATTGTTAGACCAATCTACTTTAGCGGCATAAGTCGCTTTAAATTCTTCTAATTCGGCAGGCGGATTGGATGGCTCACGGCCAAATATCTTTTCTGACAAGCTAGTTTGCATTTCAGTAATGGTGCTGCATGACGTTAATAACGCCATTGCTGCAACTAAACACAGAGCTGAAATACCATTTTTAGTTATAGAGTTTCGCATCATCAAAATCAACAATTAAACGCCTGACGATTCGGCAGTCGACGAGCCACCACCAAGCGCTTCTAATTTTTGGCGCGTGTACAGTTGCATTTTGCCTTGCGTATCCAGCTCATTCAATGCTGTTTCATAAGATTTTTTGGCATCGGCTTTTTTGCCTTGTGCCAAATAGATATCGCCTTTAAGGTCTTCTTTTAAACCCATAAAACCTTTATCAGCATCGTTAGTTAACACTTTCAACGCGGCGTCATAACTTTTTTCTTCAAACAAAATACCAGCCAATTGCAAACTAGCAATCGCTTTTGTTGTGCTTTCTTTAGCATTTTCGGCCGCCCACTCTAATTGAGTTTTGGCCGATTTTGTATCATTGGCACCAATGCTAGCTTTTGCTGACAAAATCGCGGCACGTCCTGCGTAAGGCGTGCTGGCATAATCGGCCGATAATTTAGCCGCTTGCGCTTTAATATCCGCTACTTTGCTGGAATCGGTTACTACTAAAGCTTGATACAAAACTGAAGCCTCAGTGGCTTTTTTATTTTGATAATAGCCGTAGCCTTGCCATGCCGCATAGGCAACTAATGCCGCCAGCACTAAATTAGTGGCTAACTTGCCATTTTTATTCCACCACGCTTTAAATTCATCTAACTGCTCTTGTTCTTCTAAATCGTATGCCATTACTTTTCTCTCTTAATTATCTTTATGCAACCTACTTTTTACCAACCCAAACACTATGCCGCTTTACGCCCTGGTATAGCACTTAATAACTGCTGTGTGTAAGCCTGCTGTGGCGCATTATAAATTTCCACCACGTTGCCCTGCTCTACTATTCTACCTTTGTGCATTACTACCATTTCGTCGGCAATGTGGCGCACAACGCGTAAATCGTGACTAATAAAAATATAACTTAACTGCATTTCGCGTTGCAATTCTTTTAATAGCAACAAAATTTGCGCTTGTACAGAAACATCTAATGCCGAAACGGGCTCATCGCATACCACTACTTTTGGCTGCAACACCAATGCACGCGCAATACCAATGCGCTGACGCTGACCACCTGAAAACTGGTGCGGGTATTTAAGTGCATCGCTGCCGCTTAAACCAACACGCTCTAACATTTGCTGTACTTTGTTCTTTTGCTCAGACGCACTGCCTAAGCCATGAATCAGCAAGCCCTCGCCTACTATTTCACCCACTCGCATGCGCGGATTAAGTGATGCAAAAGGGTCTTGAAACACCATTTGCAGGTTTTTACGCATGCTGCGCAAAGAACTTGCCTCTAGTTTTGCTAAATCTTTTCCTTCAAATAGCACTTCGCCGCTATCGAAAGGATGCAATTGTAACAGACAACGCGCCAAGGTGGATTTACCAGAGCCAGATTCACCTACCACAGCTAAGGTAGAACCTGCTTTTAATGAAAGGCTAACATCGTCTAACGCCTTAATCTGCGTGCTGCCAAAGCCAAAACGGCCACTGCTTTGCGTGTAAGTTTTAACCAAATGATTGGCTTGCAAAATAATAGGTGCCGCTTCTAAATTTTGCGTATTGTTATCAATCATGCGGCCGCCTTTTTATCGTTTAGCCCATCTTTTAACCATGCATAATCAATCGGCTTAAGCTGTTTTTTGCCTTCAGCATCAGGCACACAGGCTAACAATGCTTTGGTGTAAGGATGTTGCGGCTTTTCTAGCACCTGCTTTTTAGTGCCAGTTTCAACGATTTCGCCCCTAAACATCACAATTACGTCATCGGCAATATCCGCCACCACGCCAAAATCATGCGTAATAAATAGCATGGCCATATTCATGCGCGTTTTTAACTCGTCTAAAAGCTGAAGGATTTGCGCTTGCACGGTCACATCCAAGGCCGTAGTTGGCTCATCAGCAATTAATAGAGCTGGCTCACAAGCAATGCTCATGGCAATCATCACGCGCTGGCGCTGGCCGCCAGATAGCTCATCAGGGTAGCTATCAGCACGTTCTATGGGGATACCCACTTGCTGCAATAAGCTTCCCACACGCAATTTTAAGCCAGAGCCTTTTAAGCCCATATGCGCCGTTAACGCTTCGCCAATTTGATAACCCACTGTTAATACTGGGTTTAATGAAGTCATTGGCTCTTGAAAAATCATACCGATTTTCGCGCCGCGAATACTTTGAAGCGCTTTATTATCCAACTGCGTGATATCTTGGCCTTGAAACACAACACTACCTGAACACTGCAATTGTTTTGACAGCAAACCCATAATCGTCAGCGCTGTTAGACTTTTACCACTGCCCGATTCGCCAACGATGCAAGTGGTTTTGCCAGACGATAAACTAAAAGCCGCACTTTTAACCAAAAAACGGTTTGGGTCATTTTTTGGCGTAACGTTTAGATTATTGATGGTTAAGATTTCAGTCATGGGCGATTCGTATCAATTAATTTAATATCACTCAATATTTGATGTGCTGATTACTTTATATACTTCGTCCAGTTTACAGCGTTTTTGCTCACCCGCTTGCAGTAATGGTTTTAGTGATATTTCACCTGCGGCCACTTCATCATCGCCCAAAATCGCTGCAAAACGCGCACCGCTTCTATCGGCTTTTTTCATTTGCGATTTAAAACTGCCGCCACCTGCATGCAATACCACGCTTAAACCAGCGCTTCTTAATGTTTCCGATACGGCAAACGCTAGTTTCTCAGCCAACTCGCCTACATTCACCAAGTAAATATCAGGCGTATTTTGGGCAGTTACGCCATATTCTTGCATTAACAAAAATACGCGCTCTAAACCAATACCAAAGCCGCAAGCAGGCGTAGCGTTGCCGCCTAAACGTTCAACTAAAGTATCGTAACGTCCACCGCCGGCAATAGTACCTTGCGCGCCTAGCTTGGTTGTCACCCATTCAAACACGGTGCGATTGTAATAATCCAAACCGCGCACTAGGCGATGGTTAATCATGTAGCTAATTCCTGCGTCGCTAAGCAACAGACACAGCTTTTCAAAATGGGTTCGGCTGGCTTCACCCAAACAATCCATTAATTTTGGCGCGGCTTCGCACATGGCTTGCATGCGCGGATTTTTGGTGTCCAAAATGCGTAATGGATTAGTATGCAAACGGCGTTTGGCGTCTTCATCCAGCAAATCAGGGTGCTGCTCAAAATAGGCAATTAAGGTTTGGCGGTAAGCCAAACGTTCATCGGCGTCACCAATACTGTTAATCTGTAATTCAACATCAAGAATGCCTAATTCACGCCATAATCTGGCCAGTAAAACAATCTGCTCGGCATCTACTTCTGGCGCATCAAAACCAAATGCTTCTACCCCAATTTGGTGAAACTGGCGCTGGCGGCCTTTTTGCACATTTTCGTGCCTAAACATCGCGCCCGAATACCATAAACGTTGCGGCCCGTTGTAGGTTAAATTACTTTCAATCACCGCACGCACACAGCCTGCTGTGCCTTCTGGGCGCAAGGTAAGCTTGTCGCCATTCAGCGCATCCGTCCACGCGTACATTTCTTTTTCAACAATATCAGTATGCTCACCCACGCTGCGCACAAACAAGTTGGTATCTTCTACTAAAGGCATGCGGATATTGTTATAGCCGTATTGCGCTAAGATTTTACGCGCGGCGTCTTCAAGCTTAAACCACAGCGGCGTGGCTTCTGGCAAAATATCGTAGAAACCTTTGATAGATTGAAATTTTTGGTTGGATGAATTATTAGCCATTGAAAGTTAATTAACTGCTTGAATAGGGATAGTTTTTTCTGTTAGCTTTAAGCGCAACTTACCGCCTTCTGCATAATTTTTTTGCACGTAGTCTTCTACAATGGCTTGAAATTCTTCTGCAATATGGTCACCTTTTAAGGTCACGGTTTTTTCGCCATCTACAAATACAGGCGCAACAGGTGTTTCACCCGTGCCAGGCAAACTAATGCCGATATTCGCCAATTTGGATTCGCCAGGGCCGTTTACCACGCAACCCATTACCGCCACGCTCATATCCTCTACGCCCGGATACGCTTTGCGCCAAACAGGCATTTGCGTGCGCAAATAGCTTTGTATTTGCATGGCTAATTCTTGAAAATAGGTGCTGGTAGTACGTCCGCAACCCGGGCAAGCCGTGACTAAAGGCGTAAATGAGCGAATACCCATGGTTTGCAAAATCTCTTGCGCAACGACCACTTCTTTTGTGCGGGATTCATTCGGCTCTGGCGTTAATGACACGCGAATGGTGTCACCTATGCCTTCTTGCAGTAATAAAGATAAGGCCGCAGCTGAGGCGACAATGCCTTTAGAGCCCATGCCTGCTTCGGTTAAGCCTAAATGCAGTGGAAATTCGCAACGTTTTGCTAACTCGCGATAGACTTTGACTAAATCTTGCACATTGCTCACTTTGCAAGAAATAATAATTTGATTAGGGCTTAGGCCAATATCAACCGCTTGTTGCGCGCTTTCTAAGGCCGATTGAATCAAGGCTTCACGCATCAACTCATCGGCTGACATCGGGTTGGCCGATTTGCCATTATCATCCATCATCTGCGCCATTTTGGCTTGGTCTAAACTGCCCCAGTTAACGCCTATGCGCACCGATTTTTTGTACTGAATGGCCGCTTCAATCATGTAAGCAAACTGCTCATCACGCTTGCTGCCTTTACCGACGTTACCCGGATTAATGCGGTATTTAGCTAAACTTTTCGCACAATCAGGATAAGCCGCCAGCAATTTGTGGCCGTTATAATGAAAATCACCTACCAGCGGCACATTGCAGCCTAAATCATCAAGACCTTTTCTGATAGCGCCCACTTGCGCGGCCGCCTCTGGCGAATTAACCGTAATGCGCACCACTTCACTGCCTGCTTGCCATAGCTCAAAAACTTGCTGAATAGTCGCTTGTGCATCGGCAGTATCAGTATTAGTCATGCTTTGCACCACTACTGAGGCAGAAGCAGAACCACCTAAACCGCCACCAACAGGCACATGACCTATCATTACTTGTAAACATGGACGTCGCATACTGATATTACTCAAATTGATTCAACTCTAGTTTATCTACTTTAACGCGCGCTACATTGCTGCGCGTGTGCGGACCTAAATTTAAAGGCTTATTGTTGATGTTCATCGCAACACCGCTGGCATTACCAATCACCACATTAATCGGCGGCTTGGCGTTAAAGCTCTCTCGGCTGCCTGCAAAAATGGTTTTGTTGTATAACTGCTTACCGTTTGCATCAACCACGCTAATCCAAGTTTCTTGATTGGCATTAAATTCCAATTTTGCCATGCCTGCATCTGGCTCAAACGGGTTTGCTTCAGCTATGTTAGCTTCAGCCGGCTTAGCTTCAACCAAACTGCTGCTTGGCGCTAAGGTGTTATCAAGCGCAACGTTTGCAGCAGCTGGCGTGATTTCTGAACTAGAAGCAGGATTCACAGTAGTTTCTGCCGGTGCTACATCGGTTGCCTCTGGTGCAGGCAAGGTTAAATCGATTGATTGCTCTTGACGCTCAGCCGCTGGCAAAGCTGGTTGTGGTAAAGATTCTATTGTTTCCACATCCTCTGTTGGCAAGGTGGGGCTTGGTTTTTGAATATAACTTTGGTAAAAAAACCATGCGCCTAATGCTAATAAAAGCAATAAAGCGACCGTCACATAACGGGCTGTTTTGGGTTTTTTATAGCTGCCCACTTTCATGGTAGAGCTTGGTTTAAGCATAAAAGCTAGCGGCTCTTTAGTTGGCACAAGCACGCTGTAGGCATCTAATAAAGGCTCAGCCTGAATTTTCAGCAATTTGGCATAATTGCGAATAAAGCCTCTCACAATGGTCGCTTCTGGCAATAATGCAAATTGATCCGCTTCAATCGATTCGATTTGACGGCCGCTAATTTTTAAATTGCTCGCCACATCATGAACAGACAAACCTTGTTTTTCGCGCTTTGTTTTTAATACACCGCCACAACGCGAAAGTGAATAGCTGGCATCATCAACTGATGCAGGTGATGGGTTTTCATTCATATTCGCTTGAACGTTATGGTTATTTTCAGCTTCTTCTGCAATGGATTGAATCTCTGCGTTTGGTTTAACTTCAGCAGTACTGCTTGGTTTACGTGCCATACGATCCTTCACTTCTACCAATAATTATTGACCACTTAATAATAAGCGAGCTTGTTCAGAATTTGGATACTGCTGACGCAATTGCAAGGCATAACTGGCTTCATTATCACGGCCACCTAATGCACGCTCAATTTTAATAGCAAGCCACAATGATTCTGGCGTTGGTGATGCGATAAGCACATTTTGCAAGCTTGCTTTTGCTGTTTTTGTTTCGCCGCGCTTAAATTGAATGTCGGCCAATTGATACGCCGCCGAATAGGTAAGTGGTTGTAATTGCAGTGCTTTATTTAAATAAATTTCAGCATTTTTAATATCGTTTTTGCGCGCAGAACAAATGCCCGCATTGGCATAGGCCAGATTAGGCGTTGGGTAAAGTGGATTTTTTACTGCCGCTAAAAAGTGAGGAATAGATTCATCATAGCGCTTTCTTGCACACAAAAAACTACCATAATTATTATGCGCTTCTGAACTGGTAGGCTGTACTTGAATGGCTTTTAAAAAGTTTGCGTCTGCCTTGGCATCTTCACCCAAAGCCGCATAAACCAAGCCAAGCCCGTTATAAGCTGGTGAATAAGTTGGGTCAATTTTAACCGCTTCTGTAAATTCGGTTAATGCAATTTCATATTTGTTTTGCTGAAAATAAGCGGCTGCTAAATCGCTGTGGGCGCGTGCGCGCTCCATTGTGGCTGATTCACGATAATTACCACTGCTGCTACTGCTTTGGGGTGCGGATGCACATGCTGAAAGCATTAAAACTGCAAATCCAATGACCAGCGTTTTTATATATCCTACCATTATGCAACCGCCTCTATTGGAATGCCTTTAAGCGTTCGCTTGGTTTTATCTAGCACTTTACCAGCCAATTGGCCGCAAGCGGCATCTATATCGTCACCACGCGTTTTACGCACAGTCACCACATAGCCTGCCTGCATTAAAATATCACGGAACACGCGTATATGGCTAGGTTTAGATGTTTCATAACCGCTATTAGGAAACGGGTTAAACGGAATTAAATTAAGCTTACAAGGCACATTTTTAATCACACTTAATAACTGATGCGCGTGCTCAACCGTGTCATTTACGCCGTCTAGCATCACATATTCAAACGTCACGAAATCGCGTGGCGCTTTTTCTAAATAGCGATTACAAGCCGCCATTAATTCTTTAATTGGGTATTTTTTGTTAATTGGCACTAACACGTCGCGCAGCTCATCGTTTGGCGCGTGCAGGCTTACGGCTAACGCCACTGGGCAATCTTCTTTTAGCTTATCCATGGCTGGCACAACGCCGCTGGTAGAAAGCGTAACGCGGCGGCGACTTAAGCCATAGGCGCTGTCATCCAGCATAATTTGCATGGCAGTGACCACATTATCGTAATTGGTCAGCGGCTCGCCCATGCCCATCATGACTACATTTGAAATAATGCGGTCGTTGGCGGAAAGTAATTCATAGCCTGATTCACTGCGTAACGATTTATTGGCAATGGCTAACTGGCCAATAATTTCAGAAACACTTAAATTGCGGTTAAAACCCTGCGCGCCTGTGCTGCAAAACGTGCAAGCCAGCGCACAACCCACTTGGCTAGAGATGCACAAAGTGCCTCTATCGTCTTCTGGAATAAAAACGGTTTCAATGCTATTGGCAACGCCATTTTTGTCATCAGTGCCGATCAACCATTTGCGCGTGCCATCGTTAGAAACCTGCTCTAACTGCACATTGGGCAAAGTAATTTCGGTGTCAACAGCCAGTTTTTCACGCAGATTTTTCGCAATATCAGTCATCTGCGTAAAATCATGCACCCCAAAATGATGCATCCAGCGCATCAATTGTTTGGCGCGAAAAGGCTTCTCACCGATGCTAGCAAAGTATTCGGCAAGTTGTGGTTGATTGTAATTTAATAAATTAATCAATACGTTAAGACCTTATTAATTCTAATTGGCAAACTTAAAATGGCTAACCAAATCTTGCAAAGCAAAAACCTCCAACCCGTCATTCTGAGTGTAGCGAAGGATCCATACCTTATTTAAATACTAAAAGCTGGATTCTTCGCTAAAAACAGGCTCAGAATGACGGAGTGTTAAGTTTTTTAGCTTACTAATTAACCAAAGAAATATTTAATTTCAATCGCTGCATTCTCAGCAGAATCTGAACCATGCACAGCATTAGCGTCAATGCTTTCAGCAAAATCCGCACGAATCGTACCGGCTGCTGCATCTTTAGGATTAGTAGCACCCATTAAATCGCGGTGTGTTAAAACGGCGTTTTCGCCTTCTAAAGCCTGAATCATCACTGGGCCAGAAATCATGAATTTAACTAAATCGTTAAAGAATGGACGTGCGGCGTGCACAGCGTAAAAGCCTTCGGCTTCTGCTTTTGTTAGGTGTGTCATTTTTGCTGCAACGATTTTTAAACCAGCGTTTTCAAAACGGCTGTAAATTTGACCAATTACGTTTTTTGCAACGGCGTCTGGTTTGATAATGCTTAGGGTGCGTTCTACTGCCATTTGAAACTCCAAGAGATTTTAAAAAATTTAATAACTAAATGAACAACTTAGCGAAAAGCGGATTTTAGCATTTTTGCAGGCTTTGTTAAACCACAAATTGTGGCGATTTGCCGATTAAGCCAAAGGCGTTTTGCATACCTTAGCTTATTAGTAGGCCATTAATTAAGCCGATTCTTTATTTAAATCGAAAATATGCACTGAAAGCGAAATCTCACGCAAAAAGCAGCCTAAGCCAATAATTAAGCTGGTCATGGCTACAATAAATAAAATGGATACGATGCGCGAAGGATTAACATTAACCACGGCGCCCACAAACAAAGCGCCAATGACCAATGAAACAAATAAGGCGGATGCGGTGCATAAGGTGATGGCCCAATGTACCCAAGTGGCGCGCACTGACAATATAGCCAATTCGCGTGAGCGTTTTACTGGCAAGGTTTCATCTGTTTCTGATAGTACTCTAAAGCGATCGACCAACCGACCCAGCCTGCCTGTAAGCACGCTTAAAATAGCGCCAATACCAGTTAATAAAAACACTGGCGCAACGGCTAATTGAATCACATGTGCAACATTGGTTAAGTTTTCGGCAATAATTTGCATAACGTTTTCTTAGAAGTGGATTCAATCCATTCTATCGCTATCAGCCAATCGTGAGAAGTAACAATATCAGCGAATTGGCTATTTTGCACAGGGGTTATTTGATGCGGCGGTTAAATGGCCGGTGCTTTCAGGCTATATTTTTGTTCAAAACGTTGCATTATCACGCCATATTAACCATTGGCTTTAAGCTGCTCTAAACCCGATTCAAATTCTTGCATTAAACGCTTGCCGTCTGGATGCTTTTTTGAAAATGCGATATAAAAAGCATCATCACTTAAATGACCAACAATTTTAACTTTGCCTTTAAGCGCAGGATCTTTGTTAATGGTCAGCGTGCCAGGCGTGGTGTTAATCAGTGCGTATTGTATTCTGCCAGCAGCAAGCATATTAAGCTGATGCTGATCGGACATGGCACCATACGCTTTGATTTTTTTGTTTTGCAAAATCTCTGGTGAATAAGTATAGCCAACGGTGTAGGCAACCGTTTTGCCTTCCATGTCTTTAATTTTCACATCGATTGCGGTTCAATTAGCGTGTGCAAACACCGATACGCCTTCTATAAACAAAGGTGGCGAGTGCCAATAATATTGGTTTCTGTTTTCGGTGGTAATGGTGGCATTAAAACAGCCGATATTTTTACCAATCAAAGTGTAATACATGCAACGCGTAAAAGGCAGCGTTAAATATTGAACATCAATACCTTTGAGTTTAAAGGCTTTGGTGACCAGCTCTGGCGTTAAGCCTTGCGGCCCAGATTTATCGGCTTTTATTGAAGAATATGGCGGCCAATCATCTTCTGCCACAATGATAATTTTTTCGGCATGTGCTGGAAATATAATCATCATGCAAAAAATGGCACAGCAAAAACTCTTCATGTTACTTAATCCTGATTGTTAAAACTTAGTTTATTTGGGCTGTGCATCATACAGGCGGCAATAGACAAATACAATTTAAATTGCACGCCCTGCCCTAAGGATGAAATAAACTCTAAACGCCCTAAAAGCTTGCGCGTAACTAAGTTGTAAACAATATTTAAACCCAATCCGGTGCCGCCTTGGCCGCGTTTTGTAGTGAAAAATGGCTCAAACACACGTTGATGCAAGTTCTCTGGCACGCCCGTGCCGTTATCCCTATATTCAACAATCACCAACTCTTCATGCTGATAAACAATAATGTTGATTTTGGGTTGCGGCACTTGCTCAAACGCGTGCTTTACACTATTAAAAATAAGGTTGGATAACACTTGCGTAAGCACACCGGGCAAGCTATTCATGATTAGTTTTTTTGGGCATGTTAAAACGGGATATACAGGAATTTTTTTGGTTTCTGGCACCAAACTTTCAATTAATGCATGAATCACCTCATACACATTAAATTCACAGCAGTTTTCAGATAGCTGATCAACCGCTGTCATTTTAAAATCTTTAATTAATTTAGTGGCCCGATTAAGGTTGCTTGATAGCATCAGCTGGCTATCTAGCGCAGTTTGAATCATTTCTTGCAAGCCGTCCGAGGTCATGGTTTCGTTATTAAATTGCGTTTGCATGTCCGTTAAAGCTTCTTCTAATATAGATGCCGCGGTAACAGCAACACCCAATAGCGTATTTACCTCATGCGCAACGCCTGCCACTAAGCCGCCCAATGCGGCTAATTTTTCCAATTCAATTAATTGACTTTGCGCTGCCTGCAGCTGATTAAGGCTTTCTGTTAACTCCTGAGTGCGTTCTGACACAGTTGTTTCTAAGTCTTCAGAATGCTGTTTAAGCTTTTCTTCAGTGGCCCGTATTTGCGCCAAACTGGTCGCTATTGCCTCAAGATGATTATTGGTAAACCGTGTTAACAAGCCTATTTCATCTTTATCGTGGCCTTTGGGTTCTACCAATCGGGTTTTTTCTGGCGCATCCACATCCACTTGCTTAATCGATTTAATCACGCTAATCAGCGGGCGTTTGACCAATAAGTAAAACACAAACAGGAAAATAGCCGTTAGCGCCAAAGCGTAAAGCAGCGTACTGGCTAAGGTAATCCAAGCGCGCTCAAGAAAAAGTCGGCCATAATAATAAGTATCCACGGTAATTTCTAGCGTACCGATGGTTTCAATATGATCGGGAAATTGCCAAACCAAAGCCGATTTTTGTGTGCTTGTTTGGCCAAACAACAAATCGTTTAATTTGCGAGTATCCGGCGTACTAATGGCTTTGCTTTGTGAGGCAAATATTTCGCCTTCAACCAATATAAGCTTGCACGAAGTGACCGCTGGATGCTTTAAAATGCCGCGCAACAATTGCTTGGCGGTAGCTTCATCCAGGTTAAAAACAATGGTGGTTGCGGGGAATTTAACAATGCTTGATAAGCTTTGCATATCTTCTGCTGGCAGCTTTTTTTGATTGGAGAAATCAATATAAATCTGCAGCGCGCTGATGGTTAATCCGATAAGAAATGCCGTTAGCACAACCGCGTTTGCCAGCTTAAAAGAAAGGCTACGGGTAGGTCTCACTAGCATTTTACGCATCATGCTTAATCACCCATTTTTAAACGTAATGTTTTGCTTAACGAATTGTATTAATGCCCATGATAAGTGTCGGGATGCCGTCTGCATATCTCAACAAATTCATCATAATGTGTAATAAATAAATCCACCAATGCAGGATCAAACTGTTTACCGCGTTCGGCAACAATAAAATTGATAACGTCTTTAGATGTCCATGCCGATTTGTAGCAGCGTTTAGAACTAAGCGCATCAAACACATCGACTAGTGCCGTTATGCGCCCAGCAATCGGTATATCTTCACCCGATAATTGATACGGATAACCTGTGCCATCCCAGCGCTCGTGATGGGTGCCGGCAATTTGTGTGGCAATCGCCATCAGCTCACTTTTTGAGCGTTTTAAAATAGCAACGCCATAATCGACATGCTTTTTCATCACTTCCCACTCGGTCGCGCTTAACTTTTCTGGCTTATGCAAAATAGAGTCCGGAATGCCAATTTTGCCAATATCGTGCAGCGGCGATGCAATTCTAATCATGGTACATTCGTAATCAGAAAGGCCTTTAAGCTGTGCTAAACGCTCACTCACCAGCGCCACACGCAATATATGCGCGCCCGTTTCGTTGCTGCGCGTTTCCACAATATTAGTCAGCGTAAAAACCAACTCTTTAGAGGATTCTTGCAAATCTTCTTGCAGGCTGATATTACCAAAAGTTACGGCAAGATTTTGCACATAAATTTCTAGCAACTGCCTATCTAAATCGGTTAAAGCGGCTTGATGCGAAATATAGACTAGCTCGCTACCGCCCACTGGCGTTGGGCAATAAAACACATAAGCATCACGGTAATGTTTTGAATTTTTTAGCAATAATACTTCTTCAAATCGTTGCGCCACCTTAGGTGGCAACGATTCAAAAGATCTGCCTTTTTCAAGGCGCGATGAATCAGTAGTGGTAGTTAAAATTCTGGCTTTTTGGTTACTGCGGTTTTTGCCCGGCACATCAATGCAATAAATCTCAGAATCTTCAAAATGCTGCAACAAAATCATCTGCTCTAACGCAGCAACAGAAAAATGGTTAAAACTGGTGCTATCTTGCACTTTTGCACAAGAATTAATCACGCTTTGCAAGCCGTCTCTATGCTCTTGGATAAACGCAATATCGCGGTAAGACCTTAGCATGGAATAAATTAATGTGTGTAATTTTTGCTTGGTGAGATCGGTTTTTTCGCGGTAATCATCAATGTCATATTCTCTAATCACGCGGTCTTCTGGCGCCTGCCCCGCTTGACCTGTGCGCAATACTAAACGCACCTTATGATTACCTTTTTCAACCCGCAAATGCTTAACTAGCTCAAGCCCAGCATGCTCGGTTTCCATCACAACATCCACCAATGCCAGCGAAATATCGGTACGCTGTTCAAATAAAACCTTGGCTTCTTCGGCTGAATAAGCCGAAATAATTTGAATATCGCGATTTTCAAATTTAAAATCTCTTAGTGCTAACTTAGTCACCGCGTGCACTTCAGGGTCATCATCCACAACCAGCACGCACCAAACGAGATCATCCGCAGGCCCTGGAGTTTTAATTGCCTTTTTCGGCTCTTTTTTCAAAAAGTCTATCATCGCATCGAGTCTTTAATTTATTGTTAGATTTATTCGTTTATTATTAGTTACCGTGCTGATTAGACTAGTTTTGACTTGTTGCCATTAACAATATACCTGTCTAATATTGATTTTATATACCCTTCACTTGGCACCTGTCAATCACAAAATTGTGACACTTTTTTCGTGATGAATGATTAATTTGATTAGCAGCCGCCTAAGCCAATAAATACATAGAATCAAGGGGTTAGTAAGCGCGCTAATAATTAATGCCATTGATAACGTTTTAACTATTAGCAAACAAAGTTCGGTTAAGCCAATCACTCTATGGCAAAATAACAGCCATGCCAGATAAACACCAAAAACCGTTGCTAAAAGCCACCTGCCCCGCATGTGGTTTGCTGTGCGATGACATTCTGCTAGCCACTGAAAACGAAGCTTTAAAACTTGTTTCGCCTAACAATTGCGCCAAAAGCATGGACTTTTTTTCGCAAAAATTAAGCCAAACCAGCCCACAAATAGCTGGCAAAACCGCTACTTTGCAACAAGCAATCGTACACGCGGCCAGTTTGTTAAAAGCCAGCAAAAATCCTTTATTTGCAGGATTAAGCACCGAAGTGCAAGGTTTTCGCGCCATTTATCATTTAGCGCAAAAAACCAATGGCAATTTACAGCATATGAATAGCCAAAGCACCGCGTGCAATATGGCCGTTTTGCAAAGTACTGGCTGGCAAACTACAACGCTGACCGAAGTGAAAAATCGTGCCGATGTGATTGTGTGTGTTGGTACAGATGTTGTTTTACACAATCCGCGTTTTTTTGAGCGTTTTGTCTGGCTAAATACTGAAAACTCTGACGCTATGTTTACAGATGCGCATGCGCGTCAAATTATTTATATTGGTGATCATTTAAATACCAAAGCTGGCATTGCGCCTGATGGCAGACAGCCAATTTCAATTAATTGTAGCAATAATGATTTACCCGAAATACTGGCTGTTTTACGCGCTTTAATCGCTGGAAAAACGCTAAAATCACAAGCGGTTGCAGGTATTGATATTGGTGAATTAATTGCGGTAGCAGAAACACTAAAGCAAGCCAAATACGCTGTTTTAGCATGGGTAGCCAAAGATTTAGATTTTGCGCACGCTGAGTTAACTATTCAAAGCATTACCGAAACGGTGGCTGCATTGAACAACCAAACTAGCCGCGCAGCTGGTTTATCGCTAGGCGGCAGCGATGGTGATACCAGCGCGAATAATGCCAACACTTGGTTAAGGGGTTATAGTTTAAATAACCAGCAAAACACGCATGATGCAATCGTTTGGGTGAATAGCTTTAGCCCTGAAAAATTGCCAGGAAAAACAGATAAGCCATTGATTGCGCTGGGGAACGCCAATACGCAATTTACGCAAACGCCAGATGTATTTATCCCGATTGCCACGCCTGGTTTAGATAGCGGCGGTACTTTATTTAGAGTGGATTCGGCAGTGGTTTTGCCGCTAAAACAAGTGCGTGAGAATAGCTTGCCGACATTAAGTGATGTTGTGCGGCAGATTGAAGAGTTATTATGACTGCATCTGCAACCTTCTACCGTCATTCCCGCGAAAGCGGGAATCCATTTTTATCGCAATCTTTTAAATCCTCAATGGATTCCCGCTTTCGCGGGAATGACGACGATGAAAGCCTTGTGTTTTCAGCATGATTACCCACTTAAAAAATGGCCGTATTTACTGCCCTGTAATGGGCGCAGATGGCGTTGTGCAAGATATTTTTATTCGCGATGGCAAGATTATTGCAAAACCAAACGCTTCTGAAAAAATTACACAAACTTATGATTTAACAGGCAAAATTGTAATGGCTGGCGCGATTGATATGCACAGCCATATTGGCGGCGGCAAGGTGAATATTGCGCGCATGATGTTGCCCGAATTTCAAGATTCTAAGTTTCAAGTCTCTAAGTATCAGGAAACCAAAAATTATAGCGAGCCAGAAGCGCATGTTTGCACACCTAACTGTTCTCATAATGCAACACCAAACACTTCAGACACTGGTTTTAGATACATAGAAATGGGTTATACCGCCGCGTTTGAGCCAGCGATTTTGCCCATTAATGCCCGCCAAGCGCATTTAGAAATGGCCGATACGCCAATGATAGATAAAGGCGGCTACGCCATGTTAGGTAATGACGATTACTTTTTACGGCTTTTAAGTACGCATGCAGACCAAAAAGCGATTAACGATTATGTTGCTTGGACATTGCACGCCACCCAAGCCATCGGCATTAAAGTCGTTAATCCAGGTGGTATTTCGGCCTTTAAATTTAATCAACGCCGTTTAAATTTGGATGAGAATCACAGCTACTATCAAGTGACTCCGCGCGCTATTTTAAAAAGCTTAAGCACCGCAGTGCAGCAGCTGGGCATTGCCAAACCCCTGCATGTGCATTGCAATAATTTAGGCGCGGCGGGCAATTTTCAAACCACGCTTGATACCATGGGCGCCAGCGATGGCGTACCTATGCATTTAACGCACATTCAGTTTCACAGCTACGGCTTAGAAGGCGATAAAAAATTCTCATCTGCCGCCGCGCAAATATCAGAAGCGCTAAATAAAAATAAACATATCACGGCTGACGTTGGGCAGATTTTATTTGGCCAAACGGTGACTGCATCGGGCGATAGCATGATGCAGCATTTAAATGCCAAGCACGCCAATCCCAAAAAATCGGTGATTATGGATATTGAATGCGATGCGGGTTGTGGCGTGGTGCCGTTTAAATATCGCGATGAAAATTATGTAAATGCGCTGCAATGGGCGATTGGCTTAGAGATTTTCTTGTCTGTTACAGACCCGTGGCGCATCTTTTTAACTACCGACCACCCAAATGGCGCGCCATTTACCAGCTACCCACATTTGATTCGTTTACTGATGGATAAAGGCTTTAGAAACGAAGCGTTTGCCAAATTAAACTTAGACGCGCAAGCCATGAGCAATCTGAAATCGCTAGATCGCGAATATAGCTTATATGAAATTGCGATTATGACGCGCGCTGGTGCGGCCAAATTAATTGGCTTAAATGACCGCGGCCGTTTAAGTGCTGGCGCGGCGGCCGATATTACTATTTACACCGACCAGCCTGACCGTGAAGCCATGTTTGCTAAGCCAGATTATGTGTTTAAAGATGGCGAATTGGTGGTTAAAAACGGCATTGTGGTAAAAGTGGTGTGGGGTAAAACGCATACCGCCAAGCCTGCGTTTGATTTGGGTGCAGAAAAAAACTTAAAAGAATATTTTGATAAATACCATACCATTCAATTAGATAACTTTAAAATTTCCAATGATGAAATCGCTGAAGATGGTCGTGGTCAAGTCATCGATCAGACTAAAGTGATTACGCACACAATTAGCAAATAGAAATTTATTGAGGAGCAAGCAATGAGTAGATTATACGGCGCACAACACCGCAAATTACAAGACGAATTTGGCACACGTAAAATGGCAGACCGCGTTGAAGAATTGGTGTGCAAAACCGAATTTGACGATAATGCTAAAGGCTTTATCGAAAGCGTCGAAATGTTTTACTTGTCCTCTATCGACCATCAAGGCCGCCCTACCGTTTCTTATAAAGGTGGCGATGCTGGCTTTGTTAAAGTGTTAAATAGCAACACGCTGATATTCCCCAGCTATGATGGCAATGGTATGTTTTTTTCAATCGGCAATATCAGTACCAATCCGCAAGTTGGGCTATTGTTTATCTCATTTGAAACGCCAAATCGCCTGCGCGTGCAAGGCACTGCCACTATTTCGCAAGACCCCGCTTTGCTAGCGCATTATAAAGAAGCCGAATTTGTGGTCACGGTTACTTTGTCTGAGTTATGGCAAAATTGCCCGCGCTATATTCCCAAATATGAAAAAGTGAGAAGCTCGCGCTACGTGCCGCGCGCGCATTGCGAAACGCCATTAGCAGGCTGGAAGCAACTAGATTTAGTGCAAGATGTGATTTCTGAAAGTGATGCGCAAAAAGCGGCTAAAGCAGGTGTGATTGATATTGACACTTGGGTTGGCAAAATTATTTCGGCGGATGAAACCGCTTAAGAGTTATGCAGATTAACGGTATTACAATTGATGACACCTTTGCCGAAGCATTTAATATGCGCGGCACGCGGGTTATCATCACCGCGCTCAATTTAAAATGGGCCTACCATGCTGCCAACGCCATGACAGGCTTTGCTACCAGCGTAATTGGTTGCGGCGTAGAGGCGGGTATTGAGCGCGAATTAACCATTGAAGAAACGCCTGACAGCAGGCCGGGCGTAAGTGTTTTAATGTTTGCCATGGGTAGCAAAGTATTAATGCAGCAGCTTGAAACGCGCATGGGTCAATGTATTCTCACTTGCCCCACCGCCGCCGCATTTGCTGGCATTGAGGCAGGGGCAGACGTAGACCAAATAAGCTTAGGCAGGAATTTACGCTATTTTGGCGATGGCTATCAGACATCTAAACTAATTAATGGAATACGTTATTGGCGCATTCCAGTGATGGATGGCGAATTTTTGACGCAAGAAACCACAGGCATGGTGCGCGCCATTGGCGGCGGTAATTTTTTGATTTTAGCCACATCGCAACCCGCCGCTTTGCATGCCGCCGAAGCCGCCGTTGAATCCATGAAAAAAGTGCCCAATGTGATTATGCCCTTCCCCGGTGGCGTGGTACGTTCAGGCTCTAAAGTTGGCAGCAAATACCCCAAAATGTTCGCCAGCACCAATGACGCGTTTTGCCCCACTTTAAAAGGCTTGGTGAATACCGAATTAAGCGATGAAATTGAAAGCGTAATGGAAATTGTGATTGATGGGCTGACGTTTGCCGATATTGCAGAATCCATGCGTGTTGGCATTCAAGCCATTTGCGATTTAGGAATGGAAAGTGGCGTAAAGCGTATTTCAGCAGGCAATTATGGCGGAAAACTTGGCCCACATCATTTTAAATTGCATGAGATTTTAGCTTGATGTTCAACCTTTACACTTGCTTAACTTTTTTTAAGCAAACTTACCCAACCGTCATTCTGGCGTAGGCCAGAATCCAGACAAGTCAGATGTCCTGGGCAATTGAAAAAATCAATATGGCTTAAATTGGCTTTGGCCTGGATACCAGCATTCGCTGGTATGACGAATCAGAAAAAGTGTAAATTATCATCATGACTGCTCTAACTTTTACGCTTAAAGCTAACGCTGCTCTGCAAATTGATTGCCGCCTTTTAACACCCAATAATTTGGCCGACTTAACCATTGCAGAAATCGAAAACTTAAACCTGCTGCACACTAAAAACTCAGCCAAAATCGGTGATTATTTTGATGTTTCTGGCTCAGACATTAACCATATTATTTTTAAAAACAGTAATCAGCAATTAGATTTTATCGGCCATAAAATGACGCTTGGGCAAATTACTATTGAGGGCGATTGCGGCAATTTTTTAGGCAGCCAAATGCGTGGTGGCCGCATTATTTGCCATGGCAACGCTAATGACCGCGTTGGTGACCAAATGCGTCGCGGCTTGATTTTAATTGATGGCAACGCAAATGAATACTGCGGTAGCCGCATGATTGCAGGCACTATTGGCGTTTATGGCAACGTTGGCCGCTATGTGGGTTTTGCCATGAAGCGCGGTACGATTTTACTCACCAAAACACCGCAATTACATGCCACCTTTCAAGATTGCGGCACACACACCCTGCCATTTTTAGCGCTACTATTTAAATCTTTTAAAGCAATTACAACTGAATTCAATAGCATCAATAGCTTACGTGCACAGCGCTACGCTGGCGATATAGCTTGTAATGGCAATGGTGAGATTTTGGTTTCAGCAAATCAAGTAGTTAACTAAAAACATCGCTCATTTCAAGCCGTCGTTCTGAGGCGATGTATTAGCAGACGAAGAATCCAGTCCTTTGTGAGTAAAGAGCTGGATTCTTCGCCCAAATAAAATCCTTGTGCTCAGAATGACGCATGTGAGTGATTTGGATAATAGGTCTAGTTTTTGTAATCGGCTAGCAAGTGTTAAAATAGTCTTTTAGCAATTTTTAAGCATTTAACATGAAGTATCTTACCGCCGCCCTGTATAAATTTGTTAGCCTGCCCAACTACGCTGAAATGCAAGCGCCTATTCATGCCGCTTGCGACGCGCATCGTATTAAAGGCACGCTTTTATTAGCTGCAGAAGGCATTAACGGCACCATTGCTGGCTTGCCCGACGATATTAAGGCGGTACTGCATTATTTGCGCAGCGATGCCCTATTTGAAAACAAGTTTGCAAATCTTGAGCATAAAGAATCGTATGCCGATGAGCACCCTTTTTACCGCATGAAAGTAAAACTGAAAAAAGAAATCGTCACTATGGGTGTGCCAAGCGTTAACCCAAACAATACCGTGGGCACTTATGTAAAGCCAGAAGATTGGAATGCGCTGATTGCCGACCCAGATGTGATTGTGCTGGATACGCGTAACGATTATGAGGTGCATATTGGCACATTTAAAGGCGCGGTTAACCCTGAAACGACGACTTTTCGCGAGTTTCCAGAATACGTTGCGCAAAACTTAGATAAAAATAAACATAAAAAAGTAGCCATGTTTTGCACTGGTGGTATTCGTTGCGAAAAAGCTTCTTCTTACATGCTTGAGCAAGGTTTTGAAGCGGTTTATCATCTGCAAGGCGGCATTTTAAAATACCTAGAAACCGTGCCAGAAGAACAAAGTTTGTGGCAAGGCGAATGTTTTGTGTTTGACCAACGCGTGGCAGTTAAGCATGGCTTAGAAGTGGGTGAATTTGACCAATGCTACGCCTGCCGCATGCCGCTTTCACCAGAAGAGCTAAAATCGCCACAATACACCGCCGGCATTAGTTGCCCGCATTGCTACGATTCGCTTACCGAAGAGAAAAGGCAAAGTTTAACCGAACGGCAAAAACAGGTGATTTTGGCCAAAAATCGTGGCGCGGCGCATATTGGTGAAAAGCAAAAAAGTTAATGGCGCGCAGCATTTAGCCGCTTAAATTTACTTGCTAAAAATCAAGCGGTTTGATTATCCAAGCTGGTTTCAATATTGGTTAAATCCCAATTTTCAGCCCATTCTAATAGCTGATCAGCCGCCATTGGCTTGCTCATATAATAGCCTTGGCCATAATCGCAGCCCATGCGTTTTAAAATATTCCACACATTTTGGTTCTCAATACCCTCTGCCACCACTTTTAGGCCCAAGTTATGGCCTAGCTCAATGGTCGATTTCACAATCGTCACATCATCTTGGTCGCGCTCAATGTTCATGACAAATGAGCGATCAATTTTAAGCTCACTGACTGGCAGGCGCTTTAAATAAGCCAGCGATGAATAGCCTGTACCAAAATCATCAATTGATAACTGAATGCCCATTTTTGCTATGCGCTCTACCGTTTCCAGCGCGCGTTCGGGGTCATCCATAATGCTACTTTCGGTGATTTCTAAGGAAATAGAGCTTGCCTGCAGTTGATGTTTATCCAAAATTTGTTTCAGTTTATGTGGCAATTCAATATCTATTAAATCTCTGGCCGAAAGATTAACCGCCACCGCCACTGGTAAACCTTGGCTTTGCCAAATAGCGGCGTACCTTGCCGCCTCTGACAGCATCCAATAACTAATTTTGCCAATATGGCCAGTTTGCTCGGCAAATGGAATAAACATATCTGGGAAAACCATGCCGCGCTCTGGGTGATTCCAGCGCACTAGGGCTTCAACAGACAGCAATTTGCCAGTGACGAAATCAATTTTAGGCTGCACAAATAGGCACAATTGATTTTGCTCAACGGCCAATTTAATCTCACTCACTAGCGATAAATTTTCATCATTGGCCACATCTAAACCGCCATGATAAATCGCCACACCGCCGGCCGTGTTTTTGGCGGCATACATGGCAATTTCGGCGCGGCTTAGCAGCACTTCAATATCATTGGTGTGCGCTGGGTAATTGGCAATGCCAACGCCAGCGCTTAAATCCACAAAGGTATCATTTAACGCAATCGGCGTTTCAAGCGCTTGTTGCAAGCGTTTTGCCACCGTCAACGCCAGTTCGGCATCGGTATTGGCTAAAATAATGCCAAACTCATCGCCGCCCAAACGCGCTACTATGTCGGTTTCACTTTTGCAGCTTTGCTTTAATCGCTCTGCCACTCCTGCTAAAAGTTGATCCGCCGCCGAATGGCCCAGCACATCGTTTACATGTTTAAAACGGTCTAAATCCATCATTAAAACCGAAAAAGTTTGCTGATTTTGCTGGTAGTTTTCGCTAAATTTAAGTAATTGATCCGTAAAAAAAGCGCGGTTGGGTAGCTGGGTTAATTCATCCCAATACGCCAATTTGCTGATTTTTTGTTCACGCTCTGCCACCGCTTCGCGCATACGGTCAAAGGTGCGGCTTAAATGGCCTATTTCATCGGTGCTATTGCTTAAAACTGGCTTGCTGTAATCGCCTTTTTCTAACTGCTCAGCCGTTTCAACCAAAGCGGTTAAAGGCTGGGTAATGCGCTTTGCCGTCAATACGCTGCCCGCCACAAATACAAATGCGCCAATAATAGTTAATACCAACAAATTTAACTGCAAGGTAAAATAAGGCGCTAACGATTCGCTAATAGAACGCTGCAAAACGGCAACAAGGACGTGATTATCTTGATTTAATAATTGCACATAGCGCGTGCCGTAATCAAGCCCTTGCACTGAAACTTCCGTATCCAGTACGTTAGAAGGAGTTGTATTTTTATCAGATGCTTGCGACCAGCTATTTGGAATTCCGCTAATCGATTCTTGCGCCAACGCCCTGTTCATGGTGCTGGATGATAAATTCCATTGCGCTTTGCCAGCTGAATTGCGGTTGTTTTTGGTAATAAAACTCACTTCTAGCAATGAAACATCTTGAATGCGATTAGCCCAGTTATCGTCAATTTCGAAACCGGTAATAATCCATGCAATGGTAAGCGGCGCTTTTACCGGCACCGCCACTAGCAAATAAGGCACGCCTTCAAACACCGCAATTTTAAAAGACTCGCCCCCGCTTTGCGCGGTTTCAATTAGTTGGTGAATAGGCTCATCGATTAAATTAATCGGCAAGCTGCCAGACACCACTTGCCTTGCGCCTTCTGGGCTGTATAGCATATTTACATCAGATTCAATACGGCTGCCGCTGTTTTCTAATGCCGATTGAATGGTCTCGCTATCGTTGCTGGCAATGGCCTGCCTAAAGCCATAATCGGTGGCTAAAATACGCGCGCTTAAAGTTAAATTTTCGCCACGACGAATAATCACCGTGCGCAACACTTTTTCACCAATGCCTAATTGCTCTTTAATGGCTACCCGCGCGTTTTTGTTAATGCTGACCCAAATGGCGATAAAGCCCATAAACTGCACCGCCAAAATTAAGGTGACGAACAGAAAAATAATGCGGCTTTGTAGGCTTTTAAAAGGTAACTTCATTGGATTTAATTGGGTTTAATAAGCAATTAAAACCACTTATTTTTTGGAAGGAATCATGAAAGGTTTAAGTGAAAGCGGCATCACAATAGTTTGCGATTCTTTTACAAGCACTTGTTTTTCAACAATTTCTTTTTCTTTGGCTAAGGCGTAATGCCAGGCTTTTAATGTGTAATTGCCATTGGGTAAATCGCGCAAAACTGCTTTGCCCAGTTTATTGGTTTTGGCAAAATATGGCGTATCCACCACATGAATAAACGCCACCATATAATCATGAATATTGCAGCCTAAAACTACAGTGCCGGCTTTATCAAACTTAACCGGGCTGGTCGGCACGCCAGAATAGAGTTTTAACTCAAACGTTTTAGCTGGCGAAAATGAATAAACATGATGCCTAACGCTATCAAAATTAGGAAAAGTTACATCGGTGCCAGCCTGCACCACACTCACTAAGGGATTAAATTGTATGCCGCGTTGCTCAATAATGGCGTTGGCGGCGGGTATGCTAGATTTATTCTCTGGCTCTGCGTAAACCACCGCGTTTTCAATGGGGGAACCTGTGGAATCAAGTACGTCAATGGTTAGTTCAACCGCTTGAATTTGCTGGCTAAAAATTAATAAAAATATAATTGCAGTTACACGGCATACAAATGGATTTGGCATTAGATTGGGGTCACAATATCGCGCTTCATGGGCGCTAAAATTTTTAATAATTCATTCTTTTCGCGTGTATTCACGTATTTGTTCAGCGTATCTCTAAACATGCCCACAAATGCATCAAATTCGGCTTCGCTTATTTTGGCGTCTTTGTGCGAGTTCAACATAGTTTCACCTTCATACACACATGGCCCGCCAGATAATTTGCACAATTGCGCTACCACGCTTTCTTTTAATGCTTTCAGCTTAATGCCATCAAACGATCGTTTGGTGTTAGGTGCTGTGGCTACATTATCTATAAATTCATCGGTTATTTTGGTTAACACTGGCAATCCGCCCATTCGCGTAAATAAGCTTTGATGCGAGTTGTTTACTTGCGATTTTGGCATATCATTAAAAGCAGTACAGCCAAGCAAGCTGCTTATAATCAGCAATAAACTCAGCTTGATGATGAATCTTGTCATTCTTAAATCCCAATTTCTTATTTATTAAACCAAACTTACTAAAAATAAGAGATTGTTAAGTGAAGTTGGTTCATTTATTGCTTACTGGTTAAATATTCACATACAAATAGTTAACTTATTAAGCTAAATATACTCTAAGTAAGCAATTCGCTCAAATCCATTTTTAAATACTGCCACCAATTACATGTTAAAAAAATCACTACAGCAAACTTTTATCGTATTACTTTTAAGCACTTTTTCTATAGCCATAATGGCCGGTGAGCGTTTACTGGCAACGGGTGGCGTGATGCAGATTGAAGGGGCGGCAGGTGGTGGCTTAACACCTTGGGCTTTAATTGCTGGCTACGGTACGCGCGAAGAAACGGGCCTTTCTTCGTTTTACACCTATGCAAAAACCAACGGCGGGTTTGACATGAAATTGGGTGGTGTTGCAGTGGGGTTCAACAATCGCGTTGAAATTTCGTATAGCCAACAACGTTTTGGCTTAAGCGATACGGTGCCAAATGAACATATTCGCATGCATACCGTGGGAGCAAAAGTGCGCTTATTGGGCGATGCCGTTTACGATCAAGACACATGGGTGCCGCAAGTTTCGGCTGGCATGCAAATTAAACATAATGCCGATTTTGACAAAGTGCCTAAAGCCTTGGGTGCCGAAAGCGCAAGCGGCGTCGATTTTTATGTATCGGCCACCAAGCTTTATTTAGGCGCTGTTGCTGGCCGAAATTTATTACTGAATGCCACATTGCAAGCCACTAAAGCCAATCAATTTGGATTATTGGGTTTTGGCGGCGATAACAATAAAAAATACCAATTGCAACCTGCCGCATCAGCCGCCTTAATGTTAACCGACAACTTATTAATTGGCGCTGAATACCGCGCGCGTCCTAATAATTTAAGCGTGTTTAAAGAAGATGACGCGAAAGACGTTTTTATTGCTTGGTTTCCAATGAAATATCTATCGTTAACGGCCGCTTATGTGGATTTAGGTAATATTGCCGATAAAGATAATCAAAGCGCTTGGTATCTTTCTGGGCAATTGTCTTATTAATAAGCGTCTAATTAAATAGATAGTTTAATGATTAAAATTCGGCTTACTTTTTCGATAAGCCAATTGATACAACATTGGCAAAACAAAAATCGTTAATAATGTAGATGACCATATTCCGCCAATCACCACCGTTGCCAGTGGGCGCTGCACTTCGGCACCTGTGCCAGTGGCAATCGCCATTGGAATAAAGCCCAGTGACGCCACTAAAGCGGTAATTAAAATCGGCCTTAATCGGCTTAAACTGCCTTCTTCAATAGCGGCATTTAATGGCTTACCTTCTGCTAATAATTGACGAATAAAGCTAATCATCACCAATCCGTTTAATACTGCCACGCCAGACAAAGCAATAAAACCAACGCCTGCCGAAATAGATAGCGGAATATCCCTTAACCACAGCATTAAAACGCCACCGGTTAATGCAAACGGAATGCCGGTAAATACAATTAAGCCGTCTTTAAAATTATTAAACATGGCGTAAAGCAAAATAAACACAATCAACAAGGCCAAAGGCACCACAATTTTTAGCCGATTAGTAGCCGATTGCAGCTGCTCGAAAGTGCCGCCCCAATTAACCCAATAGCCAGCTGGAATCGTGATTTCGTCGCTAATACGCTGTTGTGCTTCGGCCACAAAAGAGCCAATATCCCTATCGCGCACATTGGCGGTAACCACTACGCGGCGCTTGCCATTTTCGCGACTAAACTGATTAGCGCCGGTGGCAAGATCAATTGTCGCCACTTCGCCTAATTGCAAATAAACTGGTATTTCACTATTGCCAGAAATTTTAATCGGCAGGCGTTTAAAAGCTTCAACATCCACTTTGGCCTCATCAAGCAAGCGCACCACCATATCAAATCGTCTGTCACCATCAAACAAAATACCTGCTTCACGGCCATTCATGGCAATCGATATAGCCTCTTGCACATCGGCCATATTAACGCCCAATCGGCTTATTTTTTGGCGGTCTATATTCACCGTTAAAATGGGCAAGCCAGTGGTTTGCTCTACTTTTACGTCTTCACCACCTTGTACGCTGGATAATATGCTTGAAATTTGTTTAGCCGTGTTATCCATTAGCGTCATATCATCGCCAAATACTTTTACCGCCACATCGCTGCGCACGCCAGATATCAGCTCATTAAAGCGCATTTGAATCGGCTGGGTAAATTCATAATTATTGCCCGGCACATCCGCCACCGCGGCTTGTATTTGGCTAACCAAATCACTTTTACTTAAGCTGGGGTTTGGCCATTGTGCTGGCGGTTTTAGCATTATAAAATTATCCGCCACGCTGGGCGGCACTGGGTCGGTGGCGATTTCAGCCGTGCCAATTTTGGCAAATACGCGCTCAACTTGTGGAAATTGTTTAATCACATATTCCAACTCTTTTTGCATTTCTACCGCCTGTGTCAGGCTGGTGCCAGGAATACGCAAGGCATGCATGGCAATATCGCCCTCATTCAAGCTAGGCACAAATTCGCTGCCCATGCGGCTGGCCAACAAAGCGCTTAAAACCACCGATACAAGCGCAATAGTTAGCACAATGGCTTTATTTAACATGGCCCATTGCAAGCTGGGAATATAACCTTTTTTAACCCATTTAATCAGCGGCTGTTCTGTTTCACTAACTTTGCCATTAACAAATAAGGCAACCGCGGCGGGGATAAACGTCACCGAAAGCAGCATAGCGCCTACCAGCGCAATCACCACTGTAAAGGCCATTGGATGAAACATTTTGCCTTCAATTCCGGTGAGTGCAAATATCGGCAAATACACCGCCATAATAATCAGCTGGCCATAAATCAGTGGTTTTCTGGCTTCTTGCGCGGCTGTAAATACTTCCGAAAAGCGTTCTGCTTTAGTTAATGGTCGGCCAAAATTGGTTTGCGCATGGGCTAATCGCCGCATGCAGTTTTCCACAATCACCACAGCGCCATCAATAATAATGCCAAAATCCAGCGCGCCTAAACTCATTAAATTGGCACTCACTTTGCCAGTGACCATGCCGGTAAAGGTAAATAACATGGCTAACGGAATCACTAACATGGTAATTAATGCGGCGCGAATATTGCCCAAAAAGATAAATAACACCGCAATAACCAACAACGCACCTTCTAGCAAGTTGGTTTTTACTGTGTTAATGGCTTTATCAATTAAAATTGTGCGGTTATAAACCGTGTTGGCCACAATTCCTTTGGGCAAGGTTTTGTTAATTTGCGCTAATTGTTTTTCTACCGCAGCAGAAACGGTGCGACTATTTTCGCCAGTAAGCATAAATACAGTGCCCAACACCACTTCTTTGCCGTTCTCTGTTGCCGCGCCGCTGCGCGATTCATGGCCAATCACCACATCGGCAACGTCTTTAATCCTAATTGGCACGCCATTTTTGGCGGTGATGACAATATTGGCAATATCATCGATATTGCTCACTTGGCCAGGCACGCGAATCAAATATTGCTCACCTGATTTTTCAATGTAACCCGCGCCAACATTGGCGTTATTTTTTTCTAGCGCGTCCACTACATCGTTTAAAGATAATCCCATCGCCACTAGCTGATCAATTTTGGGTGCAATTTGATATTGCTTTACATAGCCACCAACCGTATTAATTTCATTTACGCCGGGCACATTGCGTAATTGCGGTTTAATAATCCAATCTTGAATTTCGCGCAAATCCATTGGGCTGTAAGGCGTGCCATCGGCTTTTAAAGCGCCCTCTTTAGCTTCCACCGTCCACATAAAAATCTCACCCAAGCCAGTCGATGTTGGCCCCATTTCAGGCGTTATACCGGCTGGTAGCTTTTCTTTGGCTTGGCTAATGCGCTCATTTACCAATTGGCGCGCAAAATAAATATCGGTGCCTTCTGCAAATACCACAGTTACTTGCGATAAACCGTAGCGTGAAGCGGAACGCGTTTGCTCTAACTTTGGCATGCCCGCCATCAATGTTTCAATCGGGTAGGTAATGCGCTGCTCAACCTCAAGCGGCGCGTAACCAGGCGCTGTGGTGTTAATTTGCACTTGCACATTGGTAATATCTGGCACCGCATCAATCGGTAATTGCTGATAACTAAATACGCCCAGCACCGCCATACCCATCGCCAGTAGCATCACCAGCCAACGTTGATCAATCGAAAATCGAATTAGCTTTTCAAACATAGCGTTGCTCCTTAACTTTTGTAGTTATTGGCTTAGTGGTCATGCGTAGCGCCCGCTTTACCAATATCGGCCTTAATTAAGAAACTATTTCCAGCGGCATATTTGTCGCCTATATTTATGCCTTTTAACACTTCTACATGCAAATCATCACGACGGCCTAATTGCAAGGGCCTAGCCTCAAAGTATTCGCCATAGCGACCAAACACCACCGTCCAATCGCGCAAGGTTTGTAAGCCCTCAATAGATACCGCCAATGGCACCGTTACTTCGTCTAATGTTAATTCGATGTTCACAGGCAAGCCTGGCAACCATGTGCGATTTGGGTTATTTAACACCACGCGCGCCATGGCCGCGCGCGATTGCGCACCAACCAATGCGCCAACATAAGAAATTGTGCCTAACGATTGCGCCTCAAAAGCGGCGGCTTTAACGGTGACTTTTTGGCCTGTTTTAACCAAGTTAATGTCTTTGGCATAAATCGCCATTTCAACCCAAACGGTCGATAAATCTGCCACTTCAAAAATACTATCCACTTCTGATATGACTTGCCCTTGGCTGATTTGTTTATTGGTTATTACGCCATCAATTGGTGAGCGAATAGCGTAACGCGTTTGGGTTTGGCCAGATTGGCCTAAGCCAGAAGCGCCGATCGCGCCCAACTTTTGCTGAATTCGGCTTGCTTCAATTTCAGCCAGTTGCAAATCATTCTGCGCTTGTAAGTAATCTTGCTGTGCTGAAATTTTCTCTTCCCAAAGTTGCTTTTCACGCACATAGCTTGTGCGCGCTAAATTTACCTTTTTTTGCGCCGCTAATAAATCACTGCGCATATCGCCAATTTGTTGGCTAGAAATGGTAGCCAGCACTTGCCCCTTGCGCACTTTATCACCCGCATTCGCGCTAACAGATTCCACAATACCCGCCAAGCGCGGCACAATATGCACACTTTTATCGGCATTTAGCTTCACTTCACCTTGTAAATTCAGCACGCTTTTAATTTTCGCAGGGCCAGCGGTTAACACTTCAATGCTGTTTAATAGCAATTGTTTATCGGTCATGCTCACCCTTGCCTCTACTTGATCATAGGCAAATTGGTAACTTTTACTTTTGTGCTTTGCAACAATGTTCACCTCAAAAGAATGCGGCTCTTCAATCAGCGCATCGCCTTTTAAATAATCATTTTCTGGCGCAAAATTAATCACTTGTATTTCAGCACCCAATCGCTTCAAATCAATTGTTACCGTAGAGCCCGCCGGCTCTAATGCCTGACCATTTTGGTAGGTAAAAACCCTAAATTCTGGCGCTATATTTTGCTCAAAAATGGTTACTTCTAAACCATAACCATCTTGCGTAAATAGCTTGCCGCCATGCGGGCCTTTTGTTGTTTCTTGCGCTTGTGCGGGGTGATCATGGCCAATATGCGGCTCTTCCGTGGTATTGGGCGCCAAGGGCAAATGGTCGCTGTCATGGTTATGGCCAGCTTCACCATGTAACGGCCTCTTTTCTATTTCGGCGTCTATTTTTTCTTCTGTATGGCCTGCATGGTCGCCATGGGCGTCATCCATTGGTTTAGGTTTTTCTGATTTTAAAATGGCCACACATAATAAAATACCAATTATCACAATCGCAATAATCAGCATAATTTGCTTACTTTTTTTGTTGGCTGGCGGCGTATTATTCATTGGCATGGTTGGCTCCTAATGCTGGCTGGCTTGGCGGTGAATGCACAACCACGTCACCCAAAATGCGTTCTATTTCGGCAACGGCTTGATGTGCTTCCAGCAGCGCTTGTGTGTATTGAGATTTGGCTTGAAACAAAGTGCGCTGCGCATCTAGCACGTCTAAAAAGCTAAATTTACCGGCACTAAAGCCTTTATTAGCGGCGTTAAACGCACTTTGCGCGCTGGGTAATATTTCGTTGCGTAATAATTCAGATGTTTGTCTGGCCGAATTCAAGCGTTCATACTGCGTTGCAAGTTGCGCCTCTAACTGCGCCCTTACAGCAAGCAACTCATCTTGCGCCTTATACTCACGGCCAATTGCCTCTTGTAAATTGCCTTGATTGCGGTCAAAAATAGGAATTGGCACAGATAACCCCAGCAAGGCTTGATTAATTCCGCCAAGCTCTTGATTATTAACCACACCTGCACTAATGGTGATATTAGGCGTCGATTTGCTGCGCTCTATTCTGGTTAAAGCGCCGCGACTGCTAATCTCTAATTGGGCCAGCCTAATGGCTGGGGCGTTTGCCAATAATGCCGATAATTCAGCCAAACTTGAAACGGGTGGAATATTGTCTACATCTCCTTGCGCACGCTCAAATAGCGCTAAAGGGTTGCCCCATAACGCACTTAAGCGTTTTCTGGCGCTATTTAATTGGCTTGTCGATTGATTAAATTCTATTTTGGCAGTGGATTGCGCAATTTTAGATTTGGTTTCTTCAACAGGTGAGCTTTTGCCGGCTTTAACCCTTTTTGCAGAAGCATCTAAAGCTAAATTGGCCACATCAAACGATGATTGGCTTAAAGTTACGCGCGCCTGCGCCGCTAACAGCTCATAAAAAGCCGAAACTACATTGGCGTGAATTTCGGCTTTCTTGCTATCAAGTTCTGCAGTAGATTTCTGGTATAAAGAATCGGCAGCATCAATCCTAGCTTCACGCTTATTACCCAGCTCAATCTCTTGATTTAGCTGCAAATAAATTTGCCGGTTATCGCTACGCGTGTCTTGTATTGAGGTAGAAATGGATGGATTTAGACGCGCGGCGGCCTGCGTTTTAGCACCCTCAATCGCCTGACGCTCCCGCTCGGCCACTGCAATGGCTGGGTTAGCGCGCAAGGCATAACCCAATGCAGCATCCAGCGTTAGCGGGCTGGTAGATTCAGCCAACTCGGCGCCAGTGGCTAATTGGCAAAAAGCAAACATCAGCAGCAAAGCAAAATTAAGCCGCTTTAAAAAATACTTTAATGTGAATAGCAAAACGCTCTCCCAAATCTAATACAAATCAGATAGCCATGCGCATAGCCAAAGCCATGCTTAAAACTATCTACAAATTAAGATTAGAGTTGCGGGGGAGCGCGCGAGGCAGGAAGCCGTCGCTTAAAAGATTGTTTGGGTTTTAACAGGAATGCACGATTAAATTTTTGCGGTGAAGCTAACGCTAAAACCAAACAAAAGGTGAATACAAGCAGAAATGCATGCACTAAAAACAAGCTATCAGCATCTTGTTTAATACTAGAATCCACCGAAACCGTGTGAGAAACGTCCGCAACATTGGATAACGCATGGTCAGCCATGTGCTCAAAGCTATGCGCCTCCTCATGCTCACTACCAACATGCAAACCAGTATGTTGAATCGGATGATCCGCATCAACATGGGCGTGAATAAACGGTTGCAAAGCCTGCAAAACGGCAAAGCAAATAGCCACCATTAACCTAACCCAATTTGTATTACCAAATTTCATGCATTCAATTTAGCAAACTTTTGCATTAAGTACAATTTATGATTGAAAAAAGCGCAATGCCATAATCGTCAATTAGCTAAATAAAATTGCTATCTACTAAAGCAATTATTGCCCACGTGGCCTTTTTGTTGAAAATTTAGGCTCTACATGACTTTCTTCAGTTTTTACATTTGTGCAAGGCTCATGTTTATTTGCTTCATTGCTTCTATCAGGCTGGCACGCCGAATCTGAACCATTTACATTTGCGCAATTTTCTTTCGTATGATTATTACTGCAATTTTTAGATGCAATATTATTGATAGTTTTAAAATCAATATTGGCAGCTATAACCAGATTGCTCATTAGCAAAAACATTGCGGTTGCGGTTAATTTTCGTGTAAAAATCAATTTAAGACTCCTAAAAATACTCGATTATTTTAATCATGTTGTTAAAAATAAAATGTACATATT
>Ga0326733_1000053_pt1 | contig 41958 bp, 58 predicted proteins | sample 14_GP2_308_FD_207946 | JGI IMG/M metagenome (GOLD analysis project Ga0326733, IMG submission 207946) | Glacier ice microbial communities from Ngari, Tibet, China - 14_GP2_30.8 | ecosystem: Environmental > Aquatic > Freshwater > Ice > Glacier | place: China: Ngari, Tibet | collected 2018-07-17
AGCTACGTGAGCGGTCAGCAGTGTCACGCCGCCCATTGAAACGGTTGTCGCGCCGGTAGTGCCTATGGTCAGCACATCACCGGCCTTAACCGCGATGTCGCCATAGGCACAGCCGCCGCCGCCGCCGCTGGCGACATTGGCGTTAGCGCCACCGCCAGAGCCGAAGGCGTAAACCCTGGCGCTGGTAACACCTATCGGAATAGTGTGCGTTGTGGCGCTGGTAATGAAGGCCTTACGGACAACCGGCGGCTTTTGTAACTGGCTGATCTTGGGTGCGAGGAAAAAGCTTAGAGTGCTCATGTGTGGTTATCCTTAACTGCCAGCGTATTGATCGGGCTGTGTCGTCGCGCCGCTCGGTATGTCGTGGCTATCTGCGGACGCATCAAACGCCGTTTGCTGGAGCTTTTGCAAGCCCTCAGTAACGTCGCGGTGCTGGTATTGCAATACCTGCATTTGCGACTCAATCAGGCGCAGTTTTAATTGTTCAGTTTCTATGTTCATAAAACCTTATGCGTTGTAAAAAGGGATTTTTCCGGTTACGCCAGCAACATTGATGATGATGTAACCGGATGGTGTGGCTGGGAGTGCTCCCGCTGCACCAGAAGTGGCGGTAGTCGCCAGCGTTGCGCCGTATGAAATTTGAGCAGCGCCTACTACTGGAGCGCCAGCAGTCGCAATATGCGCTTGGGCTATGGTCAGGCCGCCTGCTGATATGTTTGCACCACCCGACGTTGAGATATTGCCCTGCGATGTTATGGTCCCCACCGTTGACAAATTTGCTTGTGTAGATATATTCCCTTGCGCTGTTATGGCTCCCGCCGTTTCCAACTTTCCTTGTGCAAATATATTTCCTGAAGCGTCAATACTGGATAAAACAACAGAATTTGCAGCATTGACAACTTGCAATAAAAGTCCGGTCGGTGCTGTGTCTGTGTTTCTTTGCAGAAATATTCCGGCTTGTCCGTTTTGTAATTGGCGTATGCCTATCGAGGCAGCTTGCGCGAGCGGTGTTACGCCCACCCTGATAGCTTGTTTGTTAATAACAGCAGCGCCTAAATCAAGCCCAAAATCCACATCAATATTGGCGTTAGCTTTTATTAAAGTTGACCCAGCCTGACCGCCAACATTATCAAACCACACGCCATGTTTCCAGCGATTAGCCAGCAGGCTTGAGTAACATGCAAACGCAGCACTTGGGGCATGAGGCCCACCAGACACCATATCAATACCTAGCGCATGATTAACCGTTCGTGGGTTTGGTGCGTTCCCTGTTGCAACATTAATATTCCCCTCCATACACCAAGCCGTCGCCGGGGAGCCTGCCGGTACATCCGTAATCGGATTGATTGCCCAAACTCTTTGACGCACAGCAGAACTTGAGATGTAAGGGTAAATAGTCACAAAATCGCCAGCCCCAGGATTTAACAGCCAGCCTCCTTCTGTGCCGTTGCAGATTCCGACTTTTAAACCCGCCGACTCACCCGCAGCCGTTAATGTGGTTCTGTCATTACGCATACTTTGCTTGATGGCCATTCCGGCGATAGTCCCTACATTTCCTTGCGCATCAGTAAATCCAACCAACCCACCGCCCGTGCCTGCCGCAAGGTCAACCCCGGCAACACCTTGAATCACGCGAAACTTTGCGGTTTCAAATGTGCCGCTTGTGGTAAACGGCAGGTCTACCAGTGCAGGCGCGTACACCACACCCGTTTGACTTACCGTCTGCGTTGCGCGCGTCAGGCTAATACCCGCCGTGTACGCGATAGGCACTTCATAGCCCCGGCTAATACGGGCGGCGGCTTCAACGCTTTCACGCGAGGCGCGGGCCGTGACCTCTGTGCTATTGCGTAAAGCCAAAGCTGTGGCTTCTTCAGAATTACGCACGGCGATAGCCGTAGCCCCTGCCGAGTCGCTGATTGCAAGCCCTGAACCTTCCATTTTGAAGCGCCATGCGTTTTCCGCATAAGCCAGCGTCAAAGTTGAGTTAGGCGAATCAAACACCAAGTCTTCCAGCAAGATTGAGCCGTCATTATTGACAAGCAAACCCTTGCCGTTGCGCAAAACGAGATTGTCTACACGCCCGTTAGCGAAAGTGATTTCTACCTCATCGCCGGATACGGGTGATGCCGGAAGCGTCAGCGACGTTAAGGCTGGGTTAGTCATTACGTAATGACTTCCTGCCGATGCGGTTTGCGCCGTTGTCGTCACCAGCACTACCGGGCGGTTAGCGGTGATAAGCCGCCAGCGCGAAGTGTCGTTAATCGGGTCAGTCGTGCTAACGCCAGTGGAAAGCGACAAGTAAGCCCTGCCACTAATCAAGCTAATGGCGCGCTGCCCGGTTGCGTAGTTTGTACCCGTCACCCAACCAGGTAATGCAGCGGATTGCGCTGAGGTTTGCGCACTTAAAGCAGCGGCGTTTTTTTCTGCCGTGGCTAGCGTCACCTGGTTCGTTGCAAGCGTCACCTGACCGGCAGCATCAATGACTTTTTGCGCGGCTTCTGCGGCTTTGTTGACCGCTGTAGTCGCTGATGTAGCCGCATCACTTGCATTAGCCGATACGTTTGCAAGCGCAAGCCGTAATTGCGGTATTTGCACATTTTTGGTGAAGTCATCCAGCGCAATAGCGCGTGCGGAAAATGTCGCCCGGTCTGATCGATCGGGGCTTAGTCCGGGGTCGTTAAGCGTCGGTGGTGCAATAACTGGCATTAAATAAGCCCCTTAATATTGATAGTGATGGTTGAATGGTTTGGACCTTCGTAGGTCACATCGCCCGAGGCAAGACCGAAAACGCTTAGGCCCTCGTAACCTGCTGCGTCGGTAGCAATCCAGACGGCAGGGATGTCGAGCACCGACTGAATCGTGAGTAAGGCCGAGTCAGCGTCAAGGCGAGGCACAACGGCACGGATGTCCATATCCGTTGCCTTGGAACGCTTAATAATCTTTGTCGTGCCGAATGCGTCGGTTGTGATGTAGCTGTAGGTGACGGGCTTGGCTTTAGCGCCCGCCAGCGCGCCCGATCCCTCAACCAGCGTTAGGCCGCGAAGGTCGCCTATAGCAACCATGCCAAGTTTTACGGGTATGCCTGTACCGGCTGAAACGGTGATCGTTAACTCCGGGTCAGCTTGCGGCAGAATGCCTTTTAGCAGGGCCTTTGTTGACAGCCGAATTGCGCCGAAGTAGTAGTCGTAGTAATCAATCGGCAGCTCTATAAGGTCGATAGTCCGGCTAAAGAAAACAGTCCCTCCCGGCGCGTCTTTAACGCTGACGCTAACCGTAGCGCCCTCTAAACCGTAAAGCCCAATAGCATTGAAAAAGCCCGGCCTAAGCACATAAGACAGCGTAGTTACGGCGCTGCTTTGCGTGCTGACAAACGTATCAAACGCCGCATACCGGCTGGTTGGTCCAACGTCAAGCCAGCGCGTCGGGCTGTTTTCCGGCAACGTTGCGTTTACGCCTGCGATCAGGCTTTCGTAAATGCGGTGCGTTTCCAGCCGGATAACCTGCTGCCCTACGGTGTAGCTTGTAGCCGCCACCCAAACCGTTTCACCCGTTGCGGGTTCCGCAATCGTGCTGCTGGTCAGCATCGCTGTGGTGACGGTCAGCGGCACTAAAACAAATGGCCCGCTCATTTCGCAATCTCCACCAGCAATGGCCTTTGCTGCTGGCCTTGCAGCATCTTGGCTGATGTACTGGTCGATTCATTGCCGCGCTCTTGTGCTTCAACCATAAGGTCCATCTTGTTTTGTAGCTCCATCAAAGAGGCAAGCAATTGCTGGTTGCTGCTGTTTGCCGCTGTGATGTATGGCTCTGGTGCTGTCACCTCGCTCGCGCGTGGGGCTACGCTTGTGCCTGGTGCCTCAATTGGCACTTTCAAGCCAAACTGCGCAGCCATTTGCCCGGCGGTTTCTTCCAGGCTTCCGGCTGTCTGACCTCTGATGCGATTTAGATCGACTAGCGAAGTGGCTTGCGCCTCGGCTATCGTCAACAAGGTCTGGCTCAGTGTCGGCAATAGCTTTGCAGCGTCCTGATCGCCTGCACGGGCTAGCACCGTATTCAAAGCAAAGCGGGCTTGTGCTTGAATCAATGACTGCTGGCTGTCGCCGCTGATAAGTCCGCGTATACGGTTGACCTCATCAAACAACGTGTCTGCAAGCGATTGCATGGCACTACGTAAGGCGCTAGCCGCCTGCGCTGTTTGCTCTGCCGCTTGTGTGGCCGCTTGCGCCGCTGATGCCTGCGCTGCTTGCGCCGTCTGTAAATCTGCGATCTCTTTACGCAATGCGTTGTTGCCGTCAAATTGCGCCGTGACGGTTTTTGCGTCCTCTGGTGTCAAGCCTTTAATAAGCTGTGCAATGTCACGATCCCGCAGCATCGAATCAGCCGCGCCGGTATTGCCTTGCAATGTCAGCAATTGCGCTTGCAGGTCGATACGGGTGTTTGATAAGCCGCCCATTGCGCTGCTGAATGCCGCCGTAGCTGCCGCCGCTTCTTTTGCTGCCTGCACCTGGTCGAATAGGGCGCGGTTGCTTTCATTCAAGGCGTTACGCTGGCGCTCCAAGGCTTCCGCTGCGGTATCGGTCAATGCGTTTAACTGGTCTTGTAAACCTGTTCGCTCTTGCGTGGTGATTGCAGCCTTTTTTAGCGCCTCTACTTGATCGAATAGTGCGCGGTTGCTTTCGTCCAGCGCGCCGCGTTGCCGCTCCAATGCCTGCGTGGATGTATCGGTCAGTGCGTTGAGTTGATCTTGCAGGCCGGTACGCTCTTGCGTAACCTTTTCAATACGCTGCGTTTCCGTATCCGCCGCGAGCTTGGCAGCCTCTGCGATAGTCCTTAAAAACACCGCCTGTTCACGCAATGATTCGTTGTAATCAAAGGCCGCAACCTCATCGCCGGTAAAGCCCTTTGTGGCAATAGCCCGCCGTGCCAGGGCCGCGCCGCTTGCATTACCCTGGGCGTCCAGGATGTCGGCCTCAAGCCCTGCACGGTCAGACAGCAAGCCTTTCAGCGTGTCGCTCATAACTGCTACCGCACCGGCTGCTGCTTCAATGGCAGGCGTAAGGCTGGCGAATGCGTCCTGTACCGATAGCAAGGCGGCGGCGTTCTTCTGCCCGCTTTCGGTTGTCAGGTCAAGCGCCTCAAAAATGGCGCGGAAATCGGCGCGGGTAGCGGTTGCGGCATCCAGACCCGCGCCCTCAGTCGCTTTGTTTATCTCTTTAATCTTTTGCTGGCGCTGCTCGGCCTCGCTGTAGAAATTCTGGAAAAAGCCGGTCAGGTTGCCGGTAAATTGCTCTACACCGCCGGATAAATCAACCAGCGCGGCGCGCGCGTCGAATGAAAGGCCAATGAGGTTTTTGAATGGCAGCGCCGACAATTGCGCATCAAGTAATCGGATGCTGCCTGCGTACTCAATGATCTGTGTGGTTGCTGCCTGTATCTGATCTGCCGATAAATCAGCCGGTATCAAGCCGTTAAGTTTTTTGGCAATCGAGGCGGGAAGCTCAGAGGCTTTCAGCGCCGCAAGTACCGCACGCGAGGCGGCGGTTGCAAAGGTCGCATCATCCAGCGCGACCTCCCCCGAATCAAACCCGGCACTACCTAAGCGGAACTTGGGGTTTTTGTTGTCGTTGCCGCTGTAGCTTCCGAAGTCAAAGCCCGCGCCACCTTTGCCGCCTAACGCTTGCTGGATTGTTTTGAATGTGGCAAACAAACCATCAACCACCTCGGCCCCATTGCCGATGGCGAAATTGCTTTGCGAGGATGTCACATTGCCGTCAGCATCAAATGTGCGATTCAATGAGCCGGTTGATTTGCTGGCCGTACCTTTTTTCTTAAACAGCGCTATGCCCAGCGCAATTGCTGCAATGGCAATCCCTACCGGCCCGGCGACTGCCGCCAGCGTTGCGCCTAGGGACGCGGCAGAGCCAGCCGCAGCCGTCACGCCAGCGGTGATGGTTGCGCCGCCCGCTGCTGCTGCCGCCGTAGCCGCCGCCGCCGCCGAGCCAGCGCCAAGCCCTAGAGAGCCAGCAAGGGCCGCATTACCCGCTATAACACCGGCACTAGATAGCGCGCTAACGGTTGTACCAACAACGCTTGAAACAAGAGTGCCTAAGCCTCCCCCTGTAGCTGCTGTAAACAGGCTTGATGCGCTGCTTGCAACATTGCTGATGCCGCTGAGTGAGCTTGCCAAGCCACCACCGCCGCCTGTTGCTGCACCGGCAAGGCTTGACGCGCCGCCGGTAACGCTTGCGATAACGCCTTGTATCGTTGGGCGCAATACAAGGTTCTTAAACATATTGACAACGGTGTCGCGTAGGCTCTTAGCGAAGCCTTTGCCTGATTCAAAGCCGCTTAATAATGCGTCTGTCAGGTTGTCTTTAACGCTCTTGTAAAGGTCTGTGAAGGCTTCGCGCTGCTCTTTGATGCCCGTCAGCGTTGCTAGTTTTTGGCGCTCTGCAATTTCCCGCGCAATAGCGTTTGCGCCTTCGGAGCCATCCACAAAGCCCGCCTGCTTTTCACGTAATCGCGCAATAGTGACTTGCTCTATAGCGGCTGAAAGCGTGATGTTTTGCGACGCCGAAATCCTTACGGCTTCTTCTTCGTCAGTTAGCGCGCGGATTCTGTCCTTGACACCCGCAAGGCTCTGCGTAGAAGCCGCGTCAATCGCCTGCAAAGCAACGGCTGATTGCGTGTAATCCGTATTCCTGAAAGCTTGGCGCGCTTTAGCCACTTCCTCGGCCAGCTTGATTTCTGATTTTTCAACAGCAAGCAGCAATTCTTTAGAACGCAACTCTTTCAGGTTGCCTTCAATCGCCGCGCGCTGCGATGCGCTGACCTTGCTTTTTGCGCTGTTGAGTAGTTCAAGGATTTTTACCTGCTCTTTTTCCGCGTCGGTTAACTGTCGGCCTGCTTTTAACTCCAGATCAGTTAGCGCAATGCGTTGTTTAATACTGAGTATTAACTGCTGATATTGGCTATCTGCGGCCTTGGCAGCAGCCGCGCCAGCGTCCGCGCCTGCGCTTGATGCCGCTTTGACGATAGGGGCGGTGGTCAGCGTCGAACCAATCAGTCGCGGGTCAGCAGCCGTGCCGCGCCCAGCCCCTGCCTTGCTGTTTAGTACACCGGCATTTAATAGATTAAATTGGAATTTATCTAGCTCTACTTTTGCCCTCACGCCATCTTCTTTCACAGCTTCGCTGATGGCGCGAAAGCCTTTAATATCAAGCTTCCCAAGCGATACGATTTGCGCGCCAACAGCGCCGAACTCGCGGCCTACGCCCTGCAGTACAAATGCAACATCAGAGTACAAAATAACAGCCGCCTCGATGACTGTTTTGACAAACCCGCCGATGTTTTTAGCAAAGCTGCTGCTGCCGTCTTTTGCCGCCAGAAACGACTCTGCCAGGTTGTTGAGCGTTGGCAGTAATTGCCCCGTAATCGCTATGCGCGCGCCCTCTGCCGATGCGCTGATGCGCGTCAGGTTGTCGTTAAATGCTTCGGCGTTTTTAGCAAGGTCATCACCAAAGACAACGCCTAATTGATTAGCCTCTGCCGCCATGCTGTTTAAACCGGAAGCGCCGGAATTAAGCAGCGGTATAAGGTCCGCGCCCTGCTTGCCGAATAGCTCAATCGCTAGCGCCGCTTTTTCTGGCCCGTCCGAGAAGCCTGCGAATTTTTCAGCGATCTCTTTTAAGGTTGCGTCAGCGCCTTTAAGGTTGCCGTCCAGCCCTTTGACGTTTACCCCGATAGCCGCGAAAGCTGCCGATTGCTCTTTACTTCCTTTTGCCGCTTCAGCCATGTTTTGCGATAGCTTGCGCAGCCCTGTACCAAGCGCCTCGGTACTGACATCGCTCAGTGATGCGGCGTAATTCAATTCGCGCAGCGTTGTAACGGCGACACCGCTTTTTTGGCTGAGTTTGGTAAAAGCATCGCCCGCATCAATGGCGCTTTTGACATACGCAACCAAACCGCCCACGGACACGACAGCGCCCAACGTCCCCAGGAAACCCACGACATTACGCACGCTTGACGCAAGCTCTGTATTAGCCGTGGTTGCCGCTATTGTTTTAGCCTTTGCCGCATCTAGCTGGTCAAGGTAAGGCTTCAGCACACCGGCAGGCACGCCGCGCTGGTTAGCTAACGCCCGGTAATAGTCAGCGCCTGACTTTGCTCCCGCCTCGGTAGCCGCGATCTGCCGCTGTATTGAGCCAATAAGGTTTTTGGTCGAGTCTTCAACCTTTTTGGCTGCAACCTTACCGCCATCGCCTGATTTACTCAGCGCGTTACTTGCAGCCGCGCCAGCCTCAACAACCGCGCCGCGAAAAGACGCGATTGACCTTTTGCCGGGATTTAGTCCAGTTTCAACGCCTGACGAATCCGCGCTGATGTCAATAAGTGCTGATAGATCGGACATTGGGCCTTTGAAAAGAAAAAGGCCCACGGATTAGCGTGAGCCTTAAAAAAGAAAACCCGCACTAAGCGGGTTGTTTGGGCGTGTAGACGATCTACTCTTTCGTCATCCACTCATAAATCCGAGCGCCTATAACAAGCAGCCCGCCAGCCATAAAACTCCACGTCATCATTTGCGGGTCGCCTTTGGTGGAGCAGGACGCGATGCCAAAAACCAGAAACCCGCAGCCCAGCACCTGTAAACCCCGCGAGACTTTTAACGACTTTCGCATTTTTGGCTCCTTTAAAAGAAAGCCAAATAGTAACTAAATAGTGCGGGCCGTTGTGCGTTTTCGTTTTGCCGTAATCTCTATTAGTCTTTTTGGTTCATTGCATTTAGGGCGGCGTTCTCAAGCGTGCGGATGTCCTCTAGCAGCAAGTCCCATTCATCAGGGTCAAGCTGCAAGCGGTCAATCAAGGGATAAACGGCGGCGTAATCTAGGCCCGTAGGCCCAGCCATTCCGCTACGCCATTGCGTCCCTAGCCTGCAAAAAAGGTGAACGGCAGCGGCGTTTTCAGGCCAGTAAATCACCGGCCCACTGTCGTAGTCCGAAGCGGTAAAGCCGAAGGCGTTTAACTCCGCTTCCTCGGCCTGTTTTTCGTAGAGGGCGCAGGCAACCTCGGCTAGTTTTTTGCCTTGCCTTCTGTCACCGCCTCGCGGTAGGCTTTGGTGATAGCAGCGCCAGCGGCAGGAAACTCGTTGATAAGCGCCTGGACGTTTGCTTCGGTAAAGTCATCATCCAAGTCCCACCCGGTAGCGCAGCCCATGATGTAGCGCACTTCGTCGGCTTGGGTTTTGGCGGCGTTTTCAACAATGTCAAAACCAGCCTCTACTTGCTCGGCGGGCGGGTTCTTGATGCCTGGATAAATCTGGTCGATAAACTCCGCAAACTGCGTCCGGTCGCGGTTGCGGTAGTTCATCGTTATGTCGCCTTTGCCGCCTTGCAGCAGGGGGAATGAAACTTTGTGCGTGAATGATTTGGGGGCTGTTCCGAGCTTTATTTTTGCCATGATTTTCTTTATTGAGGTTGAAAAAGCCCGTGATAGGGAATGACCCAAGGGCGTAAATAAGCCCGCCGAGATTGCTCAGGGCGGGCTTAGGGCAACTGCTTAAATGGTGTATCTAACAGGACGCGATTGCAGTGAGAACGTAGCTTGCACAGCGATAACCGAGCCTTTTGTCAATGTCGGCGTTTCGTTAAACGACACGTAACCTTGATACAAAATCAGTGAGTTATCAGGCAGCGTCAAACGCAGCGCACGAATAGCGCGGGCATCATTTGCGACCTTCAAGGCAACGTAACCGGCAAGGGCCGGATCGTCCGCAATGCCGATGGTGATCGACTGTGCAGAAGTGATGGTCGGAATTTGTGTTTCAAAATTCTGCTCAAGAAACGAGAAAGTCGCAAACTGCTGATCACCGCCGCTGGTGCTGAAATCAAGAATCTGGCTGATCTGCGTAAACGCGCTGATCTTTTGCGCCGAACCGCCGCCCGTACCGGCTGGGTACAAAGTCAGGCTACTGGTATCAATGCCCTCAAGGTTGAACGTATTAGCGGTCACACCGGACACACGGACAACGCGGCTGTTGAGGTTTGACCAGCCGGAAACCAGCGTAACGATGTCGCCGTTAATGAAGCTGTGCGCGGTAGATGTTGCAACTGCTGGGTTAGCGTTGGTGATGCCGGAAACGGTCAAGACCGTGCCGTAAGTGGTCGCAAGAGAAACGATTGCGCCGTCTGGAAGTTTTGCTGCCATGATTGGCCTTTCTGAAAATGGACGAAAAAAAACCGCATCACTGCGGCAGGGTTGCGCCCACAAGCGGGCATAAAAAAAGCCGCTGCGGATTGCTCCGAAACGGCTTTAGTGGTTGGCCTTGCGGCCTAAATCAAACTGCGTAAATTGAGAAGTCCTGTCTGCATCCGTAGAGCTTTACGTCCAGCTCATAGCCACTGACAAGCGCGCCAACTGGCGACGCCTGGAAAGCGGTTGACAGCCTGAGCGCGTTTTCTATCTGTAGCGCCAAGGTGTTAGCAGCCAGCCGGGTATCAGCCCACACATTGATCTGCATACGGGCATTGCGTTTGCCCGGTAGCGTGCGGTCTAGAAACGTGATGGCCTCGCCGCCTACCTGCTGCCATGTAACGTAAGGACGCACGGGTAAAGGCTCAGGCCCGATATCGGGAAACACGCGAGGGCAAAGCGTTTTCAGCAATGCGTTTAAATCGACTTCAAGCGCCATTGATTGCCCCTTTTGCAAGCTCTAGGAATTTGCTTTTTGCGGCCTGTAGCGCGGCTTCTTTTTTCGCGTCATACGCGGGCCTAATGAATGGATAGGCCGGGCTTCTTACCGTGCCGTACTCAACAAAGCGGGCGTAAAAAGCCTTTTTGACGTTGTAGCCAATCTGGTATTTGGTGTAGGTTTCTGTGCTGCCGGTTTTACTGTAAACGCGGTAAATCGAGGCCTTTAAATTACCCGGCTGGTACGTCTGTTTTTTGCCTCTGGTGCTGTGCGCTTTTTCAGAAGCAGGAGCATTCAGCCGCGCCTCGTTGTAAAGCACTGTCGCGCCTACCGCCACTGACGGCAATACAGCGGCCAACAGCTTTTCTTCCAGCACTTGCAGCTTTGCCAGCAGCGCCGAATCATCAAACGAAACGCGAATCCCAGCCATTACGTAACCGCCTGGCAAACGAGATCGACAAAAGCCTTTTTAGGATCAGGCAATACCGCTTCGATTGCAAAGACAACGCCGTTATGAACAACGCGCATGGCAGGTGTTACAGCGCGAAAACGCAGCCGGATGCTTACGCGGTTAACCGATATGTCCGTGCCTGCCTTGATAGCGCTAAGACCGCTTAAATGGCGTATGTCGGCGTAAACCGTTGCCGTGGTCAGCCAGGACGTAGAAGGCTGGCCGATTTCGTCTGTTGCGTTGACAAGTCCTTGTAATTCGACCGAGCTGCGAAGCATTCCGGCGCGCATCAGCCGTAAACCCGGTATCTGTCTAGCAGACGATCCGCAAAGCCAAGCGTTGCAACGCCGCCGCCGGTTACTTCGCTTTCGCGGTTTTCGTACTGGCTACCAACGTGCAACAGCATCCAGCTTTTAATGGATTGCGGTACTAATGCGGCACTTGTATAACCAGCAACAAACCGCACCTTTACGCCGTCAATGTCGCCGCGATGATTGGGCCATGTCACCTGGTAAGCCGGTATTACGCGGGCGTAGCCGGTATCGTCCAGTAGCACGCTATAAAGCGCAGGCGTTAGCGTTTGCAGAAACCCAGCAGCGTCGATGTATGTGATGCTGGTCACACTCTGGATAGGTGCACTCGGCAGGTGCAGGTTTGATGCCAACAGATCAAAACCGGCTTCCCAGGTCTGCGACATCAAGGCCCGCCCGGTTAAATGCTCCGCTGATTCTGTTGCCGCGTTAATCATGGCGGTAATCAGCGTGTCGTCTGCCGCGTCTGTGATGCGTAGATGCGCCTTAGCCTCGATAAGCGATACAGCAAGGGCTACCGGCGGCGTAATCAGTCTTAACGTCATAGCGTGCCTTTCACCATTTGTAAGCCCAGCCGCGCAATGAGTTCATGCGGGCTCTCGTCAACGACTGTCGAAACGCTGTTGACCACCACGGTTCGCTTGCCATTGCTGACAGCGCAGCCGCTAAGTGCAGCCGTGATTTGTGTAGAGGTGTAGGGGTAAGGTATGCCAGCAGCCAAAAACGCGGCTTGCGCCCTGGTGTGTGCCAGCGCAGGCGAGCCGAGCGATTCAACAAAAATAGCTGGCATCTGTCCGTTGTTGATGAAGTGCGTAGCGGGAGCGCCGACAGCCGACCCTATGGCATTGAGGCCGGTCTTGAACATGCCGTCGCAGTGGTTAAGGTCAAGCCGTTTTGAAATGATGCGAAGGACAGGAGCGACAGCCGCCGTAACGATGGCGCAAGCGTGTGTGTAGATCATGGCAGCACCAATCCGACTTTTTTGCCTAGGTCGCGGCGATTGTTTTGGCGGGCTGTTGCATCACCTGCTGGCGCTAGGATCATGCCGCCGAAGTCGCCGTTAAGCATAAAACCAGCTCCATAATTACCCATCGCGAAGGCATTCCATGCGGCTGCTGATAAATTCAGGTTTCTAATTTCCAAAACGACCCATGACGCTACAGGTAAAGCCGTGTGTAAATGACCGCGTGTTGTGTTTGCCAAACCACCATTGATAGCTAAGCCGTTTGCCGCATAAGTTGGCGTGCCTGAGCCCGCGTCTGCGATTTGCGTGCTTGCCAATTCCACAACGCCGAAAAAGTTGCCGGGCGCGTTTGCAATTGGAAAGCCAAGCACTACAGTCCCTGCCGTAGCCCTACGCACAGCAATAAAGCAATCCATATCAGCACTTAGCGTGATAGCGCCCGTAGCCATGCCATCGTCAAGGCCGTCAAATACTTGATATTGCGGGAAGCCTACGGTGTCGTAGTCTGATGCGGTGTTTACGCGCTGGTAGCGGGTGGCTACTGTGCCCGGCTCTACCTGGATGCCCCATGCCACGCATGAGCCTGTTATTGTCCCGTTTGCGGTTGTGCCGTCACTTGAAAAGGCGGGATAAATAAAGGTCTGCAAAACAGTGTTAGCCGCAATAGTCAGCAAGCTAAAACTTAACTTCCAGAATGTCCCTGCGTTTTGCACCAATATGTTTGCAGCGCCGGGCGTTAGTCCTTCGCCGCGAGCTGTTGGAACGCCTGTATTTGTGTTTAAAAAGACTTGTGCAAATGTGGTTGCGCCTGTTTGTCCGTTGATTGCCACCAGTGGAAATGTCGTAGCGCCCGAAGTTTTCAGTATGTTGACGCTGACGCTGTAATTTAAGCCGCCTAAGATGCTTATGTCGCGCTGCACATTGCCGCCGCCCGCTGTAGCTGTTAGCGTATCGGCTGTTGTTGTGCCGTCTGGTGCAACCGTGGAATTAGCTGTGACTGTTACGCTGGTTTTTGACCAGTAAACATCATCAAACTGCTCCGACTTCGTCAGCAAATTCACCCGCGCTGATGTGACTGGCCTGCTTGGGGCTGTGGCTTGAAGGATGTGGTTGCCGGGTATTTCTTTGGCGGTGATGTTTGAGTACCAGATCGCCTGCCCTGCACTCATGGCTTGGTTGTTGTTAATCTGTACCGGCGTTGCAGTGCTAGAGGCCCGAATCACCCAGCGCAGCGTTACTGGAGCAATTGATGTCACAGTTTGCAAGGCGCTATTCAATCCGTCAAAAAGATTGACGCCTACCGCTCCACTTGACACCCTGACTCTGGCCGTTACTTCGTAAAAGGAGCCTGAAACGAGGTTGATTGAGAGCCCTCCTACTGCATCTAATTGCAACCTCGCCCCATCGGAATTGTTAACGCAGGTAACCTTGATTTCCTCGCCGTCCAGGGTAATGGTGTTGGTTCCAAAGGGCGTCCAAGGAGCCGTCGTGTTGGCGGTATCCACCAACTCTGACCCACGCACCAAGCCCAGCCGCTTGTCCAACATCAGTCCGACTGGCTGGGCGAATGCTGTTGTTACTGGCGTTGTGCCTGCGCTGTCTTGCGAAAGCGTTGCGTAGTCGCTGGGGTCATACCATGCACCGAGCTGACCGGCGGAAAACTGGCTGGCCGGGTTGTAAATGGACGCAATAAGCCCACTCAAACACCCCATCCGGCTCATACCCATTCCGTACATTAGGTGTTCGCAATCACAGCGATCCGCAACGTGCCGCCAGGCGGTACACCGAAATATTCAACGCTGCCAGCAGCTAGCCGCATGGTCGTAGCCGCCGCCGTGGGGTTAGCACCGAACTGGACGCTACAGGTTGCATCTGTGGTCAAACGGACAAAGCTGCACCGCACGTTTAGCAACGCTGATTGGGTAGAGGCCGCGCCAATAGCCACGACTTGATCGACAAGCGGTGGTGTCATGGCAATAGGATTCAGCCCGCCGCGCTCATTGCCGCCGCTTGTCGAAAATTCAGTGATAAAGAGTGGCATCAGGTGTCCTTAAAGGTCGGGAATTTGTTTGCTATGAGATACGCCCGGTTAAAGGCGTATGACGTAGCAGTTAGGCTTTGTGGGCCTTGATTGCGTCGGGGTGCAAATCAAGCACACCGACTACTGCACCGGCGTCGGCATCAGCGGTGGCAAGCGTTACCACTTCCCCTGCCTTACCAAAAACGCAGTCGCAAAGCACGAATGCCTGCACGGTTTCAGGCGCTTTCGGCGTGATTTTCATGTGGCAGAGTTGGCGTACACGCGGACGGCAGCAGTCTCCAAAAGGTTGCCGCCTGAGCGAGTCCAGCCGCAGAAACCGACTTGGTTACGCAACGCAAAGGCCGAATCATCAAAGCGGCGCATTGCGGTGGTTCCCTGCACGTCGCGAATGTTGTAGTACGAGAAGTCACCAAAGGCGACAGAGCGAGCGCTTGCACCCATCACGGCCATGTCGTCATTGATGGCAACAGGGCAACCGAGCAGCGAATCAGGCGCGCCGACTTGCGTGCTGTACTCCCAGATCGGACGGCCCGTGGTTTCCTTCAGCTTGGACACAATGGCAACGCTCAAATCATTCATCATGAATTTCGCACCGGAACGATACGCACGATTCACCGAGTGCTTCAGGTCAACTAAGTCGTCATAAGTGACGGTCAGCGTCTGGCCGGTCACGCCGGTCTTGCCAACCAATGCGCGCGGGATAACGCCGTCTGGTTGGGTTGTTCCGGTACCGACTGTGAAGTGCAGGTTCTGCACGCGGGCGATGCGGGTAGCCAGGCGATTCACAACAAAAGCGATAACGTCGATGGCGCTGTCCTGGATCAATTCCAGTGGCAATGCAATCTGGTTGCTGGTGTAGTAAAACGGATTCAGCGCAATCGTGCCGAAGGTGATTTCACCAATTGGAGCCAAAGCGTTTTGGCCCACAATCGCGCCCAGCTCGTTTGTGCCGTCGCTGGTAGGCCAGTTCATCGGATTACCGCCAGCGGTATTAATGATCGTGGACACTTCACGCATACCGCCGTAAGCCTTCAGGCGGTCTATCACCATTGCGGCGACTTCGGATGGCACGGTAAAGCCACCTTCTGCCGGTACGGTTGTAGACATGGCGTTACGGATAGCAACGGCCTGCTCGTTGGTGACGTTTGCGCCGTTACGCAGGTAAAGCGCTACAGCGGCCAATGCGTTGATGGTTACGCCTTCTTCTACTTTGCCAGGGGCGGCATTGAAGAATTTTTCGGCGTCCAGCTCGCGCATGGTTTCGATGTTGACGATCTGCTTTTTGCTGGCGTTGATTTCGTTGGCAAAGCCGTCGAATTGCGCCTGCTCCTCGGTGGTCCATGACGCAGAGCCTTTGTCAGCAATAAGCTGATTGGCTTGCTTTGAAAAATTGGCGATTTTCTCGCGCAGCGCGGTGATGTTGCTCATAAGAGCCTTTCTTGAGGCGTAAAAAAGGACTCCTAAAGAGTCCTGATTGATGGCAGTGGCCGACTGCTGGCGGTTTCTACAGCGCGAGAAGCACTATTGAATTTCGAGCAACTTCAAACGGTTGCTATTTGTTGTGGACGTAAAAAAGCCCGCTGCTGGGGCGGGTTCTGGTGGTGTGTCGTTTACGGGGTCAGTAGGTGGCGGGCCTTTGGCTGCGGGCGCATTCTTGAAGGCCGACAAGTCCCAGACATTACTTGCTTTGCCTTTCTTGTTTTCAACAATCGCATCGGCAAAGCCAAGGGCTAAAGACTCATCAGCAGTCAGCCACGTTTCCGCGCGCATAAGCGCCATCATTTCTTCAGCGGGCTTGCCGGTTTTGCGTGCGTAATCAGCGGCAATGGAAACGTCAATCTTGTCAAGCAAGACGCACATTTCCTTCATTTCGGCGCTGTTGCCCCAGACGATGCACGATGCGCAATGCACCATCAGCATTGAGCCGGTTTGCATGACTACGGAATCGCAGGACATCGCCACGTAAGACGCTGCTGATGCGGCCAAACCGTCAACGTAGGCCGTGATGTTGGAAGGGTGCGCGCCGATAGCCGCGACCATTGCGCGGGCGGCAAATACGTCCCCGCCTGGCGAGTTGATATGCAAAGCAATGTCGCCCGACTTAATGCTATTCAAAGCCGACACAAAAGCCGTTGCACTCACGCCGTAGTAGTCGTCAATCACGTCATACAAATCAATGCGCGTGCTGCCGTCTGCTTTTGCCCGTATCTCAAAGGATTTATGGACGGCCTTGTTGTCAAAGACCAGCTTTGCAAAATTGGGGTTCTTCATTCTTGTTTCCTCACATCAAAAGTAGGAGTAATTCGTCGTCTTCATTGACTTGTACTGTCTTGCGTCTAGCCGGTTGCCAGCGTCCAATCACGGGGTCTGCCGGTAGGCTTGTAGCCTGCACCAGAGCCACCGCCACGCCATCCAGCGTCAGCGTCAGACCTTGTGTATGCGTTAGCGTTTGCGCGCCTGTAACGTCGATTCCTGCCAGCAGGATTGCTAGCGTCTGAGATATACCGCCAGCCGCCGATTGCGCCACCGATACAGCGATACCGTCTAGCGTTGCGGAGATGCTTTGCGCGTGTACCGTTTGCTGCGTAACCGATGCTGAAATACCATCAAGCGTTGCACTCACGCTCTGTGGATGCGTTGCCGCCTGACTAATCGCCGCTGTAATGCCGTCTAACGTCGCTACCACGGCCTGCGCATGGCTTGCCGTCTGACTAACCGTTGCCGCTATACCGTCCAACGTCACCACAACCGTCTGCGGGTGCTGTGCGGTCTGGTTTGCCGCTACCGCTAAGCCGTCGAGTACCGCCGCTACGCTTTGCGCGTGATTCGCGGTTTGCGCTACTGCCGTCGATATGCCGTCAAGCGTTACCGCTAACGACTGCGTTTTACCTGCTGCTGCCTGTAGGTTTAGCTGAATTAACAGCATGGTTTACGGCGCGGTGAAATAACTAACGTTTACTCGCCAAATGGTTTGCAATTGGGCGGGTGCTGCAACGGTTGAAATCGTAGCCGCCGCTGCTGATCTCAATGGTGTGGTCGGCTGGTAATCAATAACCCTCACCGCTGTGCCTACCGCGCCCGCTGCCTGCTCAGTGATCCACGCTGGATTACCCGGTAAGTTAGATGACGTAAGCACCACACCCGCCCCAGCCGCTACGCCTAAAGCGTTGTAAACCTTCACCACTTGTATGCTGGTTATGTAGTGAAACAAACCCGCCGCTGGTGCAGGCAATGTGGCCGTGACTGCTGTATTAACCGCCGCTGTCGCTGTTACATGCAGCGTTGACGCACGCTGCTCTGCCTGCGCGATAACGCTGTTAGGTGAAAGCGCCACTACTAGGGCTGGGTCTGCTGCAACTGCTGCAGTGCTTGCGGGTTTAACAGCCACCGGGCCGTTGTTGTTGCCATCCGTGATGAGCGATTGCGCCACCACGAAACTCGCGGAGGCAGACGCGCTGTACACAACGCTGGCGCTGCCCGATGTCCAGGCAGTAGCAATAACGCGGTAAAAACGATTTGAAGCAACCGCCGCCTTGTATGCGCTGTTGACTGTAGTGCTCGCAGTAAACGTCTTGGATGCGCCATTCATGGCGCCATCGGGCAGCCAAGCCAAACCATCCAAGCTACTCTGGAATGACAGTGTGCCGACCCATGTGCCACTAATCGCAAACGACAACTCACCAATACCGCTAACCGGCACATTAACAGCCGCATTGAGGGCTGCAATAGACCGTTGCCCACTCAGATTCGCGCCCGAAGACGGTGCTGTGATACCAGCCGCCCAGCCACCGCAAGTAATACTCAGATTGGTGGCATCCGATGCCGTCTTGCTGACTTCGACAGTCATAGGCAAATCTGGCATCGTCATATTGACACCCGCCTGCGCGTTAACCGTCCTCACCTGATGCACCGCTATCCAGTGACCATCTGGTGCATAGACCTCAAAAAAGGCCGACACGCCGCCATACCATCCGTACCGCACACGGTACATATTCAGGTTGGTCGGCTGCAATGAAACCGGCGAATTGTTGCTGGTAAACAGGCTATCAGCCGCACCGCTCAATTTGTCCCGATTCCATGCGGTTTGCGCAATAAAAGTATCTACGCTGTTGACGCGAACCCAAAGCCCAAAGGTCAGGCCATTGAAGCCAAAGCTGTAGCCGTTGGCGGCATCGTAAATGCCCAGCCGCTGAAAGCTCGCTACTGATGTCGGCGCGGTGTAAGCACCTGACAGCACAGCCCAGGCTTCATATTGCGCAGCGTACAGGATGCCAACAGGCGTTTGGGCCAGCAGCGCAGCAGTTACCGCCGTGCTGGTCGAAAACACCGCCGCACCTGCTGTCGGGCCGGTTGCAGTAGCACCACCTGACGCGGTGATGTTGAGAAACGCTGCTGGTGCTTGCTGGAAAAACTTAGTTGTGACCTGCGTGATGCGCGTGACGCCGACAAGCTGACCGTGGATGTCGGCTTGCGTGTCGGCAATCGTTACGTTGTTTTTACCCGCCGGGAAAGTGACCGGCAGGGGGGTCGCTGCTGTTGCAGTCTTGAAGTCACTAGCCAAACCATGCCCGACCTTGACCATTTGCACCGAAGAGCCAGCGGGAGCCGCCGCGCCATCAACCGTGGTTAGTGTGTCAATAATCGGTTTCTCGCCACCCGAGCCTGCGTTAAGCGTGATCGTTGCGGTGGTCAATTAAGCGTTACCTTCTGTCAAAGTGCCGCTGGTGGTGGTCACTACGTCATTCACGGCAATCGTGGTGTTTGTGATGTTGACGTTTTGGCCTGATATGCCCACCGTCAAGCCGTCTATAACCATCGTCGTCCCATCGGTCTTGAATAGCCGCGCCAAGGCCGCTACGCCCGCCGCCGTAGCCGTGGCATTACCTACCGCGCCAAGCGTCAGCACTCCAGTAGCTACCGTGCCAAGCGTTGCGGCGCAAGTGCTGGTGTAAAGCAAAGTAGTGAAGCCTGCGGTGTAAACAGACAGCTTTGCGGTTGCCCCGGCCTCGGTAACGATGGCTTGTGCGCGTGCGTTGCGGACGGCTGCGTTTAGGCTGATAGGCATTACAGGTCCGTTTCGGTCTGAATTGTTTTAGTGATCTGGCCCGAGCTATTGCGCTCAACCGTGCCGACAATGCGGCGGTCTGGCAGGTTTACGCTTACCTCTGCGGGAGCGACATTTACAACCGTTTCACCCACATTTACAACCTGCGGCGCGACATTCACTACCTGCGGCGCGATGTTGACTACTGGCGGCTGCGACTCAGGCATGACGGCTTCAACGTTGATTACCGGCTCAGGTAGGTTGATGACGTTGTTGACAACCGGCGCGTCAGGCTTTTCTACGTTGACACTAACGGCTGGCGGCGCGACATTCACGATAGGCGCGGCTACATTGATGACCGGCGCGGGCGCGGGTTGGTTGTCCAGGCGGTTCGTAATGCGCTCGGATTGCAATTCATTGCTGTGCCGCATTTCGCGCAAGGTGTTAGCAACATCGGCAACCGCCGCATCCTGCTTCGTTGTGTCGGGGGCGGGCTTGTCGCGGGGTGCGCGATATATCTCATCACCACCGGAAACAGCAGCCATGCGCTTGATTTTGCGCACTTCGTTAACGGTCATGTGCGCGTCACCCATACCTGGCCCGCCTAGTGCTGATCGGAAATAACTGCCCTGCGCAGCGCTATCGCCTTCGATCAAAGCGTCGCGGTAGAACTCGACAAACTTGCCGGTATCGCGCGGAAATAGCTTGCGGTTTAACTCTTGCTCGATTTTGCGGAGCCAAGGCTGTAGCGTGTACTGAACAAAGGCGCGGCCTATCGACTCGATACCGCTTCCCCAACTTGTCGCGCCGGTTGACTCGTTAATCAGGAAACCCGGCACACCGAAAGCCCTAGCTACGTCTAGCACTTGAAACTTACGCGCTTCAAGTAGCTGCGCATCCTCGGCGCTCAGGCTGATCTCTTTCGCCGTTGTGCCTTCAGTCAAGACAAGCGGCAGGCGGTGGGCGTTTTCCAGTCCCGCATACTTTCTGGTGAATGCGTCCTGTAATTGCGTAATTTGCTCATTCGACATTTTTTTGTCGTTATTCAGGATGATCGAAGGATGCGCGCCGCCCTCAAAGAATTTACCGCTGTACTCATCCATTGCCATCGCATTGCTGATTGCATTGCGCGCGCCATAGGCAATCACACTCATACTCCGCATAGTCACATCATCAAAGCCCAAACCAGGGAAATGAAGCATGTCGCCGGACTCAACCCAGATGTTTAGGCCGTGAGAAGGTAGATTTATGTAGTAACGCACACCCGATTCAAGGGTGCGTACAGGTGTGACAGCGCCCCACGGGAGCGGGATAAGCTCGCGTATAGTGCCATTAAAGCCACGTTTGATATAGGTGAAGCCATCGCCGCGCAATAACTGCGACATGCTGACGCATTCCCAATGACTGGCTGCTGAGAATTGCGGGCTTGGCTGCTCGTTTAGCTTGTACCAGAGGTCGTCTCGCGGCAATCTGTCGGGTATGTCGCCATTCAAGCGGTAAACATGAATCGGCATACTGACGATAGCGCCGCTGATCTTGGCTACACAAGCCGCTACAGCGGACACACGCATTGCTGTCGTGGCTGATACGGTTTGCCCTGCGCTACCTACACCGAAAGCGTCCATGACAGCGCTGCTGTACGTAGCATTGCTAATTTCCGGGCGCGACTCTCCCCCGCCGAAACCTAGACTTTCAGCGATGCGGGAAAAGATGCTCATATATTAGATTTCCACGAAGCCTTGTGTAATGCCTGAAGCCACAGGGCTAAGGCTCATTAGTGTTACTGCGTTAAATGCGGCGAGCAACGGGTCAATCTTTCCTGTGCCGGATGCCTGTTTTGTGATGATGACTGCGTTGCCTCGCGGCTCGACTCTGGCATTACCTACGCACCAGTTCATTAGCGGCTGCCCGCCGTGGTGCAATGCGCCCTCGGCTAGTTTTCTTTCAGCTGTTTTTATTGCGCCGGTCATTTTCCAGCCCTGACTAATACCGATTACCTTTTCCTCGGGTACGTCTGCATCAATCAGCGCGTCCATAATCCCGCCCAATCCAGCCGGGTCAACGCCTATTTTGTCCAGTAGCCCCGACGACTCGCAACGGGCGCAAATCTCAGCGACCTCGTAAACGTCATCGCCGATATGTTTAACAAGCGTCAGGTTGCCGTCTTTGGCAAAGTCCTGCAAGCGTGGCGCGATCTCTTTGCGGCGCTCCAGAACGCTAGGGTGTGCCCATGCGTGCGTCCATAGCAGCCATTCGCGGGAAACCTTGTCTCTACCGATGACGGCCAAGCCTAGCAAGTCGTCCAACCCGCCGCCGTCAATGCCTATATCGACCACCTCGGAGCGGTCTAGCAATTGATCTAGCGTTAAACCTTTTTCAGTGTCCTGCTGCGCCCAAAAATCAGCCCCGGCCCAGCGGTCAGAGCGGAGGTTTAAGCCGATTTCCACGTTGCCATGCTTGGCAAGAAAGCCGCGAAACGAATCCGGCCCGGCTATTTCAGCCTTTTTGTATTCGCGCTCAAGAAACTGCTTATCAACCGAATAACCGATGTTGGGATTCACCAGCGCCAGGTTTTCCAGCTTAAGGCAATCGCCTGATGCAACCATTTCCGGCGGGTGCTCAAAGATCACCGGCACAAAGGCAGGATCAATTATTTCGCCGTCCCTAACCTTGCGCGCATAGTCCAGCTTTTGCTTGAATACACCGGCAGGCGGCTCATCCGACTGCGTTGACAACCAGATCACAAAGCCTTCGGGCCGTGAAGCAAGGCCACCCAATGCCTCACGAAACATATTTTCAGCGGAACTAATCTTTCCAAACAGGTGCAGCTCATCGACCAACGTACCGACCGATTTCTTGCCGCCAACCGTGTTTTGGTCAGCCGCTAAAACCTTCAATATCGCGTTGCTTTCGCGGTGCGTGATGGTCTTGACATGGGATTGAACGTGCATCAGCACCTCTAAATCCTCATCCTTCATCACCATGTCGCGGGCTGGCGCGTAGGCGTTGTTCGCAACCTCTACGGTAGGAGCCAATACCGAAAACTCAGCCGACTGCCGCCAGTTAAGAATGACAGCCGTCATCATTATTCCGGCAGCGATTGTGCTTTTACTGTTCTTCTTGGGTATGAGAATGAACCACTCAACAATGAGCCTGCGCCCACTGTCCGCGTCATACGCACCAAAGATGCTGCGTACCAGGTCAAAAACCCACTCAGCGCACGATTCGCCAAAGGTAGGGCTACCAGGTGCGTCAACGATCTTTAACGCCTTGAATACCGCTAGCGCCTGCTCTGCCTGCTCAGGGAATATCGGCGGCGGAATGATTGAGCGGCCAGACTTTAACCGGTCAGCCCAATCGACGCAGGCGGTTGACCATTCAGGCATTTACGCCACCAAATACACTTTTGTACCGAACGGTATTTTTACCGCTTTACAAATGTTTAAGTAGCAGCAACCAACTTTGCCGCGCTCAAGGAACAAAGACCCATCAAAATCAATTCCGTAACGGCCTTCGACTCCATCAATGCGTAAAGATGCGATCCTGTTATTGAATTGGCTTAAAGCTAGATGCCCGCTATGTTGCGAGTCGTCCAATATTTTTATAGTTGGGAATGTTTTGGCATCAACTACCAATACATTGATCCATTGGTCATTCTGCAAAATTTCGAGCTTCATTAGATGCCTTCAAATCCCCATTTTCAACTACGGTTGCTTACAAGCCGTGGCGGTGCAGACGCGCCAAACTTGCCGGCGCCTACTTTCTTCGCCGCGTCCTGCTTCGCGTCTTTCTTACCGCCTTCGCCTATTTTCTGGTGCATGAATGGCAGCAGCGCTTTTGCAGCATCTGCTCTGAGTTTTACATCAGCCTCAAGATCATTCATCAGCGCCAAAAGAAACACCTTCGGGTCTTTGTGCGCGAGCGTATCGACAACAGGAACCGGAATGTCCAGCTTTTGCGCCTCTTTAGGCTTTGGGCCGGAACCGGGCCTAGCGCCACCGCTCTTACCGGGTTTACCTGCCATTTGAACTCCATTTGAATTAACCCCAAAGGGGGATTTAATCTGCGAATGCGGTACTAGGTGGTTTCCGGCCGGTAAGACTTGTAGACTTTGACCGACCGCCCCCTCTACCTCATGAGGTGATATACCTACATTGCGTCAGGACGTCGCAGGAGGCCGCGCATCGGTTATCTGTTACCTAGCCTAGCTCGGCCCTCTTTCGCTGTCTTAGCCTTGTGGCACTGGATGCAGCGGATCTTTAGGTTGCTCTGCTCGTTGCTACCGCCTTGCTCAAGCGGTGTATCGTGGTCAATCTCGTTGTCCCTACCTACGCTGCCGCAATCCACGCAAGCGAATAGGCCAAGCACTAAGGCCTTGCGCCTTATCTCCATCCATACCGATCCTCTAATGCGCTCTGTTGCGCCTGCCTTGGTATCTAGTACCTTGATGCGGCTGGTTGTCAGCGTCTGTAGTCTCGGCTTGAGTGTTCGTAATGCCATGTATGCGCCCATCGGGTTTACGCTTGCGCGCTGGGCTAGACCGTATCACCTTGACCGATAACGCCCGGTGCGGGCGCGGATATAACCCAGCCATTTAGCCGCGGCTGGAGCGCTTCGGTTTCGCGCATGACTCGGCGTAAGGGTGCGGGACGCGAATCTAAGCATGTAGCTGTTGATTGTTGATTCGGCCCGCTAAAAGTTGCCGGTTACGCTTTCGGGGTTAACCCTACTTTCCGGCTCCACAATGGGACGATTGCAGCGCATTGCTTTCTCTGCTGCTTATCAATTTAGATGGCTGTAAGGCTTAACTGATTGCGTAAAGGGTGCGCCAGTCCCATGCGTGTGACTCCATACGATGCCCGACAGCACACAGCCGCCTATTCGTTCGGGCAAAGAAAAAGCCCACTAAGGCGTTAACCTTGCGGGCTTGCATTTAATTTGGCTGCACGGTATCGAACCCTGCTAGCGCGGGCTGTTAAGCCGGCTTTCCACTATAGCCAAAATGGTTGATGGTTTAGTGCTGAGCCAATCTCAGCGCATAGCCCGGAAGAACGGGGGAGTATTACTACTCAGTTTGGCGCAACCTTCTTGACCATCAAGTATGCAAGCTACCCACCACCAAACGGCAGCGTCGCGGGCTATGCCCTGAAAGCAACTCACATACTTGAAAGCAAAAAACCGCATGACATTGCTGTTGGCGGTTGTTTTTGGCGATAGCTACGCCACTGCGCGTCATATTACTCTACTTGTTGAGCTTGTCAACGCCTTTTTGCAACTCTTTTGCAATCTCTTTTAATACTACGTGCTTTGCTTGCGGCAGGTAAATGCCGCGCACTTCAGTCAAACCTTGAGCCAGCCTGCGCGCTCTCAGCGCCTCTTGGCGCTTTGCTATGGTTTGCGGTAAATCAGGCCGACCGTTCATGCGAAGGCTGATGTTTCCATGCTATTGCAGCGGGCAATTTCATCAGCGCCAAAACGGGCTGTTATTTCTTCAAGAGCCAGCGCCGTTTCAAGGCAGTCGATTGAATAGGCGTTTTGGCTTGCTGGAATGCCGCGCAGATGCGGAGCTGCGTTGCGGCAGACTTGGAGTTCTTGTGTTGTGGTCATTTTGTTTGTCCTGGTTGCGTTGTTGATGTCTCTATTCTATTGCGTTACGCGTAACAGTCAACAACTATTTAATCAGGACAAACCCTTAAACCACACCAGCACCCAACAGCCGCCGCGTCAAAAGGTTGCACGCTTCAAAGGCGCTCACAGCAACCGTCCTTGTTGTTGCGCCCAATCTATTGGGTCTTTATCGTGCTTAGATAGATTACAAGGCGGGCAAAGCAATTGAACATTGCCATCCGAGTTATGGCCTCCTTTAGATAGGGGGTGAATATGGTCAACGTGATAGCCGGAAATCTTTAATTCATTGCGGCAATTGACGCACTTGCCTTTTTGTGTCGCCATCAAGAAAGCAACGACACCTTTAGAGAGTCCGTCACCTTGTTTAAGTCTTGATCGTCTAGCTGCTCCATATGAGCGATACGCACCTGGGTGCGCGTCTTTGTATGTTTTAGCCGCCTGCCTTAGGCTCACGCTGTTTTTTAGGTAGTAATCAGCTCTGTACTTGTTGCGCCGCTCCCAATCCGCGTAATAACGAGCCAACGAAGCGACTCTTACTTGCGCCGCAAACTTGGTGTACTGCCTAAGATTTGATTCAACGACGCGCTCCGGGTGTCTCTCGCGGTACTCAGTAGTGGCTTTTCGCTGCCTCTCTAGCTCCTCTGGGGTTTGTCGCTTTGCCTTAAGCCTGTCAGCGTTCTTTTTGGCCCATTCCGCCATGTATGCTTTTTTGGCTGCGCGTTTTTCGTCTGTCATTGATACCCTTTACCAGTGGGTTAGCTACCGTAGATGAACACCAGCCGGAAGACGGTAAGACTTCTTTTCGCCCGCTAAAGCTAGGCTGGTGCAGGACATATTTTATCGGTGTTGACTAAATAATGCCAGCACCAAGTAAGCGCCTCATTAGTGCATTTTTGGCTTCAAGCAGCAAAATGGCACGCTCTTCCGAATTTGATGGAAGGCGAGCGCTTGACCAGACAGACACACCAGAAACCAGGTTGCGCGCATAAATTTGAAGAGCGGTCCTGTATGTGTCTCGTAGTTCAAAAATATGGAAGTTGACCCCCTCGCACGTAGCAGCGGAAAGCGTGTCGTCGGTGATGTCGCTCAGGCTATCCCAGCCTTTTGATGTTTTTGCGTCCCTGAACATGGGGCTGCTGTTTATGCCGCCGACGTGCTTATATCCACACGCCCATTTGTGCCATGAAACTAAAACGTCATTCAGTAGCGAGTCATTCTCATTGCGCATCATGTCTGACCTTTTTGTTATTTAAGCGATTACCCGGCGAATCGAAGCGTTTGCCACTTGCGGCGGCAGGCTTGGAAAGACCACCAGCACAATTGCCAAAGCGCAATCAAGCGTCACGGTGTCGTCTTTGTCCCATGTCCAACCACGCAAAGCTGCCTGGGCAATCACGCTCATACCGGATTTCAACTTGCGGTAGTCGAGTGAGCTGCCATCACTCATACCGCCCATCGTTGCGTCAATCATGGTTGACATCGTGAGGTAGTCCGAGCAGGCGTCCTCACCCTGCTCGTTGAAATAGATGCTGATGCGGTAACTGGTGATGGCCTCGGTCAGCTTTTGCTTGGCTACTGCGCGCGCTACGGGATTCATGCCGACATTGCGTGATACATGGCGTATGGGCGTTTTCATTTGGCAATGCTGTACAAAAAAGGACGCTCGCGGGTGTGGCTTATTAAGCCTGCTGCTGTTGCATCAACCAGGCGCTTGCGCACACCATCGAAAGTGATGTCTTTCAAAGCGGCTGTAATGTCTGCCGTGCCTACCGGCTGCATTTTTTTGATGACTTTGATAAGGCCGATGAATTTAAAGCGTGAGGCGTGAACCGCTAGTTTTTCCGCACTGACGCTAGCGGCCAGTTTTTGCGGTGTTTTGTTTACCCAATTGGTTTTGCAAGTAGTCATTGGGGTGCCTTTGGTGCGGCTGCAAGCATGGCTGCGTAAAGATCGCTGTAACCGCGAGGATTTAACATTTCTGCGGCGAAAAGCATGCGCTCTATGGCTTTAACCGGCACGCTTACCCAGCCCTCAGCCTGCTCTGCCTTGGGTTGTGATGCGACAGCAGCTTGCTCGATGAAGGCTTTAAGGGTCGCAACGGGGCCGTGGGCAACGAATCCAGCCATTCGCGTGAAATCATCCATAGAGTCCAAAGCTTGCAAGGCAATGTAGGCCGTTACCGGCTTGAGTTCTTTTTTCATATTCACCCTTTGTTGTTGGCTCATGCCGGTTCGTATTCAGTTGCTATCTGGTGCATTGCGCAAAAGGCTGTGGTGTACTCAATCAGGCTGGCGCTTCTGGCTTTGCCCATTGATGCCGTTGATTCGCGGATATTGACAAACTCACCCTCAAGGCCTGGCACGATTTCGCTTCCGAGCTTGGTTGCGGTGGCATGACCCGAAACCAGCAACACCTTCCATTGATCTCTGGTCCTGGTCTTTCCCGCCCAAACCACTTTTGACCTTGCCAAATCCGAGCAAAGGGCGTGAAACTTGGCGTTCTGATCTAGGCTGCGGGTAGCCACCCCAATCGTCACGGCGAAGCCTTCTGGCGCGTCTGACAGCGCTTGTTGGGCGCGTGGGCGTGACACTTTATTGAGTATGAAAATGCGCTTGCTCACGCGCCCCCCTTCCACTGACGCCAGTCGCGATAGGCCAGCGCAGGCGTGTAGCCGATACCGCAATATCTGGAGCGGCTGTTAAGCATGGCGCAGTGCCATAGACCACCGATTAGCTTGATGCGTGGACGATTCATGCTTGGGCCGCTTTCAATTCTTTGGCTTTTGCCGTGTAGGTCGCTTTAATAGCCTTCAAGTCGTCAATCGTCAACTTTCGCGGCGCTTGGTCGGCCTCTAGTGCTTCGACGGTTTCCAGGCCGATACGCTGGATAAGACCCGCCCGGTAGCCGACGACATTTCCCGATAAATAGCGGTTGCAGTGCTTTAATTGCGCGTGGCAGTTACGCTCATCAAAACGAAGGTGTGGCGAGCTTCCCCGGCTCCTGTAGTGGCCTGCGTCCCATGTGCCACCGATTGAATCGCCGTGGCTTGTCCTGCCGCAGCAAATGCACGGCTGGCCGCAATCTCTGGCTCTGACGTAGGCGTTAAACGCTGTCTGCGCTTCGGCTATCCACTGCGACCGGTTTTTTTGTGATTCGCGCTTTACCGCATCAGCCTTGCGCTCTTTGACCAGGGCGACCTTTTCAGCCTTGCCGCGATCCGAGCGGGCTTTTGTCAAGGCACAAAACGGAGAGCAGCAGGTAGCCATCGGTATGACAGGTTGAAAGCTGCTGCGGCATACGCGGCAGGTTTTGGCCTTTGGTGCTTTACGTGTGAGGGTCATTCAGCGCCACTCCCCGTGTTTTCCACTGTTACCTGCGCGCCACTGCGCCCAGAAATCCCGCTGCAGTTCTGAATCGGGCCAACGCTTCCAGCCTTGCACGAAGCCTTTGAACCACTGGATGCCTTGCCTGCGTGCGGCTGCAAGGTAGTGCCTGCACTCGCATTGATGGCGGTGTTCGGCTTCATTCAAAACGACTCGCTCTGGCGTTTACGCCTTTTTGCGGCGCTTGGCCTGACCACTGACCGAAGCGGGTTTGCTCGCCTACGTAGCTCAGGTCGAGATACCCGCAGCGTCCTTGCCGGTTTTTGGCGACTGACAGCTTGGCGTAGTTCTGCCATTCAAGGCCAAGCTCGGGGTTTGCCATGACGGGCCTCTTGATAAACACGATCACATCCGCGTCCTGCTCGATAGCGCCTGAATCCCGTAGGTCGCTCATCATGGGCATTTGGTCGGGCCGTTCCTCGCTTTTGCGGTTCAATTGCGCTAGGCAAAGCACACAAATGCCAAGCTCTTTTGCCAAACCCTTTAAGCCCCGGCTGATTTCCTCAAGCTGGGTATTTCTGTTGGCTTTTTGGTCAAGACCCGACATCAAGCCGATGTAATCGATAACCAAAACATTCAGACCGTGCAAGCGTTTCAGGTTTCTTGCTTTGCTGCGCACTTGATTGATGTTTAAACCACCTTGGTCGCTGGTGTGCAGGTTCAGCGTTTTAGCGGCCTCTACGCCCTCAATAACCCTATCCCATGCCAACCCCTTGCCAAACGCCGGGCGCTTGACTGAGCCAAGACTAACGCTTCCTAGCATGGCTGTCAGGCGGTCATTGACCTCGCTGTGTGACATTTCCATCGACAACAGCCCAATCGTGTAGTTTTGGGCCATCTGAATGCCGATGGTCAGACCCAAGGCAGTTTTACCCATCGAGGGTCGGGCGCCAACAATAACCAGCTCGCCGGGACGCAAGCCGCCTTCAAGGTATTCATCAAGGTCGGCCAGGCCGGTTGGCATTGCGGAGTTCTTACCCTCAGCGCGGTCCTCAAGAATCTGCGTGTGCAGCGTCATACCTTCGTAAGCGCTTACCCAATCGTCACGCGGCGCATCGTCAATCAGTTTGGCAAGCTGGCTTTGTGCTTTGTCCACACGATCACCGATGCTGGTGCTGTGGTCCTGCGCCAGCTCCATCAACTCGCCGCTGACCGAAAGCAACTGGCGGCTTTTAAAGCGCTCAATCACCACTTCGGCGTAACGCTTGAGGTTTGCGGCGCTTGGCACGTACTGCGCCAGCCCATGCACCTCGGCAACGCTTGAGCGATCACCCAGGGCCATTGCGACGGTTATCACATCGGCTTGCTGCCCGGCGTTTAGCTGGCGGGCAATCTCGGTGAAAACCATGCGGTTGGTTTCGTTGCTGAAATGCTCGGGCTTTAGCTTGTCGCCGATACGGTCCCAGCTTCCGTTGTCCAGCAGCAGGCAACCGATGACGCTGTTTTCAGCCTCGAGCGAGGTAGCGGCGGCGTTTGCGTGGTGTTCGTTTTTCATGCGATCTCTTTTGTTTTTTCAATCACGAAAATCCGGCCTTTTTCTGTCATCAGGAAATCAAGGTCGCATTGCCAGGTGGCGTGGTCGTCGCTTCGCTTGCGTCGGCCCATCAGAAAGTCGTTGTCCCGCGCTCTTTCGAAAAACTGTTTTGTCCAGTCGATGGCTTCGGTCGAATTTGTTGCACGTGGTGTGCCGTCGCTGCGTTTGGCTGTCAGTGCAAATTTCCAGAAAGCTGTGATGGCTTTCTTTCTTTTGTCTGGCATCAGCTTTACGGCTGGTAGTTCTGGCAAGGCTTCGTGATACAGGTCAACGATGGTTTGAGTCGGACAGGTCGGCAGCTTGTCTGGCGACGTATTTGCTGTATCTATCTTCTCTTCTCTTCTCTTCTCTTCTCTGTGGTTACTAGTTACGTCACGCGTTACGTTATTAGTTACGTTACTTTCAACCGATGATTGGCGCTCTCTATACTCTTTTTGTCGCTGCGCATTTGTCTTTGCGGTTGCGCATCTTTCATGGCCGGAAGTGTTGTATTCATTGAAGTTTGGCAGTGTTACCGACTGCATTTCGTCGTCGTAAAGCGCCCAGCCAACCGACTCCATTGCTAGGCCAAAACCAGGTATGCCGGTCATGTCGTCAATATCAGAAAGGTCGGCATTTTTGAATACGCCGTCTTTCGTGTGCTCGTTTGCTGCGCCCCAAACAACCAATAGTGACGACACCGTTACGTGCCGCATAACGTTACGCGTTACTATTTCCGACATAACGCCGCCGTAACCAGTTGACAACGCTTCACCAACGTCTTTGCAACTCTCTAGCTCTCTAGCTATGCCGTTAATTTTTGGGTTTGTTAAAAGCGAGGTGCGCATCTTTATCCAATCGCCTGACATAGTTCAAACCTCCAGCAGCGCTGCCAAACGCTGGCAGGCGGCTTCATATTGAGCGGGTGAGGCATTGGGGTTGTCTTGCAACCAAATCGCCTTGAGCCACTCGTAGTGGTGGTAGCTCATGCGGTCAAAACCCTATAGGCTTTGATTCGTTTGCCGTTGGGTAACTGCACCCACTTATCCAGAACCACCACCCCCGCCCGTCGAAGGTCACCGCAACGCTGGGACAGTGAAAGGCATCCCGCAAGGTTCAGCGCGTCAACCGGCGTAATCCACTGCTGCTTCAAAACGATCAAAAGGCGGTCTTGCATATTCATGTCACTGTCCCGGTTGTCGGGTAAATCCGACTCTGCTGTTTAAACAAAAAAATTGGAGCGCTCAAGCTGTGGTGCTGTAGCGCCTTTGGAAGCGATCAAAAGGTTGTCATCAGCGTCCAGGCGATGCGCTGTCATGCCGCTGCCGGTGTAAGTACCGCTAAAAGCGCGTGTCATTGCTGGTGCTGCGCGTGGGTCTTTGGCGGCGGCGTATTTCAACTGCTCGGCGGCTAAGTGCTGGTTTAGTTCTTTGTAGCTAAATGGCATGGCGTGTCCTTTGGTTAAACGGCTTTGGTTTTTGCTGGCGCTTTAACGTCGGGCCAAATGAGGTGGCCGTCTTTAGGTCGAAGCTGTGAGCGCTTGACTTGGCCGTTGGTCTGCCGCTCAATGGACAGGCAAAGTGCCGGGCTAAATGGCGCGTATCCATAAGCGCAATTGGTCAGGTGTCCTACAGACGAACTGGCTTTTTTTGCAAACGATTTACGGTCAATAACCGACAACCCGAAAAAGTAACTTTTGAATTCCATGCTGTCATTACATCAAACAATGAATGAATTGTCAACATTATTTGGTGAAACTTACGTGGCACCCTCGGGCCGTATGACACTTAAGCTCATCAGGATTCAGCGTTTAAAGCTATTTGCTGCCCAGCGCGGCTACAGCGGCCCGGTTGCGCTCGGCGTAGCTATAGGGAAATCACCAAGTCAGGCCAGCGACTTAACTACGGGTAAAGCCTCGTTTGGAGAAAAGGTCGCCCGCTCAATTGAAGAATTCGCTGGCTTGCCAGAAAATTGGCTTGACAATTTTGGCGAGGAGCGGAATATAGAGGTAGGCCCTGTCCTACGCGGACAGGTTCCAATACTCTCGGAGGTCCAGGCGGGCATGTATAAACAGCAGATTGACAACCATCACCCCGGCGATGGCGGTACGGAGCTAATTTCAACCAGCGTTGCCGTAAATCGGTACACTTTTGCGCTGCGCGTACACGGCGACAGCATGGAGCCAGAATTCACTGAAGGCATGGTCTTGATCGTTGAGCCAGAGCTAGACCCTTTGCCTGGCGATTACGTGATTGCAAAGAACGGAGAAGAAGAAACGACCTTCAAGCAGCTTATAAAAGATGGCGCAGACTGGTATCTCAAGCCTTTAAATTCTCGCTACCCGATAAAGCCACTTGCTGAGTCCTCAATTATTGGCGTGGTCCGAGCCGTAGAAAAGCGCTACAGGTAAACCGGCACACAGCCTTCAAGACAGCCCGCCCAGCGCGGGCTTTTTTACGCCTGTACTTTTTCAAAGTGCAAGTTGTTACTTGAACGCTCAAATATATTTAAGGCTATTCATTGAATAGTGTTGACAAATCCTTCACCGTTTGATGTAATACGTTCATCGCAGCAAACAAGCGAAACGACCCAGCCGGAACGCATACCCGGCTGTTAAAGCCAACCCGAGGGGCGCGGCAGTCTAGGCACTTAGTGCTGATGTTGGTTTGCAATGAGGTTTAACAACTGGAGCGGATATGACAACAAAACACACAAAAGGACCTTGGTCTTTTGTACCCAAAATTACTGCCAATGAAAACCATTCGGGCTATTTTGTGCGGGCAGAAAAAATCAAGACAAATGGAATGTGGTCATTAGCCTTGGTGCAGCCTGGTGATGATGACGGGCTTGTAGGCGAAGCAAACGCAAAACTGATAGCCGCCGCTCCTGATTTGCTGGCCGCTTGCAAAGCTTTCGTGGCTGTTGACGACACGGGGGTCGGAAGCATTCAGGAAATGATGTCGGACTATGCAGCGGCCTTGAAAGCCGCCCGTGCAGTCATCGCCAAGGCAACAGCATGACCACCGCAACCGGATCACGATTTACCGCCGTTGGCCTCTACGACTTTGAGGCAGGACAGGCGCGCATCGCAGCAGCCCACCGCATTGCGCTAGACCGCTCTGATGACTTGACTAAGGCTTTAGCGGTACTGCGGACAACGTGCCTATCGACTGATGACGCTGTGCGTGTCCTGCACGCTGTTTCTGCTGGTTTGCTGATTGGCAACCTACACCCCTCGACATGCCAAGCAACCGCCGCCGCTTCGGTTGACGGGCTGGCTGATGAAATTCAATTTGGAGAAACGCTATGAAATTTCAGAATGTGTCTTGCAGTCAGTGCGGTGAGGATTTTGGCCCCGGCGATCACGGCTTTTCTTATTGCAAAAACCACCGTAACCGCGTTTTGATAGCGCCGTCAATCAGCGGCATGAGGCTTGCTCGCCGCGCCATCAAGCTGTGGAATTGCGACCTAGTGCCGAAAGCCACTAACCGCCACAACCAAAAAGCTTGGCTGTCATCTGTGCAGCAGCTTGGCCCCAAGTGGCTGCTTGCCTCACCCGTAACCCGAAAGGCTGGAAATGGTACATCGGCTAATTAATTACACGCTGTTTATCGGCCTACTCACGGTCATCTATTCCGTGACTTTTGTTAGCGCGCCATGACCGCCCTTTTAAACCGCTTCCTGCCTTTCGTGCTAGTCGCTTTTGCATGGTGCGTGGCCGAGATTGCAGCGAGGTACTGGATATGACCTACACACATTTATGGCGCTGGTATTACAGCATGGAGCGCCGCTGTGGACGTGGCCGGATTGCATCGGCTTGGCGGGCTACCTGGGGCGCGCTATGAGCAAAGAACAACGGCTAATGCTTGCCTTTGAGTACCGGCAATTCAGACGACAGGGCCACGGTCGAATCATGGCCGCTATCAAGGCTTTGAGCGCCGCTTTTGAACCCCTCCCTTTTTAACTGGAGTTTTGACATGAGCAACGAATTATTAAAGGTCAGTGTTAACGAAAACACCGAGAAAAAGGGCAACCTTACTTACTTGTCATGGGCGTGGGCGTGGACCGAGGTTTTAAAGGCAGATTCACAGGCTACATGGATTGTGCATACCTACGGGCCACAAGGCGCTGAGCAGCCCTGCATGTGGATTGGCGATACAGCGATGGTGCATACCAGCGTAACGATCTTTGGCTTGCGCCGTGAGTGCTTGCTGCCGGTGATGGACCACAAGAATAACGCGATGAAAAACCCTGACGCAAGAAAGATCAGCGACGCAATCATGCGCTGCATGACCAAGGCCATTTCAATGCACGGCCTGGGTCTTTATATCTACGCTGGCGAAGACTTACCAGAAGGCGATAAACCAGAAGCAGCGCAAGCCAAGGTGACGGCTATCCCTTCGACGTTTAAAAGCAGCCCGACTATGGGTGTGCTTTCCAGCCTTACACCGGCACGCCAAGCGGTGATTGCTGACTACGCAGACTCAATTGGAGACCGCTTTGCCAAAGACGACGTGATTGCCTGCTTTGCGCTTTATTCAGAGCTGGAAGACGCAGAAGAAAAGACCGCGCTCTGGTCAAAACTCGATAGCAAGTGCCGTGCGGCTATTAAAAAGCACGGCGAATTCCTTAAATCACAACTGAAAGAAGCAGCATGAGCGATTACGACAACACTGGAAAAGGCGCGTTATTCAAGAATGACCGCAAGACCGAAGGCGATAAAAAACCGGAATACACCGGCAGTTTAAATGTCGATGGCGTTGAGTTTTTCCTGGATGCCTGGCTGAAAGTCGGCAAGTCGGGCGTGAAGTTTATGAGCGTGTCCGTTAAACGCAAAGACAAGCAGCCCGAAGCGCCGCAACGCCAGCAGCCAGCGCTCCAAGCAGCGCCAGGAGGCAGGGGGTTTGACTATGTGGACGATGAATCGATCCCGTTTTGATATGGCACGCGACAAAGAACAAAGAAAGCTGACACAGAGCCTGTATTCCAAATCAGCGAATGGTCGCGCAAAGCGAAAACTAGCAACTGCGGCAAGAAAACAAAAGAGTAGCGGCTACAACGTTGAAGTGCTAGTAGTCAACGCAGTACCGCTAACCAAAGCGCTTGCAACCTGGAAGCCGTTAGTAGCCTGAAACGATTTACAGCCGGAAGCGGCGCGGCAGGATTTATTCACCTGAACGCGAGGGTATGTAGTAGTCCCCCAGCTACCTTTTGAAGCAATACCGCAGCGGTCGCATCGCGTACACCGGGGCTTCGCCAGTCTCGTGACTCCAGAGAACATGTGTACGGCTGAGTTTCCTGCGGTGATTCTTTTTTGATACAAGGATTGATATGACTGACAAAGAAGTAATGCAACCAGCCACCGAAGGCTGGGTGATGGCCCCGAGGCATCCGACGCCCGAAATGATTTCGGCAGGCCGCAATGCTCCAATGTGCGCGACAGCAGCGCACACCATTATTGAAGACTACATTGAGCTTTACAAAGCAATGCTAGCAGCGGCCCCAGCCATCGCCCAGCCAGTACAACCAGCCGATGCTGTAGCGCCGATAACCGATGCTGGCGATCAGGCGCTGGGCTTGTATGCCGTGCAGGAAATGGAACTGCAAGACCTCTTTAAAAAGCATCGGCCTGATATGGACGGACACCTTTTGTCTCGGGTCGCGCAGCTACTGACAGCACCAGCGCAGCCAAACATCGCCCAGCCAGCACTTGTTACCCTCATCAGTGAGGGTGACATCACCCGGCCAGAACAGCCAGCCCCGCCAGAGTGTGAAACTGAAGGCGAAAAAAGGGCGTATGCCTTCGGTTGGTTTAAAGCTCTTGAGCAAGCCCGCAATGAAAAAACCGCGCAGCCAGCCGCGTACATGAATGCGGATGGCGATTTATTTTCAGTAGAGTCGCACGAAAAGTTTGGGTACGGCTCTACTCCACTGTACGTGTCACCACCTATCGCGCAGCCAGTACAGCCAGCCGCGCAGCCTGTAGGCTACCGAAGTTTGCAACCATCTGGCAGCTACACATACTGCAACACTCCGCAGTTTTTTGATAATGCAGAGCCGGTCTACACCCACCCAGCCGCCATCGTGCTACCCGTGCAGTCAGCCACAACAGATGCAGACGAGTTGCGCCGAGCGGTCCAGTATTTCACTACGGCACTGAATGAAGGGGAGTGGGCTGAGTGGGTTTCTACCGACCCGGACGCGCGGGAGCTTGAGTCGGCAATCACCGATATGCACAACGAGATTAGAGAAGCGCGTGATGCGTTGGATTGTGTGAACGCAAACGGCGCCCAGTCAGTACAACCAGCCGCCGAAAGAAACTTTTGCGAGCGTTGCGGCAAGCGTTTAGGTGATAGCGAGCATATCCACACTTGCACACCACCCACCCAGGCAGCCCAGCCAGTACAGCCAGACCTCGCCTCACTGCTTTTGATGCAAGAAGACCACCTGTTGGCGGCGCGTATTGCAGAAGGGCACAAGCCGACTTCATCCCCGCCGTTGACTATGCCTTTGGCTGGCCTGCTGTACGCAAAGTTGACGCAGCCAGTACAGCCAGACACTGCGCGCCTCGACTGGTTGGCAATGTACGGGTCTTTTGGAGTAGACAGCAGTTCTGGACAGCCAGGCGGCAACGGGCAAAAACGCATGGCAGCGACGAGAAAAAATATTGATGTAGGTATGGCTCAAACAGAAAGCACGAAATGACCGAATCAGCCAAAGCTGGTGATGCGGAGGAGCTTAAAGAGTGGGCATCTAAGGACTTCTCTATTTTTATTAACTATTTGCGAGACAGAACGCATTTCGACGCTGACCTGATTGAGCGCATGTTGGCTTTTGCAGTACAGGTTAAACAAGATTCGCTACCCGTACAGTCAGCCTTGTCCGACCAAGGCATGGACTGCACGCACTATCAAAAAATGCTTACCCTTGAAACTGGCGCTACACGCTGGGAACAAGTGTCATCGCACATTGAACCAGCCGCGCAGCCAGGACAACCAGCCCTTGTGCGCTTTGGCACGCAAGAACAGCGAATGGCTATGTTGAAAAACTCACTGCCACAGTACGACACGCGGCTGTTCTCAAACCTGTCAAATCAAGCACATGGATACGTCCAGCCATCCCAACCAAAGGAAACCAAATGATTATTCTTAACCTCATCCTGTTCCTAGTCATCCTCGGCGTGCTCTGGTGGATCGTCAGCCTACTGCTGTTGCCGCCGCCATTCCCGACGATTATTCAGGTGCTGTTTGTCATCCTGGCGGTGCTGGCGCTGCTGAATGTTTTGTTTGGTTTATCGCTGTTGGGTGTTGCTGTGCCAAGGCTTGTATGACTGATAAAGAACTTTTAGAACTAGCGGCTAAGGCTGCAAATCAACCTATCGAGTTTACTGATGGCGTGCCTGTTGCATTTATAAAGGATGGCGTGGTTTTCCCGCCATGGAATCCGCTCACTGACGACGGTGACGCGCTGCGGCTTGCTGCACTTTTAGAGATAGATTTAGAGTTTGATGGGCACAAAGTACGCGCACTTACCGGAGAGTTTGCGGCAAGAGAGGAATCCGGGAGCGACCGATGTGCAGCTATACGCCGCGCCATTGTTCGAGCTGCTGCTGCGATAGGGGGTAAAGCATGAGCGAATCAAAAACGTGGGATGCCCGCGCCGAGGCTGGCCGTGGTGCGTTACTCGCGCAGCCAGCCCAGACAGCCGACCATGTTGCTGACGTTAGCAAATTGGTGAGCGAGTTTGTCATTGCTGATCTTGCCATGACGCACTTAGGCAGCTACGCAGAAAAGGATTATGACTTTGCGATGGCGGTAATGAAGGCGTACCAACGGGCAGTCGGCCACCACCCGAAATTGAGCGCTGGCGCGGCTTGCAGCCCGATTGGCGGCGATTCGGCCACCAGCCTTGCCAGCATCACACCACAACCTGCGGAGGGCGAGACATGAGTGAACTCAACCGTCAACAGCTTTGCGCCGCGTTGAACGTCAGCGAATCGACGGTGAGGCGCTTGGAGCAATTCGGGCTACCATTCACGCCCGTAGGAAGCAGATCAAAACGCTATGACCTTGCCGAATGCAAGCGATGGCTGAAAGTCAACCAATGTCACAATGGACAGACAAGAATGGCCGCAAACACATCGGCATCATGGTCGATGGCAAGAGAGTACATCGCATCCTCCCGCAAGGCACAACTGCGGGTGACTCCAAGCGCATAGAGGCAGAGCTGCGCGGCGCAATGGGCCGGATGTCTGTCAATATCCCCGGCGACCCGCCAATGGCCTCAATCATGGGGATTTATGTTGACCACGCCAAAACACTACGCAGCAGCGACACGGCGATTTATCACGCGCAGCGCATAGCCGCTTGGGTTTCCAAGTATCAAGCAAGTCAGGCCCGCGAGTGTGCCGCGCACATTATCAAAGACATGACGGTTTTACAGGCTGATTCAACGGGTAATATGAAGCCCGCTTACGCCCCGGCAACTGTTAACCGCAGTCTTGCCGCCATGAAAAAAGGCTTGTCGCTAGCTTGGGAGCGCAATATCACGCCAGAAAACTACGGCCTGCGCGTCAAAACACTGGTGACAAACAACAAACGCGAGGTGTTTTTAAGTGTGGAGCAGGTGCGGCAGATTACACAGCATTGCACAGAGCAGGCACAAGCGGCGATTTGGGCGGCACTTTTGACAGGTGCGCGGCGTGGCGAAATCTTTAAGATAGAAAAGCAGCACATCCATGAAAACGAGATTCATGTGCCTGCCAGCCACACAAAGACCATGCGCAGCCGGGTCATTCCCATTATTGATGAGCTTAGGCCGTGGCTGGTTTACTTCCCCCTGACCTTGAGTATTGACGGTGTGAAATCGTCATGGCGGCGTGCGCGCATCAAAGCCGGTATGCCGGATGTTAACTTTCATGACTTGCGCCATAGCTGCGCCAGCATCATGCTTAGTCTTGGCGTTGACCTCTACACCATCAGTAAGGTGTTAGGCCACAGCAATACGCAGACCACTCAGCGCTACGCCCATTTGCAGGTTGAGCAGCAAAGGGAAGCGCTGGGTCGGCTTGGTAACCTGGTGCGGAAGTCTGCATGAATTGCACAAGGCATTGCACAGAGTTTAAATTTCGCTATAGATTTGGTAGCTACCAAGCCTTTTACCTATTGGTGGGCGGTGCAAGTTTCGAACTTGCGACCCCTGCAGTGTGAATGAAGGTTAGCCCCATTTAATAGCCCTGCTTCATTGGGAAGCTGGAGCACACGGATAGCTCTGCACTGTGTAAACGGCCTATAAATTACACAAATATTGCACAGACCTTAGCCATCAATCGACGGCCAAATAACCGGTTTGCACTCGACCAGCGGCTGACGCTCGACGCAAAGCATATAAGTGATGGTCGCGCCAAGGGAAACGCCAATCAGCAGGATTGCGGTAAACGCGAAGAATATGTGAATAGTCATGGTGCTATGCACACTTCGCCGATGTACCGCTGCAGAGCCGTTGTCTGGCCCGCCATTCGTTTAGCTGCTTCGTCCAGAATGACAACAGTGCTTGCGCATCCGGCAATGATGTTAGATCGGGGGTCACCATAATCTCCGGGCTCGGCGGCGGTATCTGTACCGGCGGTACTATCAACGCTGGCTTTGAGGTCGCGCAAGCGGTCAGCAGTAACGCGGCTATCATCGACAAGCCGAGCCTTTTCTTTGATAAAAGCATTGGTGATCCCATCATTAGTAATCGTTAGCGATTTTTCTTTCATGCGCGCCGCTTCACTGGCGGCGGCTACGGCCTCGGTGTAAGCTTGCTTTTCAACCGCCCACACGGCCCGGACGTTTGCTTTACCCGTCCGATACGCAAAGCCGTGCGTTAGCGCCAGCACAGCGGCCAGCGCAAGGGCCAGCCACACACGCGGACTCAGTAGGGCCATCATGTAAAAACCCCTTTCTGGAACATTTTTTGTTCCTGAATGGTTCGCTCTTGAAACCACTTGCGAGGGTTTCCGCACATATAACAACTGCATGACTTTGGCGTTTCTGCCATTACTGCACCTGTTCCGCTGTATTTCGAGCGTTTCGCTTTTAGCCGTGCCGCCTCATGCCGCCGGTTAGCGCGGGATTGCGTCATAGCACCGCCGACCCGATGGCGATAGCCTCTGCGCCGGTTTTGCCTCTGAATAGCGCCTGCTCTGCTGCACGTCTGCGCTTGAGTCCTAGCATGACCTTGCCCGCAGCTCGATCCCACATCAGGAATTGGGCATCAGCACCCACTAAGTCGCCAGCGTTAAACCATCTGAGCAGCGTCGAGTTTTTGAGATTGCCTAAACCGATGTTGTAGCTCAGGCAGACCATTGCATCAAACTGCGGCTGGCTCGCAGGTCGTTTCAGCAAGCGCAGCACACCCGGCTCAAACTCATCGCTGAGTCGTTTGGCAAAGCGTGCGTCTGCTTCGTGCTGCGTGATGCATAAACCCTGCACAACATCCGGCCCGGTATCGCCGTAACCCACTGTCCAGGGCTTGCCGCCCGTTGCCGGGTCGGGATAGGCTTTTAAGCGGCAGGACTCGTAATAATGAAGAACCTCAATGGCGTTAGGCGATGCTTTCATTCTTTGCCCTTCGTTTGGTCATCAGCGGGTTTGTTGACAAGCTGCGTCTTGCGGGCGTTGATCCACTCAAGCCCGGCATTCAAAATCCAATCAATTGCGGCAATGCGGCTCCAGCCCGCTACCAGTACAGCCGTGAATCGAATCTCTGCGGGTACAGCAAGCCCGGCAGAGCGCACCGCCTGCACAATGACGAAAGCCAGCATTCCGGCGATGAGCGCCTTGATTGCGTCCCATGCCGCCGTGCTGAGAATGTCGCGCACGACGCGCTTGTCTGATTCCAGACTGAGAATCGTGCGGATAACGCCGCCGAGCAAAGCGGTAGCAGCGGCCCATTGCAATAAAGCATGGTCATAGCCGCCCATAAATTCAGACAAGGTAGCAGCCTGAACAGTCTTGTAAAAAAGCAGCGCCCACAAAACCATGAGCATCGTGATTACGCGATGGCGCGTTACGCAAGGTTGCTTCATGTGGCGTCATCCTCTGCGCGGCGTTGCGACGAATTCAATGTGTAGGCCAGGGCCGTAGCCATCGCCATGTTTAGAATTGACGAGGCAACAAAACTTGCCGTAACGTACTGATAGTCAAGGTTTCGGGACAAGAAAGCCATGAACGCATACAAGACGCCGCCCGCCATGATTGACCAGCAAGCCAGCCGGGTGATGCGCCGGTTGTGGCTCTTAAACATATTCAGCACTTGCACCAGGAAATAAGGCGTAATCAGCACAGCCGACAACATCCAGTAGTAGGCTAAAGCCTGCGGGTATGTCGAAAGCTGCGCGATTTTGCTCATAACCGTGTGCTCTGAAAATATCCACAAAGCATCAACGACCATGTTGCCGCCAAGGGCTGTCGCTAGCAGCCCTCCGAGCAACCGCACCTCTATTTTTAAGTCTCTGACAATCATGCTTTCCTTGCGTTTAGGCGTAAAAAAACCGCTGGTTAGGCGGTTTGCTGGTTGCTATTTGGGCGTCTTGGCTTATATTTGCGGGATGAACTTTGATCCCATATTCCTTGGCTGGCTTGGCGCTCTTTGTGTACTCGCCGTGATAAATCACCTACGGGGCAAGTAAACCGCCACCCACAGCCATTCCTGGCAACAAGAACGAATCAAGCAAAGGCTGGCGTGGCTGTTGAGCCAATAGTCCGGGTGTGATGTTTTGCGCCTGTCTAGCGCCAATGCTTAATTTCCACTCGTTCAGAGGGTCGCTTATTAAAGACCGGCCAAGCGGTCCAAACTTCGAAGCCCCTGCAAGCATATCTAATCCGCGCCCTAGCACTAATGCGCCTGAATTGCTGTTATTAACCGCCGAGCCTACTGGCTGGTTCGTCATG
>Ga0326733_1000054_pt1 | contig 41488 bp, 38 predicted proteins | sample 14_GP2_308_FD_207946 | JGI IMG/M metagenome (GOLD analysis project Ga0326733, IMG submission 207946) | Glacier ice microbial communities from Ngari, Tibet, China - 14_GP2_30.8 | ecosystem: Environmental > Aquatic > Freshwater > Ice > Glacier | place: China: Ngari, Tibet | collected 2018-07-17
GCTCGTCGCGCAGGCGGCCTGAGCACCGGGCACGCGCCAGCACCCGGCCTGGTCCTCGTCCCGGTCAGTGCCGGGTCACCACTGGGGCGGGTGGCGGCGGTGCCACCCCAGCCGACGCTCGAGCTGCGCCCCGATCGACAGCAGCACGTGCTCGCCGCCCGGCCGGCCGATGAGCTGGACACCCATCGGGATGCCCCCCGCGGCCTCGTAGACGGGCAGCGTGATCGCGGGCAGCCCGGTGACGTTCGCGAAGCTCGTGAACGGCGTGTACTGCACCTGTTGGGCGAAGTTGCGCTCGGGATCCTCGCTGTCGTACCAGCCGACCGGGCGGGGCGTGAGGGCGAGCGCGGGCGTGAGCACGGCATCCACACCCGCAAATTGGCGGATGATCGACCGCTCGTACGCCGCGAGCTGCGCGAGCGACTCGGCGAGCTGCCGCGCGGACAGCTCACGGCCGCGCTCGACGAGCCAGCGGGTGAGCGGCTCGAGCAGCTCCAGCTCGGCGCCCTCGGCGGGGATCCCGGAAGCGCCGACCTGCCAGACGGTGCGGAAGGCGGGCGAATAGGTGGGGTCTGGCTCGAGTGCGAGCTCGTCGATGCCGTGACCGATCGAAACGAGTTCGCGGACTGCCAGAGCGAGGGCGGCGGATGCCTCTGCCGATACGGTGATGTCGTAGGCGTCGTCCCACGGCGATGTCGTCATGACGGCGAGCTGGAACCGCCCCTCACCCCGCACGGCGGCGTTGAGGAGCCCCCCGCCGTCCCAGCGCGGGGCGCGCAGTGTGAACGGGTAGTCGCCGCCCGCGATCATGGCGTCGAGCAGCATGGCAGCATCGGCGACCGTGCGGGCGAGCGGGCCTGGTACCACGAGCCCGGCGAGCTTGTCGATGCCGGTGCCGCTCGGCACGAGCCCGCGGGAGGGCTTGAGCCCGACGAGCCCGGTGGCCGCTGCGGGGATCCGCACGGAGCCGCCGCCGTCGGTCCCTGGGGCAAACGGCAGCAGCCCCGCCGCGACGGCGACGGCCGCGCCGCCGCTGGATCCGCCCGCACCGAGGCTCATGTCCCAGGGATTGCGCGCCGGCGGCGCGACCCGGCTCTCGGTGTAGGAGGGAAGTCCGAACTCGGGCGCGTTGGTCTTGCCCAGGCTCACCCCACCCGCGGCGTCCAGTGCGAGGGTGAGCTCGTCCGAGACCTCGGGAACGAAGCCTGCCATCAGGGCGGAGCCGTACTTCGTTGGCACACCGGCCCGCGGGTTGAGGTCCTTGTCGCCGAACGGCAGTCCCCACAACGGCGCGGACTTCGGTACCGATGCCTCCACGTGCGCCGCCCGCTCGAGGGCCGCATCGGAGGTCACCGTCACGAAGGCGCCGAGGCCGTCGTCGAGCCGGTCGATGCGTTCGAGGTAGTGCCAGGCGAGCTCGGTCGGGGTGATCTCGCCGCGCTGGAGCCAGTCCCACTGCTCCTGGGCACTCAGATGGTGGAGTTCGAACACCTCCCGAGCCTAGGCCGTTCGGGGGCCGCGCCGGGCGTGATGGCTCGCGCACCGCGGCCGGATGTTAGATTCGCGGCACCCTGCCGAAGATCGGATGCCATGACTCGCCGTGCCCCCCGCCTCGCCTCCGGCGCCGCCCTCGTCATCGTGCTCGTCGCGGCACTGGCTGGCTGCTCTGCCGCCGACGCCGGTGACCCGGAGCCGACCACGGAGCCGGAACCCACGGCATCCGCATCCCCCGCTCCCACGGCGGCGGCCGCGCCGTTCACCCTGCCGGGCGACTGCTCCGCGCTAATCGGGCCCGACCTCGACGCCGAGTACGCCGAGAACGGCGTGATCCTGTTCAGCGACTCCAGCGGCAACGGCATCTACGAGCAGGAGGGATCGGTCGGCCAGGCCAGCGGCGATCCCCTCTACTGCGTCTACGGCCAGGACGGCGTCGACCTCAGCTCGTTCGAGTTCGCGGCCCAGGCCCTGGCCGAGGACGCTCAGGAGGCGGTGCTGGCCGAACTCGCCGCCCTCGGCCTCGATGAGAGCGCCGACGGTAACCGGGTCGTGTTCAGCCAGGAGGGCGACGAGGGCACACTGCCCGCGATCGTGCACATCGTGCTTCCGGACGGCTGGGTCACCGTGAACAGCACCTTCGGAGGACCCGACCGGTTCGCCGAAGCGAACGACTGGGCCGAGACCGCCCTCGAGCAGCTCTACCCGACGTCGTAGCCGCTCGAACGGCTACTCCAGCTCAGCGCGCAGGCTCTTCACGAGGTCGTGGAAGGCCAGCGGCGCGGTCTGGATGACCCTGCGCCCTGTCGCAAGGGCGGCCTTCTCGCCGCGCTGCGCCACGCTCACCACCACGTGCTCGAGGTTCGAGCCGTATTCGTCCGGAACCACGCGGTACTCGGCGCGGTACCACCAGCCGCCCTGGGCGACGATGAAGAAGGCGTCCGGATCGGCCAGATAGGCACTCCCGGCGCCGGCGCCGGGGTGCAGTCGCGTGTCGAGCGCGGTGAAGACGGCATTCGGCCTGGCCTTGATGTGGGCGGTGAAGGTGTGCAGCACCGTGTGCTTCGCGGGTCGCAGCCGGGGAGCTTCGGGCATGGCCTACTTCAGGCTCTTCTGCATGAGGATCGTGCCGAGCCAGCGGTTGAACTTGAAGCCCACCTTGCCCATGTGGCCGATCTGCTTGAAGCCGAAGTTCTCGTGCAGGCGGATGGATGCGTCGGCTCCGCGGTCGGCGATCACGGCGACGATCTCTTTGAGCCCGGCGGCCTTCGACCGGGCGATGAGTTCGGCCATGAGCGCCTTGCCGAGGCCCTTGCCTGTCGCCGCCGGCCCGAGATAGATCGAGTTCTCGACGGTGAAGCGGTAGGCGGCCTTCGTCTTCCACGGAAACACATAGGCGTAGCCGAGCACGTGCCCGCTGGGGCTGACGGCCACGATGAACGGCAGGCCGAGCTTGCCGAGCTGCGCGAACTTCGCGCGCAGCTGCGCGAGCGTCATCGGTTTCTCATCGAAGGTGACCGTCGAGTTGGCCACGTAGTGGTTGTAGATCTCGCGGATGTCGGGCAGGTCGGCGGCGGTGACCGCGCGGATCTCGTACTCGAACGGCACCTGGAGGGGCGGAAGGTTGCGCTGGGCGCCGACCGGACGGTGAGTCGCCTGGTACTCCTCTTCGAGCATCAGAACCCGCTTGTCTCGTGTCGGAGCATGCGGGAAATCCTAGTCGAGCGACCGGTGACGCTGCACCCGGATGCCGTCACGTCACGTCGCGCTTCCAGGCGCCGAAATACCCGGCGAGCGCCGCGATCGACGCGATGGCGAACAAGACGAGGCCGCCCTGCCACCACTCGAGCGAGACGGCCTCGACCTGGCCGGTGCCCAGCGTCGTGAAGATGCTCGCGCCGACGAGCGCATCGCTCGCCGCCCCCGGCAGGAACTGGCCGATCTGCGCGGTCCACTCCCAGATCGTGGCACCGAACCGCAGGATCGGCTCGACGAACTGGGTGAAGGCGAGCACTATGACGATCGCGGCGACCTGGTTGGGCACGAGCACGCCGAGGCCGACACCGACGACCGCCCAGAGCGACATTGCGAGCACGACGCGGGCGGCGAGCATCCACGTCTCCGAGTCGGCGAGCAGGGTGGGCACGCCCGTCGCGGCGAGGATCGGGGCGCCGAGCCCGATGGAGGCGACGAGGGAGACAACCCCGTAGAGGGCGCCGGCGATGGCGAGCACCACGACCTTCGCGAGCAGCACCACGCCGCGGCGCGGTGTCGCGAGAAACGTGGGGGTGAGGGTCTGGTGGCGGAACTCCGACGTGGTCGCGAGGGCGCCGAGCAGCACGGGGAACACGTAGCCCACCGCCGACGCGGTGCTGTAGACGACGGGAGGGAGCGCCGCCTCGGGGAGCTGCGGCGAGCCCGGCGTGGCCGACAGTTGGTCCCCCATCGCGCCGAACAGGCCCGCCAGGAGGCCCGCGGTGAACGCGACGTAGCCGAAGAGCACGAGCAGCAAGATCCACCACAGCCGGGTGCTGGTGAGCTTGAGCGATTCGGCGGCGGTGCCCCTCGCGAACCTCATGGGCCGTCCCCCTCTCCGACGAGCTCGAGAAAAACATCCTCGAGCCCCTCCTGTGTCGCCGTCAGTCTGCTCAGGGCCACCCCGCCGGCGAGTGCGATCGCGCCCACCTCGGCGGCCGTCGCTCCGCTCACGACCAGCCCGTCCGCGCCCTGCTCGAACTGGGAGCCGGCCCCGCTCAGCGCCGCGGCGAGACGCGCGCGGTCCGGCGCATCGGCCACGACCGTCGTACTCGCCTCGAGGGCGCCGAGCGCGCCGGAGTAGACGAGCCGGCCGCGGGAGATGATGACGACCTCGTCGACGGTCTGCTGCACCTCGGTGAGCAGGTGTGAGGAGACGAGCACAGTGCGCCCCTCCGCGGCGAGCGATCGGAGGAGGCCGCGGATCCAGCGGATGCCCTCCGGGTCGAGCCCGTTGACCGGTTCGTCGAGCACGAGCACGCCGGGGTCGCCCAGCAGGGCGAAGGCGAGGCCGAGTCTTTGCCGCATGCCGAGCGAGTAGCCGCCGACCCGGCGATCGCCGTACTCGGTGAGCCCCACCTGGTCGAGCACGGCGCCGACCCTGGGCCGCGAGATGCCGGCGGCGAGCGCGTAGACGGCGAGGTGGTTCGCTGCGGTGCGTCCGGGGTGGAAGCTCGCGGCCTCGAGGGCAGTGCCGACGCTCGCGAGCGGATGCGGGAGATCACGGTAGGCGGTCCCGGCGAAGGTCGCCGTGCCGGAGCTCGCGGAGACCAGGCCGAGCAGAACCCGCATCGTCGTGGTCTTTCCCGCTCCGTTGGGCCCGAGGAACCCGGTCACCCGCCCCGGCTGCACGGTGAAGCTGAGGTCGGAGACGGCCGCGACGGTGCCGAACGACTTCGTCAGCGAGCGAATCTCGATAGGAACTCCGGTTGGCATGGGACCACTCAAGCAGAGTCCCGCGGCAGCGACCAGTCCATCGGGGCGGCGCCGAACTCGGCGAGCATCTCGTTGGCGCGGCTGAACGGCCGGGATCCGAAGAACCCGCGCCGGGCCGACAGCGGGCTCGGGTGCGCCGACTCGATCACCCTGGTCGCGCCGAGCGCCGGGCGCACCGAGGAGGCCTGCCGCCCCCAGAGGATCGCGACGAGCGGCGCATCCCTCGCCACGAGCATCCGGATGGCATGTTCGGTCACGGCCTCCCAGCCCTTTCCGCGGTGCGAGCCGGACTCCCCCGGCGACACGGTGAGCACCCGGTTGAGCAGCAGCACGCCGCGACCGGCCCACGCGCCCAGGTCGCCGTGCTCCGGCGTGGCCACACCGAGGTCGTCGCGCAGCTCCCGGTAGACGTTCACGAGGCTGCGCGGCAGCGGGCGCACGTGCGGGTCGACGGCGAAGCTCAGGCCGATCGGATGCCCGGGCGTGGGGTACGGGTCCTGGCCGACGAGCAGCACGCGCACGTCGGCGAAGGGGTCAGCGAAGGCGCGGAGCACCCTGCCCGGCTCCGGCAGGAACCCCCGCCCTGCGGCCGTCTCCTGCTCGAGGAACGACTCGAGCTCGGAGATCCGCTGCGAGACCGGCTCGAGGGCGGCGGCCCAGCCGGGGTCGAGGCCGCCCGTCGGCGTGAGCCTCATGGCGCGGACCTCATGCCGTGACGGGGTCGAGCACGCTCCACGGGAAGTCGATCCAGCGATCCGTCGACTTCCAGGCGAAGTCGGGTTCGAGCATCGTGCCGGGCTTGGTGTAAAGGCACACGGAGCGCACCTCCGCCCCCGTGCGTTCGAGCAGCGTCACAACCATGGACAGGGTGCGGCCGGAGTCGGACACGTCATCGACGACGAGAACCCGTTTGTCGGCGAGCGACTCCTGGTCCAGGTGCGGGGCGAGCATGATCGGCTCCGGCAGGCGCGCGTCGACTCCCGTGTAGAACTCGACATCGAGAGCCCCGCAGCTCTTCTCATTCATCGCGTAGGCCATCGCGCCCGCGAGAAGCAGTCCGCCGCGGGCTATCGCGACCACGACATCCGGAACGAATCCCGACCGCACCACATCGGTCGAGAGCTCCCTGGCCGCTGATCCGAACTCGACCCAGCCGAGCGTCTCCCTGATTTCGCCTGTCATGGACCCACGTTAGCGGTGCGGAGGCTAGCCCTGCGTCTGCTGGCTCTGCTGCCGGCGCGGAGTGAGAACGCCGCGCACGACCTTGTGCGGGGCGGCCTGCGCGACCGGCTTGATCGTCACGAGATCGAGGTTGATGTGCGCTGGCAGCTCGACGGCGTGCACGACCGCGTCGGCGATGTCCTCGGCCGACAGCGGGTTCGGCACGTTGTCGTAGACGGCATCCGCCCTCGCCTGGTCGCCCGCGAACCGCACGAGGCTGAATTCGTCGGTCTTCACCATGCCGGGGGCGATCTCGATCACGCGGATCGGCTCGCCCGCGAGCTCGAGTCGCAGCACACCCATCAATGCGTGCGAGGCGAACTTCGACGCGTTGTAGCCGCCGCCGCCCTCATAGGGAACGTGACCGGCGATGGAGGTGATGGTCACGATGTCGGCGACCCCGGTCTGCGCCGCGCCGTCGCGCAGCAGCGGGAGCAGCGCGCTCGTGACCCGCTTGACCGAGACGACGTTGACGTCGAGCATCCGCAGCCAGTCGTCCGCGTCGCTGTCCTCGACCGACGCCATCCCGAACGCGCCGCCCGCGTTGTTCACCAGCGCGTGCACGGGCCCGCCCGCGGCCAGATGCACGCGGAGCGCCTCGACGTCCGCGGCCTGCGTCACATCCGCGACGAACACCTCCGCGCCGGTTTCGGTCGCGATTTGCTCCAGCCGGTCCGCCCTTCTGGCCACCCCGACGACGTCCCAGCCATGCCCGCGGAACAGCCGCACCGTCGCCGCACCGATCCCGGAACTCGCCCCGGTCACCACCACCCGCCGTGTTGCCACGAATCCTCCTCTGCCGATGCATCCACCGTACTGGCCCACAGCACGTGACCTAGGCTGGCAGCGATATGACAAAGACGGACGCTGCCCCAGGAAGCGACCCGTCCTGGCAGACACGTTCGAAGCCACCGCGCCCGCGCGTGCCCGTCTGGGACAACGCCCGCTTCTCGTGCGTCACCCTCGTCGTGATCGGGCACGGGATCCAGCGGCTCACCGCCGACTCCGACAACGCGCTCGCCCTCTACCTGTTCATCTACGCGTTCCACATGCCCGCGTTCGCCATCATCAGCGGGTACTTTTCGAAGACCGGTCCGCCGACGGTGCGCGGCCTGAAGAAGGTCATCACCGACATCCTGCTGCCGTACTTCATCATGGAGACGATCTGGACGCTCGTGAAGTTCCTCGTCGAGGGCTACGCGGAGTTCAACCCGTCCCAGCCATCGTGGACCCTCTGGTTCCTGCTGGCACTGGGCATCTTCCGGGTGATCCTGCCCTTTCTGGCACTGGTGCGCTGGCCGCTGTTCTGGGCCCTGCTGTTCTCGTTCGGGGTCGGCTACCTGTCCAACGTCGACAGCACGTTCTCGCTGTCGCGCGCGATCGGCATCCTGCCCTTCTTCGTTCTCGGCTGGAAGCTGCGGGAATGGGGCCTCATCGACCGTTGGAATGTCGTCACGACGACCACGTGGTGGATCCGCGGCGCCGCGATCGCCGTGTTCGCCGCCTGGCTCGCCGTCGTCGTCGCGTTCATCGACGTCTGGCGCGGGATGGACCTGAGATTCTGGTTCTTCTACGACGACTCCTACACGGGCCTCGGCGAGGACCAGTGGTGGGCCGGGCTCTTCCGGCTCGCCCTCATCGTGCTCGCGGTTCTCCTGAGCGGCGCGTTCTTCGTGCTGATTCCCCGCTCCGAGACCTGGTTCACGGGCTTCGGCCAGTCGACGATGTACATCTACCTCCTGCACAGTTTCGTGCTCTACCCGATCCGCGAGACCGGGGTGCTGCGCGGCGACAACTCCTCGGCGATGTGGCTTCTCGGCATGATCTTCGCCTGCATCGCGATCTCGATCGTGCTCGCGAGCCCCTTCATCCGGTGGCTATTCCGCCCGATCGTGGAGCCCAAGCCTCGCTGGCTGTTCCTCGATTCGGATGCCGGCGCCGGTACGAAGCTGCGGGACAAGCCGGGCCGCCCGTCGCGCACCGACCCGACCGGCTCCCGCCGCGACCGGTAAAGGTTACGGCGTATTTCAGCCATCATTGACCCACCGACCAGCGCTTCTTACGCTGATCCGATCACCCGACGAAGGAGACACCCGTGAGCGACACCAGCGCCTGGAAATTCGAGACGAAGCAGATCCACGCCGGGGCGGCACCCGACCCCGTCACGAACGCGCGGGCCACCCCGATCTACCAGACGACGTCCTACGTCTTCAATGACGCGGAGCACGCGAAGAACCTGTTCGCCCTCGCGGAGTTCGGAAACATCTACACGCGCATCCAGAACCCGACCCAGGCCGTCGTCGAGGAGCGCGTCGCCGCGCTCGAAGGCGGAACCGCGGCGCTGCTGCTGGCGTCGGGCCAGTCCGCGACCACGTTCGCGGTTCTCAACATCGCGCAGGCCGGCGACCACATCGTGTCGTCCTCGTCGATCTACGGCGGCACCTACAACCTCTTCAAGTACACCCTCGCGAAGCTCGGCATCGAGACGACGTTCGTCGAGAACCAGGACGACCCCGCCGAGTGGGAGCGAGCGGTGCGTCCCAACACGAAGCTGTTCTTCGCCGAGACCATCGGCAACCCCCGCATCAACATCCTCGACATCTCCTCGGTCTCCGCCGTCGCACACAGCGCCGGCGTTCCGCTCATCGTCGACAACACGATCGCGACGCCGTACCTCATCCGCCCGTTCGAGCACGGGGCTGACATCGTCGTGCACTCCGCCACGAAGTTCCTCGGCGGCCACGGCACCGTGATCGGCGGCGTCATCGTCGACGGCGGCAAATTCGAGTGGAGCAAGAACGTCGAGAAGTTCCCCGGGCTCACCGAGCCCGACCCGAGCTACCACGGCGCGAGCTACACGACCGTGCTCGGCGACGGGATCGCCTACATCATCAAGGCGCGCGTGCAGCTGCTGCGCGACCTCGGCGCCTCGATCGCCCCCGCGAGCGCGTGGCAGCTCATCCAGGGGATCGAAACCCTGAGCCTGCGCATCGAGCGGCACGTGCAGAACGCCCAGGCGGTCGCCGAGTGGCTCGACGGCCACGACGACGTCGCCACGGTCTACTACGCCGGGCTCCCGTCCAGCCCCTGGTATGCCGCTGCGAACAGGTACGCCCCGCTCGGTGTCGGCGCGGTGCTGTCGTTCGAGCTCAAGGGCGGGGTGGATGCCGGGCGCGCACTCGTCAACAATGCCGGCCTGTTCAGCCACCTCGCCAACATCGGCGATGTGCGCAGCCTCATCATCCACCCGGCCTCCACGACCCACTCCCAGCTCACGCCCGAGCAGCAGCTCACCTCCGGAGTGACCCCGGGTCTCGTGCGGCTGTCGATCGGCCTCGAGAACATCGACGACATCCTCGCCGACCTGTCGGCCGGTCTCGCGGCCGCACGCTCCGCCGCAGCATCCAACGCGGCCTGATCGCCGGCGCGCGGGCGGAAGCGTAACAAACAGCTTCCGCCCCGCGCGGTCGGCGATACTGGAGACGACATGGACTGGCAGACACCCGAAGACACGGTCCCCTCGTTCTTCGTCACCGAGGCGAACACCCGATCCATGATCGGCGGGCCGCCCGCGACCGGCGCCTGGCGCGAGGGCGACCATCCCGGCGACAGGCAGTTCGTCGGAATCGGCGCCATGCGGCTGGAGGCGGGAGGGCACCTCCCCTCCGTGCGTGTCGCCTATGAGACCTGGGGCACCCTCGACGACGACCGCACCAACGCGATCCTCATCCCGCACGCCCTGACCGGCGACAGCCACGTCATCGGCGCACCGGGACGCGGTCACCCCACAGCGGGCTGGTGGGGCGACCTTGTCGGACCGGGCATGGCGATCGACACCGACCGCTGGTTCGTGGTCGCGCCGAACATGCTCGGAGGGTGCCAGGGCACCACGGGGCCCGCCTCCCTCGCCCCCGACGGCCGTGAATGGGGGCCGCGGTTCCCCTTCATCACGATTCGCGACCAGGTGCAGGCGCAGGCGGCGTTCTCGGATGCGATCGGCATCGACGTGTGGGCCGCCATCATCGGCGGATCGATGGGTGGGATGCACGCCCTCGAGTGGGCCATCGAGCATCCGTCCCGCGTCGCCCGGGTCGCCGTGCTCGCCGCCCCCGCCCTCAGCAGCGCCGACCAGATCGCGCTCAACTCGGTGCAGCTCGAGGCGATTCGCATGGATCCCGCGTTCGCGGCGGGCGACTACTACGACGCCGCCGACGGAGACGGGCCGTACCGCGGCCTCGCCCTCGCGAGGCGGATGGCGCTGCTCAACTATCGCTCCCCCGGCGAACTCAACGACCGGTTCGAGCGCAGCTGGCAGAGCAGCCTCAACCCGCTCGGCGGCGACGGCAAGTACGCCGTCGAGAGCTACCTCGATTTCCACGGCAACAAGTTCACCCGTCGGTTCGACGCCAACAGCTACCTCACCCTCGTGAGCGCGATGAGCGCGCACGACGTCGGCCGCGACCGCGGAGGGGTGGACGCCGCCCTCGACCGCGTCACCGCGACGAGTCTCGTGCTCGGGATCGACAGCGATCGGCTGTTTCCCGTTGCCGACCAGCACGTCATCGCCCGCCGGCTCCGATCCGGTATCTCCGGCCGCGACCCGGTGGTCATCGACTCGCCGTTCGGACACGACGGATTCCTCATCGAGAGCGCCCTCGTTGCGCCATGGGTCGTGCGCCTCCTCTCGAGTTGATATCACCCGCTACGCGAGTTCGTTTCACTATGGTTATGCTGGATTTCTCTCGGCACTGAGGTTGGGGTCGCGCCGGGACGAAATTCCGGAGGTGTCACCGCGTGATCGAACGCACACTGCGCTCACGCCAGGCGTTCACACGCGTCGCAATCGTCGACGACCACCGGATGGTCCTCGACGGGGTGGTGGCCCACGTGATATCCCGCCGGGTCGATATCGACATCGTCATCCACGAGACGAGCTGGCTCGGTCTCCTGGCGCACTCCGGGTTCCCCGTCGACGTGGTCGTGCTCGACCTCAACCTCAGCGACGGCATCCCGATCGGAACGAAGATCCGCGCCCTCACGGCCGCCGGCGCGGCAACCGTGGTGATCAGCCGTCACGCGGATGCCGTTTCGATCAGCAGTTCCCTCACCGCCGGCGCTCTCGCGTTCGTGCCCAAAACCGATTCCGCCGACGAGCTCATCAGCGCGGTACGCGCCGTGGCGGCCGGCCGGCGCTACCTGAGCCCGATCACCGCGGCGACCCTCGAGGGCCAGCGGCTCGGCCGCGATCCAGGGCTCGGCCATCAGGAGCAGCGTGCGATCGTGCTCTACGCGGCCGGACGGTCGATCAAGGAGGTCGCCGAGCACATGGGAACGACCGACGAGACCGTCAAGTCGTACATCAAGAGGGCGCGCCGCAAATACCTGCACATCGGTGTGGACGTGGGCACAAAGATTCTCCTCCGACGGCGTGGCATTCACGAAGGTTGGCTCACTCCCGAGTAGCTCTGCCCTAGGATTGGGGCCGTCGGAGCAGGTGCGCTGTCGGGTGGCGCCTCCCGGAACTGGGAAGCAAACAGGATCACTGTGGAACAATTTGCGCACGAACGGGACCGCCTGCTCCAGAGCACGGCGCGCGGACTCGGCCTTGCCAGCCTCGTCGTGTGTCTCGTGTGCCTCGCAGTCCCCGGGGTCCTCCCCCCCGTAACCCTGCTCTCGACGATCCCCCTGTTCGCGGTGTTGGCCGTCTGCCTCGTCCGGCTGGGCTCGAGCGGATGGGTGCTCTGGCCGATCCTGGGCATGGCCGCGGGGCTGTCGATCCTCATCCTCGTGCAATGGCCGTTCGACGGTTCCACGAGTGTCGCGGTGGGCACCTCGCTGGTCGCCCTCGCCGGCGGTGGCATCGCCGCGTTCGCGATTGTCCTCACCGGCAACCTCCCGCGCATCCTGATCCTCGCGACCGGCCTCACCGCGAGCACGGTGCTTGTCGAGCTCGCGGTCCCGGGAGAGCGCCTGCTCTCCTCCCAGAGCGCGACGGCCCTGCTCGGCTGGGCTCTGTGCGCCACCTACGCCTACTGGTTGAGCGCGACCGTGCCGCGGGCGGCCCGTCAGATCTACAGCATCGGCCGTGCCCACCGTGCGGAGCGGCAGGCGAGCGAGACCGAGGCGCAGCGCCGGCAGGGCGCGCGGCTGCTGCACGACACGGTGCTGGCCACCCTCACTCTCCTCGCCCACTCCGGCGTGGGGGTCGCCCCGGCGGCGCTGCAGCAGCAAGCCGGCGACGACGCGCGTCTTCTGCGCCAGCTGCGCCTCGGCGGAACGCCCGTTCCACAGTCCTCCGAGCACTTCAACGTCGAGCCCGTCGAGGAGTCAGCTCTCGGCCACACCCTCGAGTCGGTCAAGCAGCGATTCGGGCGGATGGGCCTTGAGGTCAGCTGGCACGGGACCGGCCAGGTGCTGCTGCCCAGCGATGTACTCGACGCGTTCCTGCTGGCCCTCGCCGAGTGCCTCGAGAACGTGCGCCGGCACGCCGGGGTGACCGATGCGCACGTGACGATCACCGACGACGAGACGACGGTGCGTGCCATGGTGACGGACGCCGGCATCGGCTTCAGCCTCGACGACATCGACTCCGCCCGCCTCGGGTTCAAGGACTCGGTCGTCGGTCGGCTCAAGGAGGTCGGGGGCAACGCGCGACTGTTCTCCTCCCCCGGGGCCGGGACGACCGTCGTGCTCGAGGTGCCCCGGTGAGCGGTATTGCTCGCACCGAGGAGAACACCCGCGGCCGGCGCAGGCTTTCCGGGGTCCCCGCCTCGTCGATCGCCGCGCGCGCGGTCGTGCACGCCAATGCGCAGCGATCGTCGCTCGGCAGCGCGCATCTCGCGCTCGGGGCCGGAGTGCTCTGCGCGATCCAGGCCGTCTACGGCCTCGTCACCTTCGCGACGAACATCGGGTCCTACCCGAGCGCTCTCCCCGCGGTTCTCGCCTGGCTGCTGTTCATCGCCGCGTTCGCCACGATGAGCCTGTCGATCGCGACGCGCGGCGACCGGCTCCCCACCTGGCTCTTCGCCTCCTACCTCGCCGCCCTCGCGGCGGTCGTCGCACTGGACCTCGTCGCGATCGCGCCACTGAACGACATCGGCGCCCACGCCACAGCATCCGTCACAGCCGGCTTCGGCCTCATGACCGCCGTCGTGCACCGCCCCGCACGTGAGCTGATCGTGGCTGTTGCCGCTCTCGCGATCGCCTTCGTCACGGCGATCGCGGTCACCACGCCGCTCACCGCCGAGACGATCCCCGGGCAGATCACCACCGTCGCGATCGCGGTGTTCCCCCCGCTCGTGGCCGTGTTCGCGGTGCGCCAGTTCCGGCGCATGGTTCAGCTCGAGCTCGACCGCGTGCTCGTGCAGAGCACGGTGTCGGCCCCGCGGTTCGCCGTCGGGATGCTCGCCTCGGAGGAGCTCGCGCGGCTCGACCTCGCCGCCGAGGAGCTGCTCGACTCGGTCGCCAGCGGGCGCACCGCGCTGCCGCTGCGTCCCAAACTCGCCTCCACCGCGGCCTCCCTCGCCACCGAATTGCGCCTGCACCTGATCGAGGGCCGCCGGGAGACGTGGCTGTACCACGCGATCACCGAATCCAACCAGCTCGGCAAGTCGGCGACGCTCAAGGACGCCGGCAGCCTCGCCGGCCTGCTCGACCCGCAGCAGCGCGACGGCCTGCTCTCGGCCGTATGGCTGCTCGTCGCGGAGAAGAAGAAGAAGAGCTCCCCCGCCACCGCCCAGGTGGTCATCGGCCCCGTGCTGCCGCGCATCGACCCCGGCCCCAAGCGCACCATCACCATTCCGATCGTCATCACCACCACCGGGGCCCCCCGCAACCGCGTCGACCCGTCGGCGTGGGCCGCGATCGCGAAGGTCGGCCGGTTCGTCGACTCCACCGAGCATTCGAGCCTGCGTGTCGACATCGAGTGCATCGTCCCGAACCCCGCCGACCAATAGCATTCGACAAAGAGAACAAAGGACTTCCCCCCGATGACTGAAAACCGGATCCGCCTTGCCTTGGTCGATGACCATCGGATGCTGCTCGGCGCGCTGACCGAATGGATCCGAGGCGCCGCGAGTGACATCGACATGGTCGCCGCCTGTGCGTCGTGGCCCGAACTGCTGACGCATCCGCAGTTCCCGGTCGATGTCGTGCTGCTCGACCTTGACCTCAAGGACAACCTGCCGATCTCGCTGAAGATCTCGACCCTGAAGACGGCCGGGGTGAAGACAGTGCTCATGAGCACCTACTCCGAGCCCAACGTCGTGCGGGAGGCACTCGCGGCCGGCGCCCTGGGCTACCTCGTCAAGAGCGAGGATGCCGAGATGATCGTCGAGGCGATCCGCTCCGCGGCCAAGGGCGAGTCGTACATCTCCGCGGAACTCGACCTCGCGCTCAACGCGGGCGACGTGGGCGGGGCACCGAAGCTCAGCGCCCAAGAGCGCCGCGTCATGGCACTGTACGGCGGCGGCGAGCCCGTCAAGACGGTCGCGTACCAGCTCGACATCTCGGAGGAGACCGCCAAGTCGTACCTCAAGCGGATCCGGGAGAAGTACCGGGTCGCGGGCATCGACGTCGGCACGAAGGTGGCGTTGCGAAAGCGAGCCATCCAGGACGGCATCCTGTTGCAGACGGACATGCCCGGCAACTACTGACCCTTCACGCAGTCACACCCGCCGAGCGGCGGGACCGGGCTACACCGACGCGAGCACCGGCTCGGGTGCGCGGCGGCGCTGCAGCAGCAGCGCGGTCACGGCCAGCGCTATGCCCGGGGCACAGAGAATGAGACCGACCCAGGCCGGGGAGACGTAGCCGAACCCGGCGGCGATCGTCACTCCGCCGAGCAGCGCGCCGAGCGCGTTGCCGAGGTTGAGCGAGGCGTGGTTGACGGCGGCGGCGAGCGTCTGGCTGTCGCCCGCGACGTCCATGAGCCTCGTCTGGATGGCGGGCGAGAGGGCGGATGCGGCGAAGCCGATCAGGAACACGAACGCCAGCAGGCCGCCGGTGGTCTGGGCGGTGAAGGCGAGGCCCGCGAGCGCGACGACGAACAGGCCGAAGTAGGCGAAGATCGACCCCATCACGTTGCGGTCGGCGGTCCAGCCGCCAAGGAAGTTGCCGAGGGTCATCCCGACCCCGACGACCACGAGCACGATGGGCACAAAGCCAGGGCCGAGCCGGGTGACCTCGGTGACGAGCGGCGAGATGAAGGTGTACACGGCGAAGAACCCGCCGAATCCGATCGCGCCGATGAGCAGGGCGAGCCAGACCTGGATGCGACCGAAGGCGCGGAGCTCACGCCCCATGGTCGCGTCGGGGTCCCCCGGCTGGAACGGGACAAGGTAGGCGATCGCCACGAACGTCGCCGCGAAGATCGCCGCGACGACGAGGTAGGCGATCCGCCAACTCGTCACCTGCCCCAGGTGGGTGATCGTCGGCACCCCGATCACGTTGGCGATCGTGAGGCCGGAGAGCACAAGGGCGACGCCCTGCCCCCGCTTGCCCGGCCCCATGATCGAGGCCGCCACGAGCGCGGCAACACCGAAGTAGGCGCCGTGCGGCAGCCCCGCGACGAATCTCGCGGCGAGCACGAGGCCAAAGCTCGGCAGCAGCGCGGAGGCGACAGTGCCGAGCGTGAAGGCGGCGACGAGCACGAGCAGCAGCTGCTTGCGCGGGAAGCGGGCGGCGAGCGCCGCGATCGTCGGCGCTCCGACGACGACGCCGAGGGCGTAAGCGGACACAAGGGCACCGGCGCGGGCGTTGGCGGCCGTCGGCGAGTCGGCGTACAGGGCGGGCAGGAGATCCTGCGCGAGATTCGGGAGCAGTCCCATTGCCACGAACTCCGTGGCGCCGATGCCGAAGCCGCCGAGCGCGAGCGCGAGCAGCGCGAGGCGGGCGCGTGCGGGAGTGAGAGAAGACATCGAGGCGGCGAACCATTCTGGTCACAAAAACGGGGAATGGCTCACCATCGAGCATCCAGCAACGCTCGCCGGGGCGAGCTGTTAGCTACTGTACGCGAGCGCGGCGCCGCGCCCCGATCCGCCGGCCGGCCACGCCCCCGGCTGGCCCGGCTGCACCGGACCGATGCGATACGGGCGCATCATCTCGTTGTCCTCGTGCTCGACGATGTGGCAGTGATGCACGTACTGCCCCGCCGTGGCGAAGGTCAGTTGCACCCGCGTGACCTGCCCCGGGTAGGCGATGACGGTGTCCTTCCATCCGCGCTCCCCCGGCTCCAGCTGCTGCGGCACCGAGCCGGGCGAGAGCGCCACAGAACCCTGCTCGGAATCGACGGTGATGTTCTGCCGATTGACCACCTGGAACGACGCCTCATGGATGTGCATCGGGTGCGCGTCCTCGGTGGTGTTGAAGTACTCCCAGATCTCGGTGGCACCCACTGCGGGGTTCTCCGTGACCGCGTCCTCCCACCTCAGCGGCGTCAGGATGCCGTTCGCGATCGTGCCGATCCTCGCCTCGGCCGGCACCTCGTCGAAGTACTCCGACATAAGTTCGATGAGGGCGAGCTCCCGCGTCACCGTCGGGCCGGGCAGCGTCGCGACCGCTGGCAGGGCCAGTAATTCGGGTGGTGTGCTCGGCTCCGGACCGGTCGCCGGGACGACGTCGAACCGCATGATCGAGCATGTCGAGGCCGGATCGGCCAGGGGGAAGTCGACCCCGGGGATGCCGCCGCCGAATGGCTCGTCGGGTCCGACGTTTCCGAGAACGTAGCTGCCAGGTGGCACACCGGTGAAGTCCACGATCAGGTCCGCCCGCTCGGCGGGGGCGAGGAGCAGCCGATTGCCAGCGGTCGCCGACAGGTGCACCGGCGCCGCCAGGAAGCCGCCCTCGCTTCCGATCTGCCAGACGTCGACGCGGTCGATGGCGCCGAAGTCGAGGATAAGGAAGCGCGAGTTGCAGCCGTTGAGCACCCGGTACCGGTAGCGGCGCTGCTCGACGACCTGGAACGGCCAGGTGTTGCCGTTGACCATGATGGCGTTGCCGAAGAACTCCGGGTTCCAGGCCGGCGCGATATCGGTCTCGGGGATGTACGGCCCGGCGACCCCGTCGAAGAAGGTGCGCGAATCCGGATAGAAGAGCGATCCGTCGGAGTTGAACGAGCGGTCCTGGATGGCCACGGGAATCTCGAAGTAGGTCTTGTTCGGCGGGAACGCGTCGCCCTCCCTGGGGGCCGGTCCCGGAAGGATGGCGCCGGCGCCGGAGCGGGCGTCGAGAACGGCGTCGTCGCCCTCCGGCCCGCCACGCAGCAGGTAGAAGCCGGCCGGACCCGCGTAGACGTTCAGCCGCGTCATGCCGAGGGTGTGGTCGTGGTACCAGTGCGTCGCGGCCCGCTTGACGTTCGGGTACTCGAACACCGCTGTGCCTGGCTGCCAGGCGGTATCGCCCGGCGCGACGAAACCCTTCGCCGCCGCCTTCCCGGAAGAACTCGTACCAGGTGCCCTCGGCGGCGTAACCCGCCGGGATGTCGTGTGCGGCGGGGAGGTACCAGGCCTCCGCGTACCCGTCGCTCTCGTCGCCGACGGCACCGTGCACGTGGGTGACGATCGGCACCGGGCCGGTGTAGACCCCTGACGTTGTATCGAGCGTCGGCCGCATGTCGCGGTGCTCCGTCCCGCCCGCCGGGTTGGCCCAGTGCAGCGTGGGGTCGACGGGGAGCAGGTGCGGCAGGAAGCCACCGTTGTCATCGACGAGGTCGTTGACCCACGTGATTCGCACCGGGCGGTTCCAGCGCGCCTCGATGGTCAGCGACGGCGCGTTGTGGATGAGCGGGACCCTCCCCGACGCGGATGCGACCGCACCGTATCCCCAGACCGGAGTGGCCGGCAGGCCGGCGGGCAGAATCTGTTGCCGGAACTGCTTCATCGAGATCTCGTAGTAGTCCGCGTTCTGCCCGCCGCGCTTGACGACCCGGCCGGCCTTGGGCATCACGGGCGGGATCAGCAGCAGGGTCTGGAATTTCGGAACCCCGACCGTGTCGAGCACGTTGGCCGAGGCGGCCGGGATCATGAACGAGTTGCCCGCCACCTGGCCGACGAAGACGAGCCCGATGCCGGTCACCGTGCCCACCTGGATGAAGTCACGGCGAGAGAAGCCAGTCGTCATGAGAACTCCCATCGAGGATCGCGACGAACCGTCGCGTGGGTTCATGCTCGATGCGCGGGCGAAATGGTGGCTAGGGGCCAAAGGTCCGGTGGGATAATCAGTGGATGCTCGTCTCCTTCTCAGTCGCCCCGTCCGGAACCGGCACCGACGACGGCTCGGTGCACGACGCCGTGGCCGCGGCGGTACGCATCGTGCGGGAATCCGGCCTTCCCAACCACACCGACGCGATGTTCACGACCATCGAGGGCGACTGGGACAGCGTCTTCGACGTGATCAAGCGCGCGACCGAGGCGGTCGGCGCCTACGGCTCGCGCGTGTCGCTCGTGCTCAAGGCGGACATCCGACCCGGCTGGTCGGGAGAGCTCACCGCAAAGCTCGAGCGCCTCGAAGCCGCCCTCGACGATCAGGCGCCTCCGACCGCTCCGGCGTAGGCGCGCTCGACACGATCGCGGCGACCGCCCAGCCGAGCAGCGCGAACAGCAGCAGGTTGCGCACCGTGAGCACCGTGAGCATCGCCGGAAACACCCCGAGCAGGTACCCGTACAGGTAGGGGTAGATCACGTGGGTGAGACCGGCGATCAGCAGCACGAGCGCCGCGGGCACTGCGAAGCGCTGCCCCCGCCGCTCGGCGTGCGTCACCAGGCCGAGGATCACCGGCACCGCCAGCCACGAGATGAACTGTGGCGAACCGACCTTCTGGAACGCGATCATCCCGGTCAGCAGGGCGAGCACGAGCGGCGGCAGCAGCGCCGCGGCCTCCGCCCCACGGCGCAGCGCGATTAGGGCGACGGCGGTGATCATCGCGATGGCCAGGAGCAGGATCGGCGTCATGAGCGAGCCTGCCAGTTCGGTGCCCTCGCCGCGCACCTGCCAGGTGAGGATGCTGTCGTCGTAGTAGACGCTTGCATCGGCCAGCCCGGCCCAGGCGAGCCACATCCACGTCGTCGTGACCGGTGCCTCGACCTGCAGCCCGCGCCCGGTCTGCTCAGTCACGAAGCTGATGACGTTGGCGCCGCTGCCGAAGGAGAGCGCGACGGCCAGCACCGCAAGGCTCGCACCGACCGCCGTCGCGAGCACGCGCCAGCGGTCCCGGCTCATGGCGACGATCGCGATGACGATCGCGCCCGGCCACACCTTGATCCACGCTGCGGTCGTGAGCAGCAGCGTCGCGACGCGCGGTCGGGTGGCGATCAGAGTCACGGCGACGACGGAGAGAGAGACGGTCACCGAGTCGATGCGGCCGAGCGCGATCGGCCCGAGCGCGAGCAGGAACAGAAGCCACCACCAGCCGGCGACGGCGCGACCCGGGCGGGTGCCGCGGCCGGTGAGCACCCCGAAGCCCACCGCGTTGAGCAGAGTCACCGTCACGAGCCAGCCGGCCACGTAGGCGCCCGGGCCGACCGTGGCGGGCGACAGCGCCGGGATCGAGTCGGCGATCTGGGTGCCGAGCTGCGCGGCGAGCATCGGCACCAGGGCGAGGATCGGATACACCCACGGCGCGTCGATGCCGACCCAGTAGTCGGCGACGATGGCCTGGTCGGTCCAGAAGCGGTAGACGGTCACGTCGCCGAGCGGCCAGCCGTAGCCGACGACGTTGAGGGCGATGAGCACGGCGTGCACGAGCAGGAACCCCGCCCACAGCGCCAGCGGACGGGTCATCCGCGCGGCGCGGCGAGGAGGCGGGCGACGACCCCGGGAAGCTCGGCCGCGAGGTCGAGAACAGTGAACGGGCCGCCGCCGCTCGCCCGTTCGGCCGCGAGGGAGTGGAGCACGCACGCCGTCGCGGCGAGCTGCGCGAGCGCTTCGCGACGTGCCGCGATCTCGGCGGAGTGGGTGGCGAGAAGCGCCCCGAGGATGCCGCCGAGGGCGTCCCCGGTGCCGGCCGTCGCCGTCCACGTGGTCGCGGACGTCACCAGCAGCCGGCTCCCGTCGGGGTCGGCGATGTGGGTGCGGAATCCCTTGAGCAGCACGGTGACACCGAGGTCAGCGGCCGCCCTGGCAGCCCAGGCCGCCGGATCCTCGGCGATCTCCGACCGCTCGATGCCCAGCATCCGGGCCAGTTCGCCGTGGTGCGGGCTGATGACCGTCGGTCCGGTCGCGGAACCGACGAGGTCGAGGGCGCCGGCGTCGAGGACGGTCGGCAGCTCCTGCCTGATGGCGGTCGTGAGACGGTTCGCGGTGGCGGCGTCACGGGCGCCGGCCGAGATTCCCGAGCCGAGCAGCCAGGCCTGCACCCGACCCTGCCTGGTGACGATCTCCGGGCGGCGGGCGAGCGCCAGCCGCGTCGGCACCTCTGGTCCGAGGTAGCGCACCATGCCGACCCCGGTGCGCAGCGCGGCCTCGACGCCGATGACCGCGGCTCCGGGATAGTCCGTCGAGCCCGTGACGACTCCGAGCACACCGCGGGAGTACTTGTCATCGCTCCCGGTGGGAATCTTGATCTGCACGGCGGCATCCGCCGGCGTCCACTCGGAGTAGGTCACTGTTCGACCCTAGTTCGCTTGCGGGCGGATGGGATGCCCGTTGCGGGCATAGATTCGCGTCGCGCTCAGTTGTAGGTGGGGATGTCCGAATACACGCTCTTCTCCCCGCACACCATCCGCTCCGTCACCGTGCGCAACCGCATCTGGGTCGCGCCGCTCTGCCAGTACTCGGTCGACCGGGAGGACGGCGTGCCCACCGACTGGCACCTCGTGCACCTCGGCTCGTTCGCGCGCGGCGGCGCCGGCCTCGTGATGACCGAGGCGACGGCGGTGAACCCGGTCGGCCGAATCTCGGCCGAGGACACCGGCATCTACACCGACGAGCAACGCGACGCCTGGTCGCGCATCGTCGACTTCATCCACGGGCAGGGCGCATCCGCCGGCATCCAGCTCGCCCACGCCGGACGCAAGGCGTCGGTCTTCCGCGAGTGGGGCGACGACTCCGGCACCCGCCCGATCGGCGCTGGCGGCTGGGCCACCGTCGCGCCCTCTGCCGTCGCCTTCGACGGCTACGACGAGCCGGGCGCCCTCGAGAAGGCCGGCATCGACGAGGTCGTGGCCGATTTCGCGCGGGCCGCCCGTCGCTCCGTCGAGGCCGGGTTCGACGTGCTCGAGATCCACGCCGCCCACGGCTACCTCGTGCACCAGTTCCTGTCGCCGCTGTCGAACCGGCGCGGCGACGAGTACGGCGGGAGCCTCGCGAACCGGGCCCGGCTGCTGCTCGAGATCGTCGCCGCCGTGCGCGCCGAGGTCGGCGAGCTCGTGCCGCTCCTCGTGCGCTTCTCCGCGACCGACTACACCGACGGCGGCTGGGACGTCGCACAGACCTCCACCGTGGCGGAATGGGCTCGGGATGCCGGTGCCGACCTGTTCGACATCTCCTCTGGCGGCCTCGTGGCCGGGGCGACAATCCCCATCGGCCCCGGCTACCAGGTACCGTTCGCCGCGGAGGTGCGGCGCGACGCCGACGTCGAGGTGAGCGCCGTCGGCCTCATCACCGAGGCCGTCCAGGCCGACGACATCATCCGCTCCGGCCGGGCCGACGTGGTCATGATGGGGCGCGAGATCATGCGCGATCCGCACTTCCCGCTGCGCGCCGCGCACGAGCTCGGTGTTCCAATCGACTACTGGCCAGCCCAATACCGCCGGGCGCGCCCGCGCTAGCGGCATACTGGCGGCATGACCCTGAGCATCCGTCCCGTCTCCCCCGCCGACGAGCCCGAGTGGAGCGCGCTCTACGCCGCCTATCGCGAGTTCTATCGCGAGGCCGACGACCCGGCCAAGGTGAAGGCGGCCTGGCGGATGCTGTTCGACCCAGCCACACGCCTCGAGGGCCTCGTGGCGGTGCACGATGGCCGCGTCGTCGGCCTCGCCAACTGGCGAGAGTTCCCCGACCAGCTGTCGGCCTCGACCGGAATCTTCCTGGACGACCTGTTCGTCTCGCCGGAGGCACGGGGGCAGGGAGTCGGCGAGCAGCTTCTCGAGGCGCTCGCGCGGGTCGCGCGAGACCGCGGAATCGACGTCGTGCGGTGGATCACCGCGCCGGACAACGCCACCGCGAGGCGACTCTATGATCGTGTCGCCGAGCTCGCCCCGTGGGTCACCTACGACCTGAGGCCGTGAGCGCGGCTAGATCCGCCGTGTCGCGTCCTGCACCTCGCCGACGAGCTCCTCGATGATGTCCTCGAGGAACAGCACCCCCTGGGTGGTTCCGGTGTCGTCGAAAACACTCGCGAGGTGGGTGCCGGACCGGCGCATCGACGCGAGGGCATCCTCGAGGTCCATCTCGCGGTCGATCGCGATGAGCTGGCGGATGCGCTTGGGCGGGACGGGTTCCTCGAACTCCCCGGCGTCCTCGAGGTCGATGACGTCCTTGAGGTGCAGGTAACCGGTGGGGAGGCCCGCGTCGTCGACGAGCACGTAGCGGGAGAAGCCGTGCCGGGCGACCGCACGCTCGACCTGCTTGGGCGTCGCCGCCTCGGACAGCGACACGAGGTCGGGCATCGCGACGAAGATGTCCTTGACCTTCTTCTCGGTGAACTCGAACGCCGCCGAGAGGGCGCCGATGCTGTCGTTGAGCACCCCCTCCTTGGTCGAGGTCGCCACGATCGTCGCAACCTCGTCGAAGGTGAATGCGCTCGTCGCCTCGTTCTTGGGCTCCACCTTGAACAGGCGCAGCACGCCGTTCGCGACGGCGTTGAGCGACACGATCACCGGGCGGAAGATCGTCGACACGAACACGAGCGGCGGCGCGAGCAGCAGCACGGCGCGGTCGGGTACCGAGAACGACAGGTTCTTCGGCACCATCTCGCCCAGAACCACGTGCAGGAACGTCACAATGACCAGCGCCGAGATGAACCCGATGGTTCCGATCACCTCGACGGACAGGCCGGTGAGCGCGAGCGGGATCTCGAGTAGGTGATGGATCGCGGGCTCCGACACGTTCAGGATGAGCAGCGACGCCACCGTGATGCCGAGCTGGCTCGTCGCGAGCATCAGAGTCGCGTGCTCCATCGCATACAGGGCTGCCTTGGCTGCGGGGTTGCCCGCCTCGGCCTTGTGCTCGATTTGCGAACGCTTGGCCGAGATGACGGCGAACTCGGCGCCGACGAAGAAGGCGTTCACGGCAAGCAGGATCACGAGCCACGCGAGCCCCCACCAGTCTGCGTCGGTCATTTCTCGCTCTTCACTGGGGTCGTCTCACTCGGCACGGGGGTAGGGGTGAATCTCAGGCGGTCGATCCGGCGCCCGTCGAGCCGCTCGACCCGGAAGATGCCGGCCTCGACGCTCACGATGTCGCCGACGACCGGCAGCTGGCCCAGCTCGCTCATGATGAACCCGCCGATGGTCTCATAGGGGCCGTCCTCCGGCACGGAGACATCCGCCCGTTCGAGCAACTCGTCCGGACGCAGGCTGCCGGGAAACGTCAGCCAGTCGCGCGAGCGCACCACGCCGGCCCTGGCCCGGTCGTGCTCGTCGGCGACTTCGCCCACGAGCTCCTCAACAAGGTCCTCGAGGGTCGCGACCCCGGCGGTTCCGCCATACTCGTCGACGACGACGGCCATCTGGTAGCCGTCCAGTCGCAGCTCGCCGATAAGGGTGTCGAGCTTCATCGTCTCGGGCACGCGCAGCGCCTCGGTCTGCAGCGCCGACACGGGCACCTTGGACCGCTTCGCGCGCGGTACCGCGACCGCCTGCTTGACGTGAACGAGACCCACGACGTCGTCGATGCTGTCGTCGATCACCGGGAAGCGGGAGAATCCGGTCTGCCGGGCGAGGTCGATGACGGTCTGGGCGGATGCCGTGCGGTCGACGCTTGTGACGCGCGGCCGCGGCGTCATCACGTCGGAGGCGACGTGCTCGCTGAACGCGATCGTGCGAGCGAGCAGCGTCGCAGTATCGCGGTCGAGGCTGCCCTCGCGGGCGGACCGGCGCAGCAGCGACGTGAGCTCCTCCGCGGTGCGCGCAGACGACAGCTCCTCCTTCGGCTCAATGCCGATCGAGCGGAGGATCGAGTTGGCCGTGTCGTTGAGGAATCGCACGAAGGGCTTGAAGACGAAGGTAAACCCCGTCTGGAACGGGATGACGATCTTCGCGGTGGCCCGTGGCAGGGCCAGGGCGAAGTTCTTCGGAACGAGTTCGCCGATGATCATCGACAGCAGGGTCGCCACGGTGATGGCCACAATGCTCGCGATCACCGTGAGCACCCCTCCGGTCAGCCCGACGGCCGCGAGCGGCGCGCGCAGCCACGCGCTGAAGGCCGGCTCGAGGGTGTACCCGGTGAGAAGGGTCGTGAGGGTGATGCCGAGCTGCGCACTCGAGAGATGCGTCGAGGTGATCTTCAGAGCGGCAATCGTGATCGCGAGGTTCTTCTCGCCGCGGGCCTGGCGAGCCTCGAGCTCGGAACGGTCAAGATTCACAAGGGCGAACTCGGAGGCGACGAAGAATCCGGTGCCGACGGTGAGCGTGAGTCCGATGGCGAGCAGAACGAACTCATTCATGACGGCCACCGGACAAGTAACTAGAGGGGGGGTCATCCATTATTTGGCCCATTCTACCGTGCTCCGCGCTGGGAGCCAGCCGTCGGAGCACGAATGCCGCTTCGCCTACCAGCCCACCGGGAGCGCCTTGCCCTCCTCGTACCCCGCGGCGGACTGGATGCCGACGAGCGCGCGCTCGGAGAATTCGGCCAGTGTCGTCGCTCCCGCGTAGGTGAGGGACGAGCGCAGCCCGGAGGTGATCATGTCGAGCAGGTCCTCCACCGACGGGCGCAACGGGTCGAGGTAGATCCTCGACGACGAGATGCCCTCGGCGAAGAGGGTCTTGCGCGCCAGTTCGTAGGCCTCGAGCCGGTCGAAGCGGTCATGCACGGCCTTCGTGGACGCCATCCCCCAGCTCTCCTTGTAGAGCCGCCCCACAGCATCCGTCTCCAGCTCCCCCGGCGCCTCGACGGTGCCGGCGAACCAGGAGCCGATCATCACGGAGGAGGCACCGGCCGCGAGCGCGAGGGCGACGTCGCGTGGGTAGCGCACCCCGCCGTCGGCCCAGACCTGGGCGCCGAGTTCGCGGGCGGCGGCGGAGGTCTCGAGCACCGCCGAGAACTGCGGACGCCCCACGGCGGTCATCATCCGGGTGGTGCACATCGCACCGGGCCCGACGCCGACCTTCACAATGTTCGCGCCGGCCCGCACGAGGTCGCCAACACCGTCAGCGGAGACGACGTTGCCGGCGACGAGCGGAATCCCGAGTCCGAGGGCCGCGACGGTCTCCACTGCGGCGATCATGCCGTCCTGGTGGCCGTGCGCGGTGTCGATCACCAGCACGTCGACGCCGGCCGAGGCGAGCGCTCTCGCCTTGCGGGCGATGTCGCCGTTGATGCCGACTGCCGCGGCAACCCGGAGCCGGCCGGATGCGTCGAGCGCCGGCGTGTAAATCGTCGAGCGCAGGGCGCTGGTGCGGCTGAGCGTGCCGATCACGTGGCCGTGGCGAAGCACCGGAGCGAACTTCAGGTCGGCGGCGACCATGAGGTCAAACGCCTCCCGCGCGGTCGGCACGTCATCGGCGTCGATCGAGGCGAGTTGGCCGTGCAGCAGGTCGCCCAGGAGCGCGTCGGGCAGCGCGGTCTCCAACCGGGCCGCCGAGATGCACCCGAGGTACCGGTCGTGCTCGTCGTGCAGCACGATCCCGTGCCCTTCGACGGCGGGCAGCTGGCGGAGCGCGTCGGCGACGGTGTTCTCCGGTCGCAGCGACAGCGGCGAATCAAACGCGACGGGCTGGGCCTTGACCCAGCGGATCGCGGCGTCGAGATCTTGCAGGTGCATGTCCTGCGGCAGCACCCCGAGGCCGCCGCGGCGCGCCAGGCTCGCCGAGAGCCTCGGCCCGGTCACCGAGCTCATGTTCGCCGAGACGATCGGAAGCGACGTTCCCGTTCCGTCGCTCGGGGCGATCGACACGTCGAGCCGGCTCGTGATGCCCGACCTGCTGGGCACCAGAAACACGTCGGAGTAGGTGAGGTCGTACTGCGGCACTGCGTCGTAGAACTTCATAACTTTACGTTATTGCCTCACGCGTCGGTCGTGCCCTCCCGGGAATGCGATTAAGCTTGAGTCGTTGTGCCTCCAACGTCGGCGGACACCCTGTCTGAGGCAGAACGCCAATAGCGACAAACCATGCAGAGACTCAAGGGAAGTGGGCGGTCGGCCGTGTCTAGCCAAGTAACCGGACTCGTGCCAGAGGATTCCTCCTCGGGCGAATTCGGGGCCAACGAATGGCTCGTGGATGAGATGTACGAGAGGTACACCGCAGACAAGAACTCGGTCGACGAATCGTGGTGGCCCATTCTGGAGAGCTACCACCGCACCGAGGTGACCACCACCGCACCGAACGGCTCGACAGAGCCCACCGCCGGAGCCGAGCCCGCGGCCGAGAAGGTCGCGGCCGCCGTCGCCGAGTCGAATCAGGAGCCGCAGATTCCCGAGGAGGTGCTGCCCGCTGCCGCCGCTGCCCCCGTGGATGCTGGAAAGCAGGTGTCGCCCACCCCCGCGGCGAACGGCAGCCAGCCCGTCGCGCGGACCACGTCGGTTGTGGCGAAGAGCCAGCCGATCCCCGCGGACGCCCCCCGGTCGGCTCAACCCGGCCCCAAGGCCGAGACTGCCACTCCAATCGAGGACCAGAACGTTGTGCAGACGCTGCGCGGCATGGCCAAGAGCCTCGCGACGAACATGGACGCCAGCCTGAGCGTGCCGACAGCGACGAGCGTGCGGACGATCCCGGCGAAGCTCATGATCGACAACCGCATTGTGATCAATAACCACCTCAAGCGCGCCCGCGGCGGCAAGGTGTCGTTCACACACATCATCGGCTGGGCGATCATCCAGGTGATCAAGGAATTCCCGAGCCAGAACGTCTTCTATGACGAGGTGGACGGCAAGCCGTCCCTCGTCTCCCCCGCGCACATCAACCTCGGCCTCGCCATCGACATGCCCAAGCCCGACGGCACCCGCGCTCTGCTCGTGCCCGGCATCAAGAAGACCGAGTCGATGGGGTTCGCCGACTTCCTCGCCGAGTACGAGGCCGTCGTGCGCAAGGCCCGCGACAACAAGCTGACCGCCGGCGACTTCGCCGGTACCACCATCTCGCTCACCAACCCGGGCGGAATCGGCACCGAGCACTCCGTGCCGCGGCTCATGAGGGGCCAGGGCTGCATCATCGGCGCCGGCGCCCTCGAGTACCCGGCCGAGTTCCAGGGCATGTCGCAGACGACCCTCGCCGATCTCGGCATCGGCAAGACCATCACCCTCACGTCGACCTACGACCACCGCGTCATCCAGGGCGCGGGTTCCGGCGAGTTTCTCAAGAAGGTGCACGAGCTGCTCATTGGCCAGCGCGGATTCTACGAGGGAATCTTCGCCGCCCTCCGCATCCCGTACGAGCCCATCCACTGGGCCGCGGACATTCACGTCGACCTCGCCGATGCCGTCAACAAGACCGCCCGCGTGCAGGAGCTCATCAACTCCTACCGGGTGCGCGGCCACCTCATGGCCGACATCGACCCGCTCGAGTACCAACAGCGCTCACACCCTGACCTCGACGTCACAAGCCACGGTCTGACCTTCTGGGACCTCGACCGCGAATTCGTCACCGGCGGGTTCGGAGGACGCCGATCCGCGTTGCTGCGCGAGATCCTCGGCGTGCTCCGCGACTCCTATTGCCGCACGATCGGCGTCGAGTACATGCACATCCAGGATCCCGTGCAGCGCAAATGGATGCAGGACCACATCGAGAAGCCGTACTCGAAGCCGACCCACGACGCGCAGATGCGCGTGTTGGGCAAGCTCAACGAGGCGGAGGCCTTCGAGACGTTCCTGCAGACGAAGTACGTCGGCCAGAAGCGGTTCAGCCTCGAGGGCGGCGAGTCGACGATTGCGCTGCTCGACGCGCTGCTGCAGGGTGCCGCGGAGTCGCACCTCGACGAGGTCGCCATCGGCATGGCCCATCGCGGCCGACTCAACGTGCTCACCAACATTGCCGGCAAGACCTATGGCCAGATCTTCCGCGAGTTCGAGGGCACCCAGGACCCGCGCACCGTGCAGGGCTCCGGCGACGTGAAGTACCATCTCGGGACCGAGGGAACCTTCACCGGTGCAACCGGCGACCAGATCCCCGTGTATCTCGCGGCGAACCCCTCCCACCTCGAGGCCGTCGACGGCGTGCTCGAGGGAATCGTTCGCGCCAAGCAGGACCGCAAGCCGGTCGGTACCTTCAACGTGCTGCCGGTCATGATGCATGGCGACGCAGCGATGGCGGGGCAGGGAATCGTCGTCGAGATCCTGCAGATGTCGCAACTGCGCGGCTACCGCACCGGCGGCACCATCCACCTCGTCGTCAACAACCAGGTCGGCTTCACCACGCCTCCGGGAGAGGGTCGCACCTCGATCTACTCGACCGATGTCGCCAAGACGATCCAGGCCCCGATCCTGCACGTCAATGGCGACGACCCCGAGGCCGTCGTCCGCGTCGCGCAGCTCGCGTTCGCCTATCGACAGGAATTCCACCGCGACGTCGTCATCGACCTGGTCTGCTACCGCCGACGCGGCCACAACGAGGGCGACGACCCCTCGATGACCCAGCCGCTGATGTACAACCTCATCGAGGCGAAGCGCTCGGTCAGGAGCCTCTACTCCGACGCGCTCGTCGGACGTGGCGACATCACCCAGGAGGAGTACGCCGCGGCGCACACCGACTTCCAGGACCGCCTCGAACGGGCCTTCGCAGAGACCCACGCGGCGCAGACCGCGTCGACGCCGATCATCGTGCAGGACCCGCAGGGCGTCTCGGACCTTGAGCGGCCCGACTCCCAGCAGGACGACTCGAGCGGTGAGCCGGCGACCACGGGGGTGTCGGAGTCGGTCATCAGCCTGATTGGCGATGCCTTCGACAACCCGCCCACCGACTTCACGGTGCATCCCAAGCTGCAGGCTCTGCTGCGCAAGCGCGTCGACATGAGCCGCAACGGCTCGATCGACTGGGCGTTCGGCGAGTTGCTGTCGCTCGGATCGCTCCTGCTCGAGGGAACCCCAGTGCGGATGGCGGGCCAGGACACCCGTCGCGGGACCTTCGTGCAGCGGCACGCGGTGCTCCACGACAGGGAGAACGGCCAGGAGTGGCTACCGCTCGCGAACCTGAGCGACAACCAGGCCAGGTTCTGGATCTACGACTCGCTGCTCAGCGAGTACGCGGCCCTCGGATTCGAATACGGCTACTCGGTGGAGCGCGCCGACGCCCTCGTGCTGTGGGAGGCGCAGTTCGGCGACTTCGGCAACGGAGCGCAGACGGTCATCGACGAGTTCATCTCCAGCGCCGAGCAGAAGTGGGGCCAGCGCTCGAGCGTCGTCATGCTGCTGCCGCACGGCTACGAGGGGCAGGGTCCGGACCACTCGTCCGCCCGCATCGAGCGCTACCTGCAGTTGTGCGCCGAGAACAACATGACCGTCGCCAGGCCGTCGACGCCCGCGTCGTACTTCCACCTGCTGCGCCGCCAGGCCTACGCGAGACCGCGGCGTCCGCTCATCGTCTTCACCCCGAAGGCGATGCTGCGGCTGCGGGGCGCGACGAGCTCGGTCGAGGACTTCACCTCGGGCAAGTTCGAGCCGGTGCTCGACGACGCGAACGTCGCCGACAAGGCGGCCGTGACCCGGGTCGTGCTGCACGCCGGCAAGATCCACTACGACCTCGCCACCGAGGTCGAAAAGCGCGGCCTGACCGATGTGGCCCTCGTGCGCCTCGAGCAGTACTACCCGCTTCCGCTCCGCCAGCTGCACGCCCTGCTCGAGGAGTACCCGAACGCCAAGCTCGTCTGGGCGCAGGAGGAGCCGGAGAACCAGGGTGCCTGGCCGTTCATCTCCCTCGAGCTCGCACCAGAGCTCCGCGGGCGGACGATCACCGTCGCCTCACGCCTGTCCGCCGCGTCGCCCGCCACGGGGTCGACCAAGCGCAGCGCGCAGGAGCAGGTCGACCTCATCGAGCGCGCCCTCACGAGCTGACGGGCGTCGCCGACGAACGGGTGAAGCGGGCGGCCTTCGTGCCGCCCGCTTTGTCGTGCTGAAGGTTAGTGCGCCTGCATCTCTCGGATGCGCGCGAGAACCTGGTCGCGCAGGTCCTCGGGCGCGATCTCCTTGCAGGCCCGCTGCACCGCCTGGGTGAGGACGAGCCCGACCCGGCGTTCACCGTCGCACTCCCCGCAGTTGGCAAGGTGCTCGGCGATGTCGGTGGCATCGTCCGTCAGCAGCTCGTTGTGCAGGTATTCCTCGAGTTCGGCCTTGGCCTTCTCGCAGCCACAGTCGGTCATTTCTTTTGTCCCTTCACAGAAACGCTCAGTCCGCGTTCGTTCGCGTATCCGGCGAGGAGGCCGCGAAGGAGTCGTCTGCCACGGTGCAGGCGGCTCATCACGGTGCCAACGGGAGTCTTCATGATGTCGGCGATCTCCTGGTAGGAGAAGCCTTCGACGTCGGCGAAGTACACCGCGAGGCGGAAGTCCTCCGGGATCGCCTGGAGGGCATCCTTCACGGCGCTGTCGGGCAGGTGGTCGATTGCCTCGACCTCGGCCGACCGGGTCGCACGCCCCTGGGTGAGCGACTCGGCGCCCCCGATCTGCCAGTCCTCGAGGTCGTCGATGGTGCCCTGGTACGGGTCGCGCTGCTTCTTGCGGTAGGTGTTGATGAATGTGTTGGTGAGGATCCGGTACAGCCACGCCTTGAGGTTGGTGCCCTGCTGGAACTGGCCGAATGCAGCGAAGGCCTTCACGAAGGTCTCCTGCACGAGATCGGCGGCATCCGACGGGTTGCGCGTCATCCTCAGCGCCGCGCCGTACAGCTGGTCCATGAACGGGATGGCCTGCTCCTCGAACAGGTCGCGCACGTCGGGCACGGCAACAGGCGAGGCAGCGTCGTCCTCTGCCGCCGTCGAGTTGGCGGTGTTGTCGGGCGCGGAGGCCTGCTGGTCTTCACTCGGCGTGTTCATCGCTACCGAGTCTAGTTTGCGGCAGCGCACGCCCCCCTTTGCCGCTCCGGGGATCGCAATGCGGTGAACCCGTCGCTCGGGTGCGGTGCTGATGTCCGCTGCGGTGCTGATGCTCACGCATGACCTCCGGTTCGTGGGGCGAATCCTCGATAGCCTGTAACCGATGCAGGTATTCAACTATTCCGGCCCCGAGTTCAGCCCCTACGACGACGCGCGCGAGACATCCGACCACGAGCCCGGCCCCTGGGCCGCTCCGGTCGCGTCCGGCGCGCTCTCGGCGACGGTGCGGCTGCCCGGCTCGAAGTCGCTCACCAACCGGGAGCTGGTGCTCGCGGCCCTCGCCGACTCTCCCTCCACGCTGCGCGCCCCGCTGCGCTCGCGCGACTCCGCACTCATGATCGAGGCCCTCGTGTCGCTCGGCACCCGCATCGACGAGATCGGTGCGGGAGAGTACGGTCCCGACCTGAAGGTGACGCCCGGCGAGCTGACGGGCGGGACCTCCATCGACTGCGGGCTCGCTGGCACCGTCATGCGCTTCCTCCCGCCCGTCGCCGCGCTCGCGCTGGGCCCGGTCGCCTTCGACGGCGACGAGGGCGCGCGCCGCCGTCCGATGCACACCACCATCGAATCGCTTCGCGCGCTCGGTGTGGACGTGTCGGACGACGGCCGTGGCGCCCTGCCGTTCAGCCTCTACGGCACCGGTGCCGTCGCCGGCGGCGATCTCGAGATCGACGCCTCCGCGTCGAGCCAATTCGTGTCGGGCCTGCTGCTCGCCGCTCCGCGGTTCGCGAACGGCTTGAGCCTGCGCCACGTCGGCGACTCGCTGCCGAGCCTGCCGCACATCGAGATGACTATCCAGACACTCCGCGCCCGGGGCGTCACCGTGCACACCCCCGCTCCCGGCCACTGGATCGTCGAGCCGGGCCCCATCGCCGGGCTCGAGGTCGCGATCGAGCCCGACCTCTCCAACGCCGCGCCGTTCCTCGCCGCCGCGATCGTGGCCGGCGGCACCGTCACGATCCCCGGCTGGCCGGCCGAGACCACACAGGTCGGCGCGCACCTCGAGGCGATCCTGCCGCACTGGGGCGCGACGGTGTCGAGGTCTGCCGGCGGACTCGTCATCGACGGCGGCGCGGGAGTCGTCGGCGGCGTGAGTCTCCCGGGAATCGACCTCGACCTCAGCCAGGGAGGGGAGCTCGCGCCAGTTCTCGTCGCCATCGCCGCCCTCGCCGCCGGCCCCAGCCGGATCACCGGTATCGGACATCTCCGCGGCCACGAGACCGACCGCCTCGCCGCTCTCGCCGCCAACATCAACGCGCTCGGCGGCGCCGTCACTGAGCTCGACGACGGCCTCGCGATCGAGCCACGGAGGCTCGTCGGCGGGCCGTGGAAGGCCTGGGATGACCACCGGATGGCGCATGCCGGCGCGGTCATCGGACTGGCCGTCGACGGCATCCGCATCGACGACATCGGTTCGACCGCCAAGACCATGCCCGAGTTCCCCGAGCTCTGGCTGCGCACCGTCGGCGCCGCGCCGGCGGCGGGCATCGACCCCCTGAACCTCTTCTGACGATGAGCTGGCTCAGCGAGGACACCGACGAGGACGAAGACAAGTACGCCGACTACGAGGCGAAGTCGCGGCCGAATCCCAAGGGCAACCGGGCGCGAACCAAAATTCGCCCGGAGCACAAGGACGCCGTCACCGGGCGGGTACTCACCGTCGACCGTGGCCGCTATCTCGTGCTCGTCGGGGAAGGCACCCCGGAGGAGCACGAGGCGATCGCGTCGCGGGCGAGCGAGCTCCGCAAGCAGCCGGTCGTCACGGGAGACCGCGTCGATCTCGTCGGCGATACCAGCGGAGTCGAGGGCAGCCTCTCGCGCATCGTGCGGATCCAGGAGCGGGCGACGCTGCTGCGGCGCAGCGCCGACGACAGCGACGAGGTCGAGCGCATCATTGTCGCCAACGCCGACCAGATGCTCATCGTTGTCTCCGCCGCCAATCCCGAGCCGCGGCCGCGGCTCGTCGACCGCTATCTTGTAGCGGCCTTTGACGCCGGAATCACCCCGATCCTGTGCATCACGAAAACCGACCTTGCCGACCCGACCGAATTTCTGAAGAACTTCGTCGGACTCGACATCATCGTCGTGCAGAGCGCAGAGGACAAGTGGCCCATCGAGACGCTCCGGGCCCTGCTCAGTCGGCACTCGACCGTCGCTGTCGGCCACTCCGGCGTCGGCAAGTCGACCCTCGTCAACGCGCTTGTCCCCGATGCGAAACGCGCCATCGGCCGGGTCAACACCGTCACGGGCCGCGGCCGGCACACCTCGTCGTCGACGATCTCGCTGCGGGTCGGCGACGGCTGGATCATCGACACACCGGGCGTGCGCAGCTTCGGGCTCGGGCATGTGAACCCCGACAGCATCCTGCGGTCGTTCACCGACCTCGCCGAGATCGCCCTCGAGTGCCCCCGCGGCTGCACCCACCTGCCTGGCTCGCCCGACTGCGCGATGATCGAACAGATTGAGGCCGGGCGGCTCGGCGACATCGGCCGTTACCGTCTCGACTCGCTGCAGCGGCTGCTGTCGACGCTCGCCTGACCACGGGCTCCCCCACGTCCCGCTGTCGCCCAAGTCGGACTTGGTGGCGCCGGCATCCGCACGTCGCTCTCGTGGCACCGGGCCCGCCAGCGCCCGTCGGGACGGCTCGCACCTCTGCTCTAACCTTGTGACGTGACCGACTACACCCTCCAGTCCGACCTCCAGCTCGCCCGCCAGCTGGCCGACATGGCCGACTCCATTTCGATCGAGCGGTTTCGCGCTAACGACCTCCTCGTGACGATGAAGCCCGACATGACCCATGTGACGGATGCCGATAAGGCGGTCGAGGCCGCGATCCGCGGCGGGCTCGCCGACTCCCGCCCGGACGACGCGATCCTCGGCGAGGAGTTCGGCAGTGAGGCCGGCACCGACAGCGGCGTCCGGCGACAGTGGATCATCGACCCCATCGACGGCACCGCCAACTACGTGCGCGGGATCCCGGTGTGGGCCACCCTCATCTCCCTCGCCGTCGACGACGTGCCGGTGCTCGGCGTGGTGAGCGCTCCCGCGCTCGGCCAGCGCTGGTGGGCCGCCCACGGCCAGGGCGCCTGGACGAGCGAGCGGGAGTCGGAGAACGAGCGCCGGGAACGACGCATCTTTGTTTCCGGCGTCACTGACCTCGCCGACGCGTCACTGAGCTACAACAGCCTCAAGGGGTGGGACGACTACGGCATGCTGGACCGCCTCGTCGAGCTCTCCCGCGAGGTGTGGCGCACGCGGGCCTACGGCGACATGTGGTCGTACATGATGGTCGCCGAGGGCATGATCGACATCGCGGGCGAGTTCGACCTCAAGCCGTGGGACATGGCGGCGATCGCCCCCATCGTCGAGGAGGCCGGCGGAGCGTTCACCTCGGCGAGCGGCATCCCCGGGCCGTGGCACGGGTCGGCCGTCGCGACCAACGGCCACCTGCACGACGCCGTGCTGCGCCTGCTGAACTAGGCCGCTGCCCGCCCGAGGTTGGGCGTGTCGACCCGCGCGGCGCTCGTCGCGGCCAGCCGCCGCGAGCGCAGGTCGAGGAGGGCGAAGGCCAGCGCGATGACGACGAGGCCGAGCGAGACGAGCGCGCCGTTGCGGAATCCGTCGTGGTAGACCGCGAGCGAGCTCGCCTGCCCCTCCTCGCGGTAGAGGGTGGCGAAGAACGTGGACGAACCGGCCGCGACGCCGATCGCCGTGCCGACCCGCTGCCCGACCTGACTCATTGAGCCGGCAACGCCCGCCATCGCGACAGGAACCCGCGCGAGGGTGAGGGTCTGGTTGGGAGAGATCACGAAGCCTCCGCCGGCGCCCGCGACCGTCATCGCCGCCGCCATGTACCAGGGCGCGAGGTCGGGCGGCAGCAGGATCGCGGCGCAGATTACGAGGGCGAAGCCCACGATCACGCTCACGAGGCCCGCCACGACGAGCAGCCGGCCGTAGCGGTCCACGAGCCGCCCGCCGAGCCAGGAGGTGAACGCCGCGGCGAGAGCGAAGGTGATGCCGACCATGCCGGCGAACACCGGCTCGATGCCGAGGCCCTGCTGCAGGTAGAGCGTCGCGATCAGGAACAGCGCGGGAAGCGCACCGAAGTAGGCGGTCGCGACGAGGAGCCCGTTTCGGTAGGAACTCTCGCGGAACAGCGAGAACTCCACAACCGGCGACTTACCGAGCCGGCGGTAACGGCGCTCCCACGCGATGAACATCGCCGTCGCCGCCGCGAACGACACGAGCCAGAGCCAGCGCAGCGGGTTGTCGTCCGGGCCTCCCGTCGTCAAGACGAACGGGAGCATGAGGCTGAACGTCGCCATCCCGAGCAGCAGGATGCCGACAAGATCCAGTTCCGTGCGGGCCCCGGTCTTCTTCACCGTCGCCGGGAGCAGCCGAATCGCGAACGCCAGCGCGAGGATTCCGAGCGGCACATTCATCCAGAACAGCAGCCGCCAGCCATCCGTCGGCCCGCCGATCGCGATGAGCAGCCCGCCGAGGGTCGGGCCGATCGCCGTGGACACGCCGATCGTGGCACCGAAGATGCCGAACACGCGCCCGCGCTCCTTGCCGACGAACAGCTGCTGCAGCAAGCCGAGCACCTGGGGCATCTGGATTCCCGCTGCGACCCCCTGCAGGGTGCGCGCCACGAGCAGCGAGGTGATGTCGGGCGCGATCGCACAGAGCACGCTCGTGATGGTAAACATGCTCAGCCCGATGATGAACATGAGCTTGCGGGAGTGGATGTCGCCGAGCCGGCCGGCCGGGACGAGCGCGAGCCCGAAGGCGAGCGCGTAGCCGGCGACGATCAGCTGCAGCTCGCTCGACCCGGCACCGAGCGACTCCTCGATCGACGGCAGCCCGACGTTCACCTTCGAGAGGTCGAGGATCGTGAGACTCGCCACGGCGACGCAGACGGCAAAGATCTGCCAGCGGACGCGGTCGGTCAGGGGCGCGGAGGAAAGGCGTGAATCAGACATGGGGATATCCCCAGTTATATACCGCGTTCCGGAGCGTTCGCTGGCCGCCGCTGGTCGCCCGCGGTCATGTGTCGGTGTCGTGTCGAACCACGATCGTGGGCGACACGATGTTCAACACGACGGTGTGACTGACTGAACCCAGGAGGAACCGGGAGACACCGCTGAGCCCGTCGTTGCCGACGACGAGCAACCCCGCGTCCTTCGCGGCATCGAGCAGCGCCCATGCCGGCGTGCCGTGCACGAGTTGGCGGTCGATCACCAGGTCGGGGTAGCGCGCGGCGACCGCCATCAGCGAGTCGTCGAGGAGCTGACGGTGCGAATCCTCGAGCGACGACAGGAACTCGTCCCCCGGGGCGTAGGCATCCTGCCAGGCGAGGGGCTCCTGCCACGCGTGAATGGCGCGGAGCACGCCGCCGGAGTGTGCTGCCTCGGCCGCGGCGAACTGCACGGCAGCCATCGACCCCACCGACCCGTCCACCCCGACGACCACATCCGCGGACGTGCTCAGGTCGCCCTCCGGGATGATCGCGACGGGTCCTGTGGCCTTGGTGGCGAGTCGTGTGCCGACCGACCAGGCGTAGCGGAGCCGGGAGCCGCTGCGCTTGCGGGTGCCGACGACGAGCAGCGATGTTGACTCGGAGAACCGGGCGAGCTCGGTGCTGGGGTCGCCCTGCACGAGTTCGCTGCGTATCGTGAGGCCGGGATGCCGGCGCCGGACGTCCGCGAGGCGGGAGTCGAGGGCGACCCGCGCGGCGTCGATCGTGCGTTCGGTCACGAAATAGTCCCCGGTCATGATCGTGTCGTCGACGATCCTCACCAGCACGATGCTCCCCCGACGGAACGCCGCACGGCCGAGCGCCCACACGAGGGCGACGTTGGACTTCGCCGAGCCGTCCTCGCCCACGATTGTTCTCTCGATCATCGCGCTACCGCCCTCTGCTCGTTTACACGGCTCGCGTCGCAGGCCGTGACCCCACCGTGCCGAAATGGTGCGATCCGCTCAAGTGCCGAAGGTCCTACGCGCGCTTCGTCGGGTGCGGGGCGCGGGTCTCAAGCTGCACGGCGACGGCCTGGGTACGTCGTTGCAGGCCGAGCTTGCTGAGCATGCTCGAGACGTAGTTCTTCACCGTCTTCTCGGCAAGCGAGAGCTGCGCTCCGATCTGCCGGTTCGTGAGCCCGTCAGCGATGAGCGCGAGCACCTCGCGCTCGCGCTCGCTGAGGGTCGCGAGCCGCGGATCCTCGTTGCCCTCGTCCCGCATCCGGTCGACGACCCTGCGCTTGAGCGACGGGTCCATCAGTGTGTGGCCGGCAGCGACCTTGCGCACAGACTCGATGAGTCCGCCGCTGCGAATGTCCTTGATGATGTACCCGGATGCCCCCGCCATGACCGCGGCGTAGATCGCCTCGTCGTCGTCGTAGGCGGTGAGCATGATGCACCGGATGCCGGGATCGGCCGAGAGCAGGTCCCGGCACACGTCGATTCCGCTGCCGTCCGGAAGCCGCACGTCGAGCAGCGCGACGTCGGGCCGGATCGCGCCGACCCTCGACCGCGCCTGGGCCGCGGTCGCCGCCTCGCCGACGACCTCGATGTCGGGCTCCGCCGAGAGAAGCGCCCCTACTCCGCGGCGCACGATCTCGTGGTCGTCGACCAGAAACACCCGAATCGGCGTGACGTTCATGCGCTGACCTCCTTGTCGGCCCCGTAGGGCGCGCTCCACGAGGCGACGGTGTGCCCCTCGTCTGATTCGATCGTGAAGCTTCCCCCGCGCATGATCGCGCGCTCCCTCATGTTGGCGAGCCCGCTGCGGTGCTCCGGGTCGGTGATGCCGATGCCGTCGTCGGTGACCTCGACCCCGACGAAGCCGTCGAGCACCTGAACGGAGACGGTAACGTGATCGGCGACCGCGTGCCGCGCGACATTGCTGAGCGCCTCACGGACGACCGCCACGACGTCGTCGGAGAGAGAACCGGTGATGACGAGATCGACGGGGCCGGAGAAGCTCAGCCGCGGCATCTCCACGAGAGCGATGGAGACCTCATTGACAACGTCGATGAGACGATGCCTGATTGTGTCCGGCCGATGCCCGCGGGTGCCGGACAGCGCAAAAATGGCGGTGCGTATCTGCGAGATCGACTTATCGAGGTTCGAGATGGCGGTGTCGATGCGCTCCGCGCCCACGCCTGGGGGCAGGGTGCCGACGACGCTCTGGAGCTCGAGGCCGGTCGCGAACAGCTGCTGGATGACGTGGTCGTGCAGGTCGCGGGCGATGCGGCTGCGGTCTTCGAGGATGAGGATCAGCTGCCGGTCCGCCCTCGCCGTCGCGAGTTCCATTGCCACGCTCGCCTGCCCGGCGAAATCCGCTACCATCCCGAGGTCGGCCTCGGAAAAGGGGTGGTCCCCGAGTCGGCGGGTGACGGTCAGCACCCCGAGCGAGCGCCCCGAGGCGAGAAGCGGCACCGCCATCGTCGGGCCGAACCGGTAGTTCTCATGCACGACGGAGACGGTCTCGTCACCCTCCTCGACGAGACGTGGCTGGCGGCCGACCATCACCCGCCCGGCGATCGACCCCGCGACGGGAACACGCGCGCCCTCCCAGCGGTCGGCATCCTGCCCTCGCGCCGTGCCGACGATGAGGTGGTCGGGATCGGACGTCGACACCATGACGCACACCAGGGCGGCTTCGGAGAGCGTCAGCACCCGGGTAGCCAGCAGCGCGATCGAGTCGCCGGACTCGTCCGACAGCAGCGCGGCGGTGATCTCGGCGGAGGCCGCCGACCACGCCTGCCGGCGCTTCGTCTCGGCGAACAGCCGCGCGTTGTCGATCGCGAACCCGGCGGTCGCGGCCAGGGCGATGACGAGCTCCTCGTCCTCGGGCGTGAACCCGCCCAAGCTGCGGTTTGTGAGATACAGGATGCCGTACACCTCATCACGTACCCGCACCGGAACGCCGAGGAAACTGTCCATCGGCGGATGCCCGGGCGGGAAGCCGGCTGATCGCGGGTCGCCGTCGAGGTGGCGGAGGCGGATCGGGTGCGGGTCGTCGATGAGGGCGCCGAGCAGCCCGAGCCCCTCCGGGAGGTGGCCGATTCGCTCGAGGGTGTCCGGCGGCATGCCGGTGTGGATGAATTGCTCCAGTCCTCCGTGCGGGGCGATGACGCCGAGCGCACCGTACTGGGCGCCGACGAGCTCGACGGCGACCTCGACGATGCGCTGCAGCACGATCGGAAGCTCGAGCTGCTGCACGACGAGTTGGTTGGCTCGCAGGAGCGCGCGGAGCCGACCCTGGGTCGTCAGCACGTCGTTGGCGAGCTCGACGAGCTCGCCCAGCACCCGGTCGAGGCCGTCCCGCGGGGAGTCGGGGAAGCTCAGGAAACCGTTCTGCTCCATTACACACTTCCAACCGGTTCGGGCGGTCCCGAACACACGCGAAGTCCGGCACATCAGGGCCAGATCCTATTCGCTTCGACGGAGCGGAGACAGCCCCAGGGTAGTCGGTGTCAAGGTGTGCTAATGAACTCGATAACCGCCGATCCGGCGGCGTTTCCGGCTCGCCTCGACGCCGCGCAGGACACGCTCGTGGAGCAGGGTGTAACCCAGCGCGCGGAACTGGGGACTTTCGTGCCTGTCGGACCCGCCGCAGCGATGCCACAGTGACTGGAAAGTTCGAACGGAGACGGGTATGGGCACGATCGTGGTCGGAGTGGACGGATCCACGCCGAGTCGCCGCGCCGTCGAGTGGGCCGTGCGGCGCGCCGCCTCCACCGGCTCCGACGTTCTCCTCGTTCATGTCATGGACGACGACCCGAACGCGATCAGGTCGATCGGGGGCGGTTCGGGCTCCGCGCGGCTCTTCATCGAACGCGAGGTCGCGCACGCGGGGTCCCTCGACCCCGGAGTCGCGGTGCGCGGCGAGCTGCGGGTGGGCAGCCCGATGCGTGAGTTGTCCGCCGCGTCGGCCGGGGCTGACCTCGTCGTCGTGGGAACCAACAAGACCGGCTTCGTGCACGGCAAGGTGTTCGGCTCGCGAAGCCTGCAACTCGCGGGGGGTTCGAGCGTGCCCGTCGCGGTCATCCCGGAATCGCCTGTGAACGCGCGGCACGGAATCGTCGCAGGAGTTCGGGCGTGGGGCTGGGCCGAGGGCATCCGAAACGAGCCCGACGAGCAGCAGCGCCTCCACAACGATCGGTCCGACGCGGTCGCCGAGGAGCTCCTCGCGACGGCGGCCCTCACGGTGGGCGACGAGACCGTCGCGCACCGTCGCGTGGTGCACCGGCCACCCGCAGAGGCACTCACCGCGGCCGCCGCATCCGCCGCGCTCCTCGTGCTCGGGAGCTCCCGCAGGTCCGGGCCGGAACGAATGATGCTGGGCTCGGTCAGCCACGACGTGCTCATCAACATCGCCGGCCCCACGATCATCGTGCATGCCGACGACCAGCCAGCACCTCTCGAGAGGAACGACCGTGAAGACTGTGATCGTGTACGAGTCGATGTTCGGCAATACCCACAGGATCGCGGTCGCGATCGCTGAGGGCATGGGCCCCGGTTCGAGCGTCGAGGTCGTGGGGGTCAACAGCGAGCGGGTGGATGCGATCGGCGAGGTCGACCTCGTCATCATCGGTGCTCCGACGCACGCGCACAGTTTGAGCACGCAGTCATCGAGGAAGGAGGCCGAGGAGTGGGCCGCCGACCCGGAGCGGAACCTGCAGCTCGACCCGCAAGCACAGGGGCGCGGGGTGCGGGAATGGCTCGACTCCCAGCCGCCCCTTCCCCACCTCTACGCGGCGTTCGACACGAGGGCCGACATGATCCGCCTGTTTACCGGGGCGGCGTCGACGGCGATCGCCCGCGTGCTCGGCCGACGCCGGACGGAGGCGATCGTTCCCGCGGAGAGCTTCGCCGTCTCGATGCACAACGAGCTCGCGCACGGCGAGGAGGATCGCGCCAGGGAATGGGGACAACGCATCGCGGAGGTGGTGGCGGAGCGCCACGTCGGGGCGTCGTCCGGCACTGAGACTCAATAGCGCGTGACTGGACCGTTGGTGGAGATGGGGGGAATTGAACCCCCGTCCACTGCTGTGTTTCTGTGCCTTCTACGGGTGTATCCAGTGAAATCGTTCTACTCGGCTCCGGAATTTGCCACT
>Ga0326733_1000055_pt1 | contig 41487 bp, 69 predicted proteins | sample 14_GP2_308_FD_207946 | JGI IMG/M metagenome (GOLD analysis project Ga0326733, IMG submission 207946) | Glacier ice microbial communities from Ngari, Tibet, China - 14_GP2_30.8 | ecosystem: Environmental > Aquatic > Freshwater > Ice > Glacier | place: China: Ngari, Tibet | collected 2018-07-17
TGCTAATGGCGACGCAGTGGGCGCTGCTGAATTCTTGTCCACTCTAAACCAGCATGCCATTGATGCGATCTGGCAGCACTTTGACACCGCCACGATTGACGCAATCACCGCCGTGTGGCCTAAAGGAGATTGAGCCATGACACAACTTTACGTGTTATCCAATCAGTATTTGGAGCTTGCTGACAAGCTATCCAGCTTGGATCTCGACGCCCAAACCATTGCCGACACTATAGAAGGTAGCGGCATCGGTGACGAGCTGGCAATCAAGGCGCAGGGCATCGAGTACGTGGCGCGCGGAGCAGAAGCGCACCACGGGGCCATTGATGCAGAGATTGCTCGGCTCCAGGCTCTCAAGGCACAGCGACAACGCACCGCCGACGGTTTGCGCGCTTACCTGAAAACGTCAATGGAACATGCAGGCATTCAAAAGATTGAGTGCCCGTTTTTCAAGATCAGCATCAAGCAAAACCCGCCAGCCGTGGAAGTGACGGACCAACTCAGCCTTCCCGCTGAATACTGGCGCACCCCAGAACCAAAGCCACCTGTATCAGCCCCCGACAAGGCCGCAATCAAAAAGGCTTTGCAATCTGGCGTTGACGTTATCGGCGCTCGTCTTACCCAATCAACCCGAATCGACATCCAATGAACAAAACCGAACTTATCGAGTACATCCAGAGCAACACCGGGCTTTCTACAGCTGGCTCTGAACGTGCGCTGCACATTACCTTGCTTGCCATATCCCGCACATTGAGCCATGGCGAGTCTGTGCAGCTGGTCGGCTTTGGCTCATTCCAAATCATCAAGCGGCCTAAGCGCGTTGGTCGGCACCCGAAGACTGGCGAGGTTATCAAAATCAAAGCCAAAAAAGTCGTGAAGTTTTTACCAAGCAAAGCTCTGCGCGATAGCGTCGAGTAAGCGTCACGTCAGCAACCACACGCAGAATCACCCTATGACCTTTGACAACAACCAAATCTCTACCATCCTGCTTCTGGTCGAAACCAGCCAATTGCAAGAGCCAGAGCTGTCCGAGGCATGGGCATTACTCAAACACATACAGGATTCAAAAATGGTCAAATCACTTTTAGACCAGTGCATTGCCAGCGGCCAATTATCAGCGGCGCAGATTGAAGCGCACCGGGTATCAGATGCAGCGCCGAAGTTCGAAATAATTGGCGTGAATACTGAGTTTGTTCCGCTAGCCCTAGAGGCAACGGCCTATAAAGATCTTTCTGCCTGGTTTCAAGGGCCTCTGCCTGAAATTGGTGACGAGTGCTCTTATGTGTGCATCGGGCGCACGCCAACATCTATAAGTATGGCCTTCGTCACTCGCCAACACTTAGAGCAACTTCGGATAAAAAAATGACCACTGCCATAAACAGTTGGAATCAAGTAGACGGCAGCACGCGCCACGTAATGCCCGGTCCTTACCCCGTTTGCGATGGCTGCGATTGCGTGGCTGGGTGCAGTAATGTGAAGGATAAAGTTTGCTTGCCTAAAGTGCAACCACCTACAGCGCAGCCAGTACAACCAGCCGAGATGAGTGACGCGGACCTAAGCGATGACGACGCCCTGCGTTTTGCCCAACGAGTTCTAGCATCTCCCGGCACGGAGGAAGACCGGAAAACGGCCAGTGATGGGTTGTGGGCTGTCCGTAAGCGCGTGCGTAAGGCGACCATCGCGCAGCCACAGCAAAGCGCAGCCATGCCAGTGTTTCAGCGGTATGACTGGGATTGCTGCTATTGCATGGGGAAAGAGGAAGACGGCAGGTATGTGCTGTATGACAACGTAGCCGCAGCTTGGCCGAAAGGCACGGTATGACCGACACAACAGACATGCGCCGGGATTTTGAGGCGTTGGCATTTGTGGTTTTAGGTGACAACCCAACGTGGAGGGAAAGTGCCGATTGTGAATTTGCTTGGCGGTTTTGGCAGGCCGCAACAGAGCGCGCCGCGCCAAAATGGATAAGTGTTATGGATCAGTTGCCAGAGCCACAGGTGCGAGTGCTTGCATTTGCTGAAGGGTACAGAGAGCCATGTATTGACGTGTGGTTCGGGTCAGATTTTGAATGGGGTTATTCGCACTGGATGCCCCTACCACCCCCACCAGCCATCCGGCAAGGCGGTGACACATGACCCCGGCAATGTTCGCAGCTTACGAAAAGCGCATGGCGGTTGCACAGCGTCGGCGATACAACGACACGCAAGTTCAATGCATGAGGATGAACGGCGACACGATCAAGCAGATTGCCAAGGCGCTGCACTTCGCGCCATTGACGATTAAACGGTGGGTCAAACGGATGGGGATACAGCGGCGATGAACACGCAACGCCAAACCCTGACCGACCTACGCCCTCACGCGCAGATAACCTGCATGACCTGCGGCCCCGCAACCAGCGCAGGAGCCGTTAAATTTCGAGCACTATGGGTATGTGCTGCTTGCACTCTTAAACTGCGGCTGAAGCCCGTTAAAAAGGATTGATATGAAACAAGAAAAACCAGCGCCACGAAAGGCTAGGGTTATTAAATTCGGAGCTATAACCGTGGCAAAAGATGGGCAATTTATCTTTTCAGATTTTCGCATTGATGGCGAAGGCGAATTTACCAATCCTGTGGAGACTATTCTTACGCTAGTCATTGAACGGCTGCAAACAGAGTTACACGAATATCAAAATCGTAAAGTTGACAAGGTAGGGCGCTATGCAGCTAAAAATTAAACGCCTGCACCCTGATGCAATCATGCCAACCTATGGTAGCGATGGGGCTGCTTGTTTTGATTTGTATGCGATAAACGCTGGTACGGTTTGTGAGCCAATAGAGTTTAGAACCGGCTTGTCGTTTGAGATTCCAGCTGGTTACGCCATGATGATCTACAGCCGAAGCGGTCACGGATTTAGTTTCAATGTGCGATTAGCAAATTGCGTCGGCGTAATTGATTCAGACTACCGTGGTGAATTGATAGTAAAACTGACCACTGATTACGGCGATTACGCGTTTTTGAAAGTTAGCCCAGGCGACCGCATAGCCCAGGCCATGTTAATTCCTGTGCCTCGACTAACGCTGGTCGAGGTCGATGAACTCAGCGAAACCGTTCGCGGTGCTGGTGGTTTTGGCAGTACAGGGACTTGATATGAAATTCCAATTGCCAGACGAAGACGATCTTCGTGAAGCCCAAGTAATTGAAACAAACGATTACTTACGGTCCTTGAATGACAAAGAGCTAAAGGCTGCGGCTGACGAAGCATACGCCGATTTAATCAAAGCGGCTGATGAAGACAATAACTCAGAATGGCACGGTACGTGCTTTGCAGCCCTGCTTTGTTTTTGTAATGAGTTAAATAAACGAGACATCAAAACGTCAACTATTCATTAGGCGGCACTCTCGCCACAGTCACGCATTCACGAAGGGCAGCGTTTGCCCTTACTTTCTAGCTCGACGCAATCACGCGGGCTAGCATCGTTCAGTTTTTGCAGACTTCAGCAACGTAGCTCTGCAAACCTACAACTTTTCCTTCCAGTCGGTCAGCCGTTTGGCCCAGCTCTGCAAGAGTCCGCGCACAATTTCCGAGTAGCTCGCGGTCAAGTCCTCCGGTTCCATTAGTTCCGGCAATGGGGGGGGAATTTGGGCTGGCTGTATCAGCAATGGCGGCTTGGAGCTGGCGCAAGCTGTCATCAAGGCTGATAGCAAGAGCACGATTACTCGCTTTTTGTTTTTCATAATCAGCACTCACTTTTGTGTTTTTGGTTTGCAGGGTTTGCTCTTTTGCGCGTGCAGCCTGTTCAGCGGCCAGCGCCTGTACGGTACGTTCCGTAATGTCCTTGTCCCAATCAGCTTGCACCTCGTCGCGGCCTGTCCGGTAGGCTACACCGTGGCTGATGGCGAAGACCACCACCAGGGCAACCGCTGCCCAGACACGCCAGTTCAATAGCGCGGTCACTTGAATGCCTTTTGCAACAGAGCCATCAAAACGGACACGAAGAACATGATCAGGATGAACACTTGCACCACTATGACCAGCGGGAATAGGAGGGCTTGTTTGATCCAGCTCATACGCTGCCAATCACAGCTTGGGCGTGCAACCCTGCCCAGGAATCTATATGGGGCTTGCCTGGCCTCCAAGTGCGAATGTAGTAAGCCCAAGCACCTTGTACGTCATCTACCTTGGGTAATGGCTTGGGGTCGGTCAACAACAGAAGTCGGCACATCCCAGCGCCCAGCACATCGTCAAATTCCATTGCATTCCACACGCTCATTGGGTCTGGTGCGACGCCTCTGCCAGAGCATAAATGCAAAGCCTTTACTTTGCTTGCCGCGTGGTTCAACACACCCCGGACGCCGCCGCCTCGCTCAAACTGCCAAAACGATTTGGCTGGCCCGTTGCCCATTTGTCTTCGGTATTTGAAGCGGGACTCTTGCAACCCAATGGCGAGCACCATCACCCGCGCCTCACGCGAATCAGCCACACAAATAAAATCAAGCGCCGGAGTGTAGGCATCTTCAATTATTGCGTCTAAGTTCAAGGTGTGTCCTTTGGGTCTAGTGGTTTAGCGTCTTGCTTTACAGCGTGTGCATCGAAGCGAGCTTTGATGAAGTCAACCATCCAAGTCAATGCCGACTTGCCGTGCCAGCCAGCCATCAGGATACATCCTACACGGACCTCTGAGGCAATAGCGTAACCTGATCCACGCAAGCCCTGTACCAGCATGAATGCGGCCATCCCAGCCACTGCGGCGTGGAATAGGTTCCAGGCAAATTCACCCGCTACCACGCGCACGGTGCGTGTGTCACCCTGCCAGCTCATGATTGATTTGATCGACCCACCTAACAGAGCAAACGTCAACGCCCAAAACTTCAGGTCCGGGTCATAAGCGCCCATAAATTCAGCCATCGTTGCAGCTTGAACTGCATGACCAAAAGCAAGGCACCACATCGCAAAAGCGAAACCTCTTATCGTGTTCCGCTTCATTTTCTGGCCCGATCTTCGTTTTCTATCTGGTCTTGATTGATGCCGTACCCCAAAATACCAGCCATCACAATTGCCATAACTCCGTTAAATGAAAACAGGATAGTGGCAACCTGGTAATCAAGATTCCGCGAAAGGTAGGCCATGTACATCCAAATCACGCCGCCCATGATTAAACCCCGGCACGCCCATTGCGTCCACATATTCCGGCTTGCCATGTTTGGCCTAAACAAGCGCATAAGGACGTAAGGCACCACCAATAGAGCAGATACACAAAACATCAATGCAAGCCCTTCGGGCCATGTAGCCAGACGTGCTACCGTTCCAATCACCGACCTGGGCTCGCCATAAATCCACATTGCTGGACTGATAAAGTTTTTGGCTAAATCAATTGCCAACAATGCGGAGATAAATCTAACGCAGATTTTGGAACGAAGCACGTTTCCAATCATGATTAATCACCCACCCATGTGGTCGTCGGCGATCCGGTGTAAGTCAGTCGGATCTGAGCCCCGGCCGGTACGCGGACATGGCCTGTTGTCACGCCGGTAGTGACAAACCCGCCGCTCCCGTTAATCTCAATGACGGTGATTGTGCCGCCCACAATATAGACCGATGCGTCAGTACCGAATGGGTTGGTAAGCGCTACGCCTGTGGCTGGTGTAGTCACCACACCCATGAAGGCGCGGGGGTTGAATCCCTGGTTGTCGTGCAGCCGCTTGCTAACGCCTGTGCCCTGATCGTTCAGGCTCGATGTTCCGTTTTCACGCAAATCGTTTGCCAACAGCTGATAGCTGTTTGATGCGCCAGCGGCAACGTCAATGCCGTGCTTCTGGACGCCGGATCCAACTCCCACAAGGTTGCCAGAGCGTGCATTTTTGACCGAGAAGCCGGACACACCCGGAGCGACCCGAACGCCAGAATAAGTGTTAGCAGCGCTTTTTGAGTTACCGGAAAACAACCCGCCGTTAACGTGAACCTCTGCGGCTCCCGATATATTCACGCCGTGGCGCGCATTGTTAAACGCTTGGCAGTTGGTCAGGAAGTGGCCTGTGCCGTTGCTCAATTCAAAACCTGATCCAGCGCCTCCGGCTGTAGCGCCCCAGCAAGTGTTGTAAAAAACACCAACTACGTCGCCCTCAGTAAACCATCCGCTTGATGCGTTGGTATCACAAAGCACCTGACTGAAAAACAGGAACTCAGGCCGTGGCGTACCAAATATCGTATTACTGAAGCGCACACCCGTGGAGCCGTGCGTGTAGTCGCAGTTTGATGCGTAAACCCCGCTAACCCCGCTGTCAACAACAAGTCCGACCTTTGTTGTGTTGCCTGAAGTACCCTCACCCAAAACGCCATCGATGAAAATATCAATTGTCGTGGGCGTGGTTCCTGTGCCCTGTAGGTAGATGTCTGCCAAACCAGAATTTCGGATGTAGCTCTTACCCTTGATGTGAATGTTGAAGCAGTTCTTTACGAAGATTCCGATATACGGAAGTTCAATCTCAAAGTCCTTGACTTGGGTGTGTTCGGCGTCTTCAATGTGGATCGTGCTTCCCGAGGCCTGGGCGACTGAGTGAGTGAATCGCCCACCGTGGATACCAGAGCCTCGGCGCTTGCCGCCAGTAGGGCCGCCCGGCCCAGCTGTGCCGCGTATAACAAAACCGTTGCCTCCCACGCTGGTTTTGCGGAACGTGGCGCCGTAGCCTTCAATAATGATCCCAGCGGTTGCGTCAGCCGGGTAAACCACCGATGTGTAGTTATAGGTCTTGCCGTTCCCAGCCTTAATTACACCGCCACTTGTTGACAGCGAAGTAACCGCCGCAGTCATCGCCGTAGTATCGTCAGCCACGCCGTCACCGATTGCGCCAAACTGTTCAAACGTTTTCCACTGCCGAAGCACGGATTGGATGTTCAGCGCGATAGCGCCAGTTCCAGAGGCTGAAAACCCCACCAGCGCAGAACCTTTTAATGGATCCAACGCAGAGCTTAAATCTGTGCGGATTGAAGCGATACCGGAATTCGTGGTGATGCTCAGCGCCGCTGTATCGTCAACCACCCCATTCACCGTTCGCACAACGCTGTTATCTGCCCTGGCAAATTCAAGCGTGTAAGCGCCAGAGCCCAAAACCATCAACGCTTCGCCACGCGCATTTAGAATAACCGGGTTAGTGTTCTGTACGGTTTGGGCGGTATCTGAAAAGGTTGTCTTTAGGGTTAGAGTGCCTGACTCGTAGGTGAATATTTTCCCGCCGACAAGCGGAAGTCCTGCATCGTCAGAAACTGCGATTAACGGTAGTGATTGAAACGCTGCCATCTTTTTTGTCTTTCAAGCCTAAAAGGCATGGGGTTTATTTTGGATTCAACTTTTTACGGTGCGCTGGGTTTGGGTGTAGGTATTGCATTAAAAACACTGTTCTATTCGCATTTTATGCAATGGCTGCGTAACAAACCAAATAACAAACTAGCTCAACTACTTCTGTACGGCGAGCGCCGCACCGCCAGCAGCAGCACCTCCACCAGTAAGCCGCAATAAATCCGCCAACCGTTGCGCGCCTTCTGGCCGCTTAGTTAGCATTGCCGCCATTGCTGCCTGCCCTGCTTTTGAGTACATAACAGGCGCAGCCATCATTCCTATCGCCCCAGGAACACCCAAGCCAGCCCCAGCAGCGCCCGTAGCGCCCATCGTCGCCATAAGCCGGTATGGAGTGCCGGAATCAGGAACAGACGCGCCTAGGGCTGATTTGGCTGGCTCCGATAAGTCTTGCATTAATGCACGCCCTTCAGAGAATCCGCGCTTATCCTTACTGCGGTCCATCGCCTTTACGGCGCTCTGTAATTGAGCGGGGCTAAAAATACCGTCTTCAGCACCAACACCAGCCGAAGCGCGTTGAATGCGTTTGAAGTTGGCATAGCCCGTGTTGATTGTTTTTAGTTCCTTGGCGTAATCTGGATTTGTTCGGGTCATCAAATCTCGCAGATTGCTTTGCAACTCCCCGATGGCCTCGCCCAGTTGGCGTTTGTCGGCTGAAGGGTCGCGCAAGTAGTTTCCAGACAAACGGCCAAGCTCACCATCCATTTGCTTGATGGTTTCGCCAGTCACTGAGTTATTGCCCTGAAACTTGTTTAGCACCTGGTTATTCAGTATCTTGCCAAATTGAGCCGCTTCAGCCTCGCCCATGTTCCCGTTTTGAACCAGTGATTTAAGCGTCGTCGTTTGGTTGACAAATTCGTCATCGGCTTGGGTGGCTAGCTTTGGCAGTAGCGCGTCATACTTCTTACCCAAAGTCGTGCCGACATACTCCACCGCTTCACGACCTTGCAATCCCTTTGGCAGAGCCTCGCCAACTGGTTTTAAGGCGCGGTTCATGGCGGCGGTGTTCATGTCACCCGCTGCGCGCCTCTGAGCTGATTTAATGGCGTCCCCAACGATTGGGACGCTGGTTAAGCCATCCTCTGCGCGCTTGAATGAGCCACCGAGTATCTGTCCGGGTGTGGGCGTTATACCTTCGGCCATCAAGCCTTTAACTGCTGCCGATGTTTGCGGTGCAGCCACTCGCGCAAGGCCGGTGGCAATAGCTTGCCCAGCGCCGCCACCAATGGCTCCAATGCCGGTATTCATTGCGCGCTCTTGCGTATCTACCGCTGGCTGAACAAGTCCAAGCCCTGCGCCGACTGCGGCCGCTCCTTTGAGTGTGTTAACCGCTGGCAGCAATCCAGCAGACAGAATACCCCCGGCAATGTTGCCAGTGATGCCGCCCGCCGTATTCATCAGCGGCGCGTCCCGTTTGCGAGCCTCTAAAATCTCAGCCCGGCCCTGAGCCTGTGTAACTTGTGCGCTTTGGAACCCCATTTTGTTATTGAGGTAATTCAAGCCTGACCGAATCGGTGCGGGGGTCATATTCTCAAGACCAGCAGCGCCATCGTTTATCAGTTGTTGCAATCCCGTACCCAAGTTGTCCGACACGAACTTGCCCGCGCCCGCCGCCGCATTCTGGAAAAACGAGTTTCCTTCAGTTGGGTCTATCGCTTCTGGTCTTTTTGAAGCTGGGGCCGATGCAGGCTGCGCGCTTGGAAGGTCATCTTCTGGCACGGCCCGGCTTGCTTGGGGCTGTCGTGGCAACCTGGACGCGACTTGCTGCCCATATTCAAGGGTGTTGGGCGCTTTTGGGTTACGTGGGTCTGATACCGCAATACCTCTGCGAGCCTTATCAATTGCGCCCTCACCGCCGTAGTACCCAGACGCGGTTAACGCTGGGTCGCCCCCAGCGCGCTCGCTCAGTGTTTTGATGTACCGAATGCCAGCCCGTGCGTTCTGGTCCGGGTTATCGATAGACCATCCTTTATCGGCCATGCGGTTAAATGTGGCAGGGATAATTTGCATCCCACCCACCGCGCCCGCGTTGGATGTTTTAGTGTTTTTGCCGCTGCCGGACTCTTGCTGATAAATAGAACGGGCAACATCAGCGATGCGGCCCGATACACCCTCCGCCTGAAGGGCAGCTTCAAACGAAGAGCCGCCACCCGGCAAATCATCAGCAGGTACTGCGCGACCCATTATTTATACTCCCACTGGCCGTTACGCATCACAATATCCTTGCCAGATTTTGACTTACTGACAGCACCATCTTGTCCCGCGCTGGCGTTTCCTTTGTTTGCTCCGGCCATTCGTTGTCGTGCGGCTTGCATGTCGGTAGTGATTCGCTCCACTGAGTCCCGGAAAGCTGTTTCACCCATCTTGGGGTCTAGTGCGCCGACTGCCGCCGTCAGCTTTTTACCCTCAGCATCAGACAGTGCGCCCATGCCTTTAAGCTGGGCCACCATCGGGATAAAGGCCTGTGATTGAAATGTGTTCAGCTCTGCCTGGAAGTTGGCAGAGTTTGAGCCTGGCATTGTTGGCAACATGCCAGTTACACCAACAGAGCGAGATAGGCCGGGGTGCGCTGCTAGGCGGTCAAGCGTTCCAAGCATGGTGTCAAAACTAGCCAATTGGCTTGATTTCGTCAAAGTGTTTGCGTCGTCTTTTGCTTCGCGCTTGATACGGTTATCTTCAACCTTTGTGTCATTGAAGTCTCGCGTCCGGGCGTTGGTAAGTGCCGCATTGCTTGCGGAATTGGCGACTGTCGCGGCGTTGTTGGCGGTTGAAGTTCTGGCCGACAATTGCGCGTTTGCATCAGGCGTGGTGAACTGAATCATCTTCTCAGCGCTCAGTCCGCTTTGCAGCTTCCACTGCTGGAACCCAGCCTGGTCCTTGGGGATGCCTGCGACCGCCTGATCCACGTTGCCATGCTTCGTCACCTCGGCCAGCTCAGGGTTTGCGTAGTTCGCGCGAACCCACTGCTCTGCGGCAATTGGATCGTTGATGGTGTTCAGGCTGTCCCGGCTGCGCTCTAGCGTCATCTTCAGAGCCTCTGACCGGATTTTGCTGGTCTTGGCCGCTGTCTCTGAAAGCTCGCCTTGCGCTTTATCGTCAGCTGCGAAGTTCTTTTGCAGGCCGGGGATCTGCGAGCCCAAGCCACGCTGGGCCGCGCCTGTCAGTAGTGCATTGCGGTCTAGCTTGCCGTTGGCCCCAAGCGCGCTTTGGTACAACTCATTCATTGTGATCTTGTCGCGCCGTGCTGTTTGTGCGTCCTGCGCTGCAAATTCAGATTCCTGCGACTTGCGCATCAGGTCTTTGATCGTCAGCGACTTAACCAGTGACTCGTCAGGCGAATCAATCTGAAACTGTTTGAGGCCTTGAATAATTGAAGGATTTAGCGCCATTACATATTTCTCCACATTCCAGTGCCATCAAAGCTTTGTTGCGGGTAGTAGCTGCTGTCCCGGTTTCTGATCTGCTGCTGGTAGTTGTTGGCAAGCGATGACAGCCCGCCGCTGATTGCGTTGGCCCCAGCCACAGTTCCAGCTGCCTGTACGTTGCCAATACCCATCAGATTGCTTCCGGCGCTTTGCGCGTACTGTGCCCCGGCTGCGTTGACGTTGTTTGTCGCAGTCTGACCAGTACCGGCCACTGCGGACAAGCGGTTAAATTGCGTGTCGTTGTTGGATTTGAAGCGGTTGAATGCGTCCTGCCCTTGGCCTGCAACGAAATTGCGGTCTACGTTGGATTGGTTAAACCAATTGTTGTATTCGCTGCTGGCGTTGTCTTGGCCGAAGCGGGTCAGTGCTTTAAGCGTTGCGCCGGAATAGCTGCCGTTACGTGCGTTGGCGGTGTTGGCTGTGGCCTTCATGCCTTCGTTTGTGCGGAACTCGTAGCCTGGTGAAGTTTGAAAGTTGCTACTGCGCTGCAATGCCCCGTCGATCTGGGGCCGCAGTTGCGAATAGAGCGGGTCAGCGTCACGGTCGCCAGCGTTGAAGTTCCGAGTTAGCGAGCCAAACGCAGGGTCAGAGCTTTGCGTTTGTTGGTCCTGGGCCTGCATGGTTGACATTTCAGCCGTTACCCGTGCGACCTCTTGGCGGTTGCGTTCTAGTGCTGCGTCGCGCTCACCTGATGGCTGGTTATCGTTCAGATCGGCGGTGTCAGCGTTTACGCGGTCCAGGTAGGTTTGCAGTTCAGCATTGCGCGGGTTGGCCGTGCTTCCGCTGCCGCTCATTGGCACATTCAAACCCAACAAAGTAGCAAGCCGACTTCCTGCCGCATCGCCACGCTGGCGGGTTGGAGCGTTGTCTTCGCGGGTTTGCTGGAATTGGCGCTCTGATAATGCGTTTGCGTCACGGCCTGATTGTGCTTGCTGATCAGCCGCTTTGCCTGATGCTTTTGAACTAAGGTACGCGCCACCAGCTGTAGCAGCTACTGTCAAATACGTGGCTGCGGATATTCCAAAGGCCATGATTATTCCTTCAATCGTTTTTGTTCATTAAGCAGTTGCAGGTTTCCTGCGCCGCCCAACAACTCACATGCCAGCGAAGTCGTGAACCGTTCTGCCAGCTTATCGGTGTCAGTTTCGTTATCGGCGTTCGGGAAGAAGTTTGTCCAGCGTGAATCCTCAAGCGCTACCACTGCATTCTTCATACCCGGTTTGCAAGTAATGGTATCGCCTGCATTGACCACTTTCGTGCCATCGCTTGTCACGATCTGAAGCTTTCCAAGCGACACAATGATCAGGTTCTCGGTGGTGTGGACTGCGCCGACAATCACTGTTCCTTTTGACATGCTCATCTCGCGCGCGTACAGGCCTGGGGCGAAGTAATGACGCACAGGGCAATCAACTGGAGGTGCGTGGTTCAACGCCTGCTCCAGCTGGTCTACGCGGTGCCGCATTGAGTCGCTCAGGGTCAGTTCCATTATGTGACCTCTCGGCCCGATGACCGGATCGTCAAACCTGTGGCGCTGGCAATCGTGGATATAAAGCCGCCCGACATAAGGTAGTGGCCGACAATCTCAGGGAATGTGTATGTTTCATTGGCTGCAATGCTTTTGGCCTTCACCACCAAATTGGCAGACGTAGCAGCACCGCCCTGCACAACCAAATTGACAGATAGCGTCTGAGCCGCCGCCGTCGTATTAACTGCTGTGAACTTGTCGATAATGGTTCGAGTATTTGCTGAAGTGAATTGCGTAGTTTGCACCGCCTCAGCGTCCTTGCTCTCAATCAATACTTTGTTGTTGACGCTCATAATGGGGAACCTTTAAGTGCTTGTATTTCAGTAACTAGGGCGTAAACAGTCTCGCGCAACTCGTTGATCTCAGTGGTCATATTGTCCAGCTTTTCTATGACTTGCGGTGGTATTAATTGCATGTCATCAACGCCTCTGTTAAGTGCCGCGACATCCTGAATTGGCTGCACTGAGAACTCGTTAACGAACGCCGCCAATTGGGCTTTGCCTTCTTCAATACCTGCATCGGCAAACTGCTGCGCATCCAAGTCACGAATGCTAGGGCCAACCGTTCCGCCTAGGCGGAATATAGACGCCTCAATAAACCGTATAAATTCTTCAGAGGCAAGCTGTCCATCGCGTGTTATTGGGATTCGGCGTGGGAATGACAGAACGTTTTCCATCAAGCAACCCCCGCCACAATGTCAAACTTGATGTCATCGGTGCATCGCACTTGCCATACTCGGTCGCGTGCCGTGCCCAATCGACGCCAGATAATCCGATGCAGAAACTCGCCAGTTAGCCCCAACGGTTGCGCCAGCCAGTTCGACCAGTTCAAACCGCCGTCATTCGAGTATCTCAGCATGACTTTCGGCGTTGCCCCTGCTGGCGCCCGGCCTACTTCGCAATCCAGCTGAAACCGTGGATAGGTTTGTCGCTGCATCATCGGCGTGGCGTTGTGCGGGCTGATACGGTCACGAACTAGCGGCGAGCCTGCGTTAGTGTGGGCTGACGTCACGAACTGATAAACCTTGCCGTCAGCCGTACCGATCAAGCACTTATTGAACGAATACAGGTAATCTACAGCACGGTGCGGCGCATATTCACCGTCAATCAATTCAGCCCGCTCGTGCCACTTGCCGGTTTTAGTTTCAAAAACCAACGTGGTTTTGAGGCCTGGCGCATTGATGCAGTAGAACGTATTGCCATTCTGCTGATACCCGTAGGCCGTTGCGGCTGCTAGGTTGGTAGATGCCTGTAGCGCCTGGTCAATCGAGTCGTCGGAAATGATCTGAGGTTGCGATCCTTTCGATCGAAAAACCTGGCCTCCGCCCGTGTCGTTCTGCCCAAGCCAATAAATGGCGCTGTCAAGGCGTAGAGCAGTATCTGGGGCCATACACCCCACCTCCATCAATGCGCCGCTTATACGCCCGAATGGAAAGTCTACGCCGCCCGTTAGCACCGCCGTTTCCGTCGTCTGCTCACCAAACAACTTCAACTCGTCATGGTCATTCAAAACCATATTAACGCGGTCAGGGTTGGATTCTGCCGATGAGAACTCCAGTGCATCAAGGTCTGTTGCGTCGTCGATGGCGCTGATGTAATACTGCTGTGTACCTGGCCGGATAAATATAAAGTAGCCGCCAAGGAATGCGACAAAGCGCGAACCGTAGAAATTGGGGCTGCTTATCCTGGTAAGGCTGTTGTCGCTCAGCGTGAAAACGTAGCCGTTATTTCCATCAACGATAACCATTTGGGTTACGCCTACGGCGATGGATACTCGGCCTGATGCGGTCAACAGTGTGCCGCGCTCTGTCTTAACGCCGTTCGCGTCCAATTCAAAAAGCTTATTACCACCGACCATAAAGGTTCGACCACGGGTGACGATGCCGCCGCGATACGCCATCAGCAAATCAGAAAACAGCGTCAGGCCTGGAATGCTTTTCAGCATGAATTTGGCCTTCCCTGTACCTGATTCAATCGACGAAAGGTACAGGTTAATGCTGCGCTCAGAGGCAGCTTTACCACCTAGAGGGTATGAAGGGCCTATAAAGTTAATCACTTGTTGGTCCTTTCTGATTACCTAAACTCACAGAGTTACCCCCACCGATGCCGCAACTTGCCGTTGTGCCTTGAGCCGCTGGTCCGCCGCCCCTGAAGTTCCTTTGAAATAGATCTCCTCAAACACACGGACATTGCCGAACTCAAGCGCCGCAACATTGGACTTTCGATAGCTGATCCCTGCACTTCCAGCAGACACAGCCACTCGAGGAATAGTCACTGGGGCAGATACGCCCATCTGAATGTTCAAATTTGTCCCGTCGTCAAACACTGAAACGATGGCGACACTGTTCAGTGTCAATGCAGCGCTGGTTAGCTTGGTGAAGGCCGTGTCTGTCGTTGTGGGTGGTGCGCCAGCCGTTGCAGCAGCGCCGGTGTCAGTGAACGTCAATACATTGCCAACGGCATTAAACACGTCCTGTGCGCCCGTTGCGGTGCCTCTATAGATGCGGTAGCTCGTCGCACCCGCCACCGCCGCCCATGTATTGGTAATCGTGGACGTTGTGCCCAGCGTAGCAACAGAAACCTCATTCGATTTCAGAGATTCGCCTTTTGCGTTCAACGCAGTGATGACCGTAAAGTAGGTGGCCGCAGGCAATGTCCCTCCAATAGCGGCCATTGATGCCGCGTCAGCAACTGGGGGGGTCAATGGTGTGCCGCCGCCCGATGCAAGTTCTACTTGATTGCCAGCCAGAACCCGCGCGCGATAGCCGCCGTTCAGCCCAGCGTCCGAAAACAGGCTTTGAATGGCCCCGCCTGCGTTTAATTGCACCGCTGCGCAATAAAAGAAACCAGCAGTTCCGCCGCCACCAGCTGCGCTGCTCAGGCTATCGTTTACGCCGTCCGACTCTGTGTAGCTGAACCCTTGCGCGTCCTGGCGATATATTGGGCGATTGGCTGCCGTGGCTTGTGTGGCATGGTTTCCGCCGCCGCTGCGGTCGCGTGCGTTGCCAATGAACTGCTCAAATGCCGTCACTGGCGTGGTGGCAGCGCTATCTTGGAACCACGGTGTCGCTGTGGCTTGATTTGGAGCAAACCATGCGCCTTGAATCCCACTGTTGAATATAGCGACAACCTGCGACGATATTGATTGAACCTGCCCGAAGGCTAGGCCCATTCCAATTCCGATTTGCATGTCAGTACAGCGCCACGATGCTGGAGGCGGTTGTTCCTGTTGCATTAACCCGCGTACTATTGACCGAAAGCATCCCGGCTGCGTTTTTAAACAGCACTGCGACGCCGTTGACAATCAGCGTCACATCGCCCGCCACGCCGATATAAAGGGCGTCTGCTTTGCCGTTCACATGATCTACGGTGTTGCTTGGGGTTACAGCGATTGCCGTATTTGCGCAGGTAAAGTTTGCCATTTGGTTCTTTCAGCGCATCAAGCGCGTTGAGGGTCTGATTTTGATACGGCCCGCAGAATACGCGCCGCGATGGTGGTTCTCGTTTACCTGTTTGAGAATGTCCAGATACTTAGCATTCCACAGCTGAATGCGGTTGTCTTGCTCGAAGAACGGTGCGCTTTCAGTCAACGCCGCGTAGACAAATAAATCTTCTGCCTGGGCAAATAGTAAGTTGCCGGGTAGCGTAGTCGCGTCCAGCGAAGGCAAACTACAGTAATAGCGGCCCTGCAATGCCGTTCCGTCCGCCACCGAAGGTGAAAACACCAGCGTGTTACCGGCCTTGGCGTAGTAAAGGCAATCACCGCCCTGACTAAATCGGCCACGGTCTAGGATGACTTCCTCTGCTACCGGCTCTAGTGGCAAGCGCCCGAAGTGGGCAATACTGGCCGATTGGAAGTCCACAGGCAGCGTCACTGCGTTACCAGTCACAGTCAAGCCCCAAGCCTTTTCATTTTGTGCTGAACGTACTTCGCGGTATAAGCGTCGCTCGCCCAGGTTAATGATCTGGCGAAGGGTTTCCACCGCAATCGTTGTTGCACTAACGTCGTCTCCATCAATTAGTCGTGTCAGCTCAATCAGAAGCTGCGGATATGTGGCGATGCCGCCTGTCTTGACTGTTGAAACTACTATTGACATAGTGATTTTTCTTCTAACAATTTGGTTTCATTTAAAATCTATCAAGCACCAATCAAACCGTGATTTTTCAGTGCTTGTTGCAGCGCGGATACTGTTTGAGCAAGAGTCTGTAACGTGACAGTAGCGGGATCAAAAGCTAGTTTGCTTGTGGCACCAGTGTTGTCACCCCAGCCTGTATTCCGAGTACTTAAAACTTGTTGCCCACTGACAAAAACAGAGCCGTTAAACGCTGCAATCCTCACCTTATTTACACCTGCGACATCAAAAGACAGGTTGCCATCGGAGTCTGTGTATATATCTGCACTCACTTCTGCTGACGCTGCATTTGTAGAGATAAAACGCAGCTTGTGAGAATTTGCCGAAGTTGCTCCCTCTTGCCCCAAACCTAACCCGACAACCGGCTTATAAGTAAAGTTCGCTATGCTTCCTGGGTTTAATTGATGCTTGTTTTTTGCGCCGACATAAATTCCGAAAGTAGAAGCCGCAGAAACCCAAACGCCTGATTCTGGGACTATGGCACCATTTCTGGCAACGGTCAAACCTGTCTTGCTGACACCAGCGTAAACCGCACCGTGCCAAAATGACTGTGTAGCCTCGGATGTATCACAAGCGTATGCAACTGTGATATCTTGAGTACCCCCCGCAACAATGGCAGAGTAAGCCACGCCAAAGTTTTTACTTGCATCACCAAGCCATCCCGGCGAACGTGATGCACCAATATCACTTTCAATGCCGATCACTTGCTGGGGTAATGTTCCCGTATATGCGGAAAAGGCGATTGCATTAAACGCTTCTATAGATGCCGAAGAGGCGGAATCAAGGGCGGATGAATTAGCCACCAATGCTACTTGATTGGTGTTATTGAAATTTGTGCCTGACGAGTTTGTTGAATACGATTGCATTGCAAACAAACCTGCAACTGAGCTGGCCGCGTCTACGCCTGGCTTTGTGTAGCCGTCAAACCTTGCCCCATAAGCTGCATAACCCGGCCCGGCAGATGGTGTCCCGTTGAACAGTTTCAGCGAGATGATCGGCTTACTCGATTCCAAATCAATCGCGTATGCGGTTGCAGAACCTTTTACCCACTCCATTGCCAGTGCTGATAAGTTTTCCCAAAATCCCGTAGCAGCGGATTTCCCACCATATACAACCGTGCCCCCTTTGCCTTCTACAACGCCCCGAGCTGCACGAATTGCGAGTGTGTCATCAGTAGTACCGTTAACCACAGCCCCTTTATCACGCACGGAGATAATGTCGTTTACTTTGCTCGCTAAAGTTCTAAGCACGGAACCGGTGCCACTGACAATATTCCCAACAAGTGCGGAGCCACCATTTGCTGATAAATTGGCAGGGCTAATATCGGCTAGCCACGTAGTCCCGTTAAACCTCTTCAACACCAATAAAACAGTGTTGTAATATTCATCACCAAACGTCGGCGCGTTGCCAATTGGGTCAACTGTCGGGTCAGCAGCCAAAGGGCCGTAAACCCGGCTTTTTATCTCCGTCAGCAAAGGCAATGAATCAGACAATCTAATGTCTGCAATGACAAACGTTTTAATGCCTGGGCCGCTGACGGTTAATTTATATTGGCCGTCATTTGCGTAAAACTCGAAATATCCGTTAACTCCGCTGATTAACGGGTTAGTTACAGCAGCACCGCCATCAGTTGCGTAAATGACCGCATTCGTGCCACTTAATGTCGTGACAAGAATTTGTGCGCCCACTATCACATCGCCCGTGGCGGATGTGACGTTGTTAATGTACTTTTCCATTTAACGCACACCCTTCATGATGATTCGCGGGTCTCTTACTTTGGGTGCGGCGAGCATGGCTTGATTGGCTGGGTCAGCGAGCTTGATCTCCATAACCTTGTCAGCTTCTGGCGTGAACAATGCAACCCCAGCTTCGCGACACCATTTGATGTACTCGACCATAGGAACCTCGGCCACATGGCGGGCCAAACCGTCCATCACTTCAGCGTCAAAACGATAATTTCGGGCCGCGTGCGTATAGTCTAGGATGCCTTCACAGTCCTGCCGCTCTTCAGTAATGATCGTGCCATCACTTTCAAGATGCAAGATGGTGTCAGTGACCCCGCCGATGTGGATTCGGTCTGCCATGATTAGAGTGGTGCCATCGAGATAGTGACGATCCCAGCCGCTGCGGTCAGCACGCCAGTAAAGTCCAAGCCGATTGCAGTACCAGCCGGGATGATCGCATCAGCCACCGTTACAGCTGGAATCTGGTTCACGTCTGCGGCACCCTTGAGATCGACCACAGCGGCGTGCAATGCGACGCCAGCAGTCAACGCTACACCAGAGGCAGCTTTGCGCAGCACGAGGCTGACAGCACCCACATCAGTACCAGCAGCGCTGGGGCGGGCAATGATTGATTTGACGATGTAGGCGCGACTAGCAACGAATGCCAGCTTATCTACCGTGGCCGCAGTGTATTCAACTTTCACGTTGATGAACTCACCCTGACCACCACCGATACCCGACAGGCCCATAGAGCCGTCGCCATCTTGACGAATATTAACTGGCATTTCTTTACCTCTTGTAAAAAAGGGCGACCCATTTGAGCCGCCCTGTTAATTATTTGCTTTAGATTACTACGGTATTGAGGTCAGCCAAAACGCCGTGGGCCGCTTCGTTGGACACTTCAAGCGTCCAGTTGGTCCACAACTGCTTCTTCTTTGTCAGGCCGGTCACTGCCAAGTCTTGCGACTGCATTGGCTCCAGCGTGCGGATGCCGATGTACTCTGGATTGATCAGGAACATGTCACGTTCGCGCATAAAGCGGTTCATGACCAGCTTCAGCGGGCCGTAATCACTGCGGTAGACGGAGATGGAAGCATTCAGCTGGCCGTCTTTCAGTTCATAGAAACGGGTGCTGTTGCCGCTCAGCTGCGTGGACAGGTTGGCACGGTTGGCGGGGCCAGCCATTACGGTATTTGGCAGTTCGTCAGCGTTGGTGATCGTGGTGACAATCAGTTGACGGAACAGGGCCTCGGTGAAGTTGCGCTGTGTGCCGTCAGTTGCAGCCGTGGTGGCCGAACCGTTAGCGCCGCCCACACCACGCGAAACGTTGGTGGTGATCCATGATGGCAGCGAACGCATTTTTTGCGCCGTACCAGCAGCACCGACCACACGCGCCTGATTCAGAAACGCGGTGGTTTCCATGTCGCGCTTCAGCTCTTTGGACTTCTTCGCCATCTGTTTCGCCATCTCTTTCGAAACGCCGTACTTCTTGATGGCTTCTTGCGTGGTTGTCACGGAAGCGGTCTTGTCCATCAGCTGGGTGTAGTTGCCCACCAGAGTTGGGGTGCTGGACACGTCGATCGCAGCGTCGTCGCCCTCAATGTTGGCGTTGTTGGTGTCAACGGCAGACAGGGACTCGATAGGCCACTGGGTGAAGGTTGCCTCAGCCGTGGTCTTCTTTGCCATCGTCAGCAAAGGGGTATCGATAGGGCTGATGTTCATGACAATATCTGTCACGTTTTCAGCGTTGTTTGTGGACTGGAAGGTCTGGAGACTGTTTGCAGGAACTGCCATGATGAATTACCTCATTCGTTGAAGAAAAGCCGCCTCTGCGGACTCGGTTGAATTGTCGTTACGTAGCCTGGTCATCACTTCCGCCTTTGGGTCTGCCTTGCGCGGTGCGCCTGGCTTCACCACTGGTGGTGCGTCCTTCGCCTTGGTTTTGAGTTGTGACTTTTCAGACTGGAGCGCGTCGTAACGTCGTGCTTTGTCCAGTGCAATCACTAGTCGCGCATCGGTCATTGAGTCAAGGTCTTGCGGTGCATAACCGCTTGACATGGCGTACTGACTGATCTTCGCGCCTAGCTCGTCACCCCATCCTTTCAACTCTTTTGCAAGCGTCTTGACCATATCTGATCGTTTCTCTTGCAATGCCTGTTGGCGGACCTGGGTTATCTCATTGCCAAGGTTCTGTGCCCGGCGAACGTATCCGTCTTTAGCCATGCGCAGAGTCTGCGCATCAGCGGCAAGAGCGGCGTATTCACCTGGGTTTTCTGACCGTAGCTGCTGCCAATTGACAGCTTCAAACTGCTTGAGCTGGGCATCAACACCTTGAACGTCAGCGAGGGCTTCGGCGTACTTTTCAGCACTATCGACATATCCATCAGCTTTTTCGACGCGTTCAGCGTAGGCTTTCTTCTGCGCGCTAACTTCGTTCATGTTGCGCGAATAGTCAGCCTGCCTAAGCAGCGCTTTCTGAAGCTCGGGGGCGACCTTGTAAGTCTTGCCCTCAAATTCTGCCTCTACGAGTTGGTCCTGGGCTTCGTCGTCGGCTTCGGGTTCGTCATCGCTGACTTCCTCTACCGCGTCGTCATCAGGCTCGTTGTCCGGCTCCGCTTCTTCCGTGGGATTTGGTGCGAGTTTTTCAAACGCATTAATGGCTTGTTCATCGCTTCCCATTTCCTCAGTGACCTCGGAGGTCTGAGTTTCAGGGTTCGGCTCTTGAATCATGCTGGTCTTTCTAGTATAAAACCGTTTTTACACGGCGGGTGATAAATCTATCGGCGGAGTGAGGCAAGTCGCTTTGCTCGACCCTCAATCTCAATTTTGGCGAGTTTGCCAGTATCAATGTGAATATCAATGCAGCGCTTCACACGCTCCAAACATTTGAGCATTCGGTGTAGGTCTCTGGCGTTCTCGTCATCACTGGTGGGAAGCTCTGCCCATGTTTCCAATATTGCAGCGCGTGTCTGTTCAAACGCCATTTCAAATAGCGGATTGGTTTTGAGCTGTTCAGCCTGAGCCGCCCGCATCGTTGCCATTTCAAGTTTGTCCATGTGATTTCCTAGAGTAGTAGCATTATCGCGGCTTCGTCATCTTCATACTGAAGAGATAGCCCTGCGAAGCCTTCAATCATCGCCTGTAGCTTCAACAGGTCAATCCGCTGCTGATTGCCCTCGCTGCGAATTAACTCTGTCAGCGCCTTGCTGCGCGCCTGGGCCAACACATCAGTATAAAAACCATTCCAAGGCAAGCCAGCGCGTTCAATCTCACGCTTAAGCTGTCGATTCTGTTTTGCCGGGTTGGTTGCGTTAACCGGGTTGCTAGCTTGAGATACTGCTATTTTAGCAATCGCCTGCGCTTGGTTCTTCTGCGCAATTAATGCGTCAATGGCTAGCCCGTGATACTCTTTTTCACCACTACCAATACCCGCGCCTATATTGACTGGTGCGACAACAGCCCCTTCAGCCTCAAGGTTTAGTATTAGTAGCAGCATGGCTTATGGGCCTGTATAGAAGTACGCGGTAATGCGGCACTGCACGCCAGCGCCAGCAGCTGGGGCCACGATGGTTGTTGCTGTTGCTGCTGCCGTTGCCTTAATGGCATTCTCAAGCTGGTCGTCTACCACCTCTTTTGATGTACCTGCGGCTAATGCGTTGCCATCGGTCCAAGCCAGCCCGCCTGGGATGTTCGTGGACGTGAAGCCAAGCGTCGCCGCAGAACCCGCAACCGCCGTTGCTGATGTGTTGTGCAGTGTGATGCGAATGCGCGTGATGTAGTGAAACAGACCAGCTGCGGGCGCTGGAAGATTCAGCGTCACTGTTGTGTTAGCTACAGAAAGAATGGTCGCGGGCGTGACCGAAGTCATTTGCATCTTTGCGCCATTGGTGGCGTCACCCCTTGCGCGGTCCCAACTCACCCCGTTATAGACCATGTTGTGCGCCAACATCTCTTCAAAATCGTTGTCATTGGTCCGGGCATCTTGCGGCCTGGTTGAAGAACCTTTGCCGTATGATTTGTGCAGCTTGACTTGTAGGCGGAATACGGTCTGTGCCGTTGCACCATTGGTGTAGACAATGCGCATAAATCGTGCGCTTACGGCAACACTAAACACCTTACCCGTCCCGGCTGGGATGGTGAATGCGTCAGTCATGTCCCAGTTTGTGCCGTTGCTGGACTGTTGAATTTGCAACCCATCACCCGCGCTGGCTTGGTCGGCGAACACGGCGACGCGCACGTCTGCAAACTCTGTGACGTCTTCACCTGTGCCTGTATAGGCCGCGTTGGCGGCTAGTGCTGCGGCCGATACGTTGGCCGTGGATATAACTCCGTTAGCGATCTGGGTAACAGAGCCGCTGACTGGTAGTGCGGTTGCCCTGATCTGCGTGTCCGTGAGTCCTTGAGCCACCATGTTAGACACGGCAACCGTTCCACTGATAGGTAAAGCGGTTGCGCGGATCTGTGCATCAGTCAGGCCCTGAGCGACCATGTTGGTGACTGCTACGACCCCACTCACAGAGACTGCCGTGGCTCGTAGTTGCGCGTCTGTTAGCCCTGCGTCACCGATTAGGGCAACGGGTATCGGGTTGGTTGCGCTGGTGTCATTGGCTACACCGTCCACACCCCAAACGACTTTAGTCCGTTGATATTTGACGCCTGCGATATCGTCAGTAGCGATGATGTCACCGCCTACGCCTGGGTTCAACGATGTGTTATCAGCCACGGATGACCTCCGACCCCACTGCGCGGCCCTGATCGTCGCGTATCAATGTTCTAGGCGCTGTCAAGGCCTCAATAATCTGTTGCATCATTTGGTTGTTCATGTCCATCATTGATTGTGGGTCTTGCCCGCTCTGGCCTTCTGTTTCCACCTGACGTTGTGCTGCCATCTCCTGACTAGCCAACTCCATCATCTTGATTTTCTGCGCTGACTCAGCGTTGATCTGGGCCACTTGAATAGCAGTTTCTTGCGCAATGAATGCGCTGTTATCCGGTGCTTGCGGCTCAGGCTGACTCATCTCGACGGACATGCGCTTCGTTTCAGCGTCGAACTGCTTAACCTGCAATTCCTGCTGTTTGGCTTGCTGGTCAGCCTCAAGGCGCTCCACCTCAGCGGTTGCAGCCTCTAGTGCGTCGGTCAGCTGCTTGATCTGTGCCTCAACCTCTGGGTCTGGTCCCTCTTGCTCGTCAGGCGCAGTGAAGAACTTGTCCGGGTTCTTTTCACCAACAGCCTCGACCAGCTTACGGGCAGCGTTGTAGAAGTTCTGCGGCTTGACGATGCCGGTTTGCATCAGGTCTTTCTGCTCTTGCAGGACCATCTGCGCGCCTTGCATCTTCATGGTCATGTCAGCGTTGCCCAGTCCAACGGAAACTGTCATGTCGTAACGTGTTTTCCAGTCACGGGGATTGACTGTTACCCACTTACCGCGAAGCTTCACCACCTCAGCCTTGGTAGCGTGACGACGGCACAGTCCGTGCATTCCCAGCATGAGCGGCTTCAAACCCAACTCGGCGAAGCTGCGAGAGATCAGGTTGATGCGCTCGTTACCGGCTTCAGCAATGATGCGGATACCTGTGGCGGTCTTGTTCAGTGAGTTGCTGTCTGTGCCTTGGTTGTAGCGCGTGAAGCCAGTGCGGTTCTCTTTGGCGCTGTCCAGGTACTCAAGCATGGGTTGAATCACACCGCCGATGGGTTGAATCGGGACTGTCATCACATGATTGCCAACCACATCGCCATTGACGCGCACAACGCCTGCGATCTGGTTGTCCAGCAAGTCGTCCAAGTTCACCTTGTCAGAGGCGAACACACGGTTGTTGTTGATCGTGTAGATGTTGTCCAGGCTCTGACGCCACAGCGTGGATTTGGTCAGCTGGATCTCGATGGTCTCGTCAGCTGGGCAACGTCCATAGAACTTGAAGCTCTGTTGGTACGGCGTCCATGCGCAGAAGGGAATCTCTTCGGTTTCCTCGTTAGCCAGCACCTTGCGGCCCACCATGCACACCTTGCGCAGTTCGGTGATGCCGTCGCCGTCATAGTCCACCTGAAGGTAAATCTCGCGGAACATGACTTCGCGGCCGGCCGGATCCACTGACTGAAGGTCGCTGCCGCCTTCGTTGTTCTGGCGGCGTGCCTGGAACTGCTGTGAGTATTGGGTGTCCGCCACACCATCGTCAGAAATGTCGTCCTCAATCTCGTAGCCCATCTCGCGCACTTCGGAGATGGTCTTGCGTGTGCGATGCTCGACGAACCGGGCTAACTTAGGGTTTGGGCTGGTGGCGTTGCGATCAATCAGGAACTCTTCGGGCGGGATAACGCAATACTTGGCCTCGCCGTGCTCTTTGGCGACACGAAGCACTACATCGTGAAGCAGCTCAGGCTCCATCATCTGGCCGTCTTCCATCATCATCGGCTCTGTTTGCGTTTCGGTGTGCTCGACCACCGTCACATCTTTGTCTTGCAGCAAGATAGCGTAAAGGTCATCACTCAAACCTTCGTAGCGTTCGATCTCGGTGCGACGGGACTTTTCCCACCAGTATTTGACAACGCCGTTCTTTTGTAATAGGCCAGTCTTGACCCATGCAACCAGGTTGCTAAACACATCATTTTTCTGCGTCACTACATAGTTCAAGTAGTCGCTCTCTTGCTCTGCGGCCTCTTCGTCCTCGGCGCCATGCGGGTTGAAGCGCACGATGTCGTCAGTGGACACGAAGGGCTTCAGCACGATAGGCGTCAGGCCCTCGACCACATCCCAAACGTCAGAGGAAACCACTTGCGAGCGGCCTTCTTCTTCAGTGCCAAAAGGGCGACGAAGGTAGTAATCCATCGCCTCAGCTTGTTCCTGTGCAACCTCGCTACTGTCGGAGCCGGTAGCCTGGCGCTCGTAAGCCTCAATCTGGGCGACCAGAGTGGCTTCGTCCATCTTTTTCGCTCTCATGATTTAGCCTTGTGTCGTGAGCGCTGAAACGCCTTTTCGCTTGATCTAAAAAGCAACTCGATGCGCAGCGGGTCGCGGCTGACAGTCAGAATTGCACCGAATGGCATCCGATAAGCCTTACGCACAGGCTCAGGCACCTTGCGGGACTCAAGCGCTTTGCAGGCTGCTGCAAATTCATCCATCTTCGGCCAATGTCGATCGCAACTTGCGCCCAAGATACTCACTAAAGTGGCAGGTAGCCCGCACATATCGCAGCCTTTGCTCATTCTGCGTCAGAGCCTTCTTTGCGTGCAGGACGGCCACGCTTGGGCAACCGCAATACATGCTCTGCTTCGCCGCGTTTGGCTGGCCTGTTGTAAGCGTCCTCGATACCACGCTTCACATCGCCAATTTCCGACTCTTCTTTTTTCGTCAGTGCATCAGTGAAGTCTTTGCCCTCTGCTTGCAATGCACGAAGTTTGTTGATCTCGTCAACGATGCCGGTCAACGGGCGCTTTGTCTCGTCGTCGTCTTCCATCGAGCGGAATGGTTCTGCCTTAGCCAGCAGATCGTCGATTTTGTCTTGGATATTCATGTTAGAGCCTTTAGTGATTCTTTTAAACTGTTTGATTCTTTTCACCCATGCGTAAGGCTGCGGCTTTGAGTCGGGCTGAGTGGGCCTTGTCAACAAACTCACGACCTATCTCTGTTGCTATCAATGAACACGCCATTAGGCGCGAATACAAATCTTTTGTACGGTCGTTGCAAGGTAAATCTTGAGTGTCGGCAATGGCCCGCTCAATGGCTGTTCTCATATCCACTGCCGTAACAGCGTTTGCAATTAATTCATTCATGAAACAAACTTCCGGTTGATTTTAAGTGGCTTTGCGGCCCACTCGTCATTACTCATAACGTCAGCGACCAATCCGAGATACCTAGCGGCATCAGCGCCGTGTGAATACTCGTCATGTAACGGGCTGACGGCCTCACCTGTTTTGTTGCTTATATTCCAGCGATACCGCTTCAAACACTCGACCAGACGCTCAGTTCTGGGTTTGTGGAAGTATATCCGGGGGAATATCTCACGTAAACGGTCAATCCCGCTATTAACTGCGGCCATTGGCACCTTCTCGACGCTCCAACCTAAGTTAGTTAGCACCTCGGCGTCATCCTTGCCTGTCTGGTGGCGCTTGTGGAATCCGTCATGCGGTAAATACACCTTGCCCCAGTTCATCGGCTGATCGTCCAATCTCAAGGCTCGCAGCTCTGCGCTGTAGTCAGCCAATATGCGCTGATTGCCCTCGATGTAATGAATGATGCGAATCTCGCTTGCCAGCTTCTGCACGAGTATCAGCGTCATGCTGTCAGCCATACCCAAGTCAAACACAATGTGCGTCTTCAGTGCGGCATCATGCGGAACCTCACGGATCCGGCCAGCGGTTATTGTCTGGCTCATGGCGTTGAAGTAGATCGCGCCCTCTACAGCTGGTTTGCATTGGCCCAACCAGGTGTGTGCATAGTCTTCTGCCAGCATCGTCGCCTCAGCATGGGCGCGTTCAGCCTCAAGCGTGGCAGGGAAGTAAGGGTTGTCTGTGTAGTTCATTAGCACAGATACGCAGTCAGGCGGTGGATTGATAACGAACCGCTCGTGCGTGGGATCTGACTCAAGCTCTGGGTTGTACGTCACCCATATCTCAGAATCATCCTTGCGAATCGTTGGTGTCAACGTCTTCCAGCTTTTCTCGCTGATTGCCTGGGCCTCTTCGCACCAGCAGATGTCCACACCCTCAAAGCTTTTTAACGTGGTCGCCGTGACGTCGGACAAGCCACTGAAGAATATCTGTGAGCCATGCGGGCCGCGTATCTCAGTTTGAAGCACCTCGAACACTGATGACAGACCCATCGCCTGTATCTGGTCGCTTAGAAGCTGGTGCACGGACTGCTGAATGGACTTCTGGATCTCTCGGGTGCATAAGACGCGGGTTTGTCGGTCAGCACAACGCAGCAAGATAGCCCGTGCGTACCCCCATGATTTGCCGCTTCCACGTCCACCCCGAGCCACTTTATATCGGGATGGCTTGAACAGGAAATCCAGCTTGCGCGGGAATCTTGCGTTTAGGTTAATCAAAGTGAATTTGCATGCTGATTCCGCCTGAATGCTCGACCTTTGCCGGCGCGTTGAAGCCCTGCATATCGTTCAGAACCTTCACAGCGTTGATTCTGTCTCCGTGCCTTGCCTCTCTATCACCCACTACCGCAGACAGCACTGCGACCGATTGCTCGCGTGTCCAAAGGGATTTACTGGCAAGCTCTTCACGAAGAAGGGCGATCCTTTGCGCTACCTTTGCGTCTGACGCAATTTTACTGGCGTTGACATGGATAGACGAAGGAATCATCTTGCTTGTGTTGTAAGCGCCTCGATAGGCGTCGGATTGGTTAACCCCGCCTGCGATTGCTTGCGCGAATGATTCCTGTTTAGCGGTTAGCTTGTTGTCCTGTGTCATTGCGGTTTTGTCTCGTCTGTGAAGTAGGGGCTAGCTGGGAGGTGGTTCAGTTCAGAGTCGATCATATCGAGCCACCTGTCCCCGATGCGCTCGAACGTACCCATAAGCTGCAACCACCTTGCGTCGGTGGCCTTCTGTTGCTCTGTGTAGCGTTCAGTCATGATCAAGCGGATCCTGAGCGTCGCACAGAACGAAGTTTGAACATTTGCCAGCAACGGACATGACACCCGCTTCAAACGAATCGCCAGGGTAGCCATCTCCACAACCGCACCAAACCAATTCGTCAGGCTTTTCATCTTCAGTCATGTCAACCCTTTGGTTAAAACACTAAGCACCCATCGGACTTACCTCGTGGCTGGGTCTTGCCGTTCACACACGAAGTGGCCGCAGGTGTATAGCTGCGCGGAGATCACACACCATTTACCCGTGGTGCGCCGCCCCACAATGGCGGATGAATCGGGTTGAAGCTTAACTAAGTGATGGCCGGTACTGATCTCGGCATTGGCGTCCGCAACTTACCGCCACATTTAGTCGTCGGCGCATCAGCCTGCGCATTCACCACTTAGTTAAATTCCATCATAAAACTAGCTCTGGGCACTTTCACCCAGTGTGTTGTCAGGCCCTTCCCCTGCATGGTCGGCGACCGGGTTACCCCAATCCTTAAAGCGGCCGCGTAGTCGCAACCCAATCCGATGTGATTACATTTTACCGCATGAAGCCTGCGAAGTGGTTGGATTCTTTCCATCGCAATCCAGCCCTCACCATGCGCGCAAGCTCTGTGCTTATCCCTAACTCAAGCGCTATCACCTTATTGTGCTTGTCGCTCTCTCTGATGTACCGCGCCTTGTCCATGTCCAGCTTTGCATTGTTCAGCCGCATCGACCGTTTGATAGCTGCCACCCTGCGCAGACGGACTACCGGGTTCTTTGATACCTCAATACTGATCTGGCTGCGGGTCTTCACTACCATGTGAGCGCGGTGCAGGCACCCATGTTCGCCGCACTTCATGCGTACATGCTCTGTTTTACCCAACGGCCTGCCGCTGCTTTCGTACACTTCACGGCGGATGTTGATTTTGCCGTATGTCGGTGTTCGATTCCTTGCGGTGGCCCCGTGCCAAATGATGCAGTCGCCTGACTGCTCGCACATCGCCAATAGCTGTTCTACAGTTTTCATAGCATTACCACCTGGTCAGTCTTTTTAAGAGTCACAGCCTTCAAAATCTCAATCACTCGGCGCTCTGTTAGCCGATGGCAGCGAATCATGGTCCTAGCAGGCAGTACAGCGCTCACCGCTGCGTAATCCTCAAGCACAGCTCTGACGCTTTGGATACCCGGTCCTGACAGCCTCAGCGCGCCGCCTGCTTTGCATCGGTGGCCAGCCTCTGCCATCACTGCCATTGCATCGTTCAAAAGCCCATCTGGGTCTTCTGTCTCACCCATCAAAACCAGCTGCTCTGAAAAGTTCACGCAGTCGGACACGATACCCCAATCAAATCGGTCAGGGTGATCGCCGGACTCTATCTGCGCCAAGCCATCCCACATTGACGTAAGCTGCGTGCGCCGCCAGGCTTCGGGCAGTGGCTCTGTTGGGCTTGCACACATCTCGTCAATCAGCGTGTATCGGAACTTGTGCTGCTTTTTATGTTTTGCCATGATCTATCCATTTGCACCCAGCGCATCCTTTGTCAGCTTTGCCTAGTTCTGATTTTTGATACTCGCAGTCGAGCGACATGACGTTAGGCCAGCTTGGGCGCTCTGTGCCTTCTGGAACGTAGCCGCTTATGCTGCTCACGGTGGTGATAAACGGTTTGCGATCAAAACACCCGTTTTTGTGTGTGTCGGGGTTCATTATTTTTTACCGTAAGCAACAAAAATAACCGCCAAAACAAAGAACACCAATGCCGCCGCCAGCGCTATAAACCAAGGCACATGCGGCGCAAGGTAGATAACCGCAATCAGCAAGAAAAATTGAGAGGCATTCATAACTAAGCGCTAAACGAACCAAGATGCATGACATGCTTCAGCATCTCAACATCAACATTCATTTCAGTCTCCCGCACCTCAATGTTGTTTTCAGCCTGCATACCCTGCCAGCGCACCAGGCTATCTATCGCCTCCTGAATGTCTTTGGCCTCGTCTTTGGCTCCTCGCATTCCAGCGCAAAGCAGCTTTTTGATTGCATGTTGCAATGGTGGGCTGGTCACCTTGTAAAGGTCCAAGACTCTGTAAACGTCGATGGTTTGCAGATGGCTCACGTCTTTTGAATAGTGTTGGTGGTTCATGTCGTTATTCTCCGGTTATTGGCTTACATCAACCTGACGTTTATCAACGCAGCGTCTTATCTTGGCTGCGATCATTTGCGCTTTGTGGCCGTGAAAATTTCCCAAAATAGTGCAAGGCCGCATCGGCATATGCCTTGGCTGCATCTTCTTTGTTGGTGTATCGGCCTAACCGCAAACATCGCCCATCTACAGTAATTTGCGCCGCCCACTTTTCCCCAATGCGTGGACCAGTGACGCGAATGACACCTTTGTAACCACTGGTGTTTGATTTGCTTAGTTGACTATTTGCTATGTTTTCGCTTTGGCTGGCGGGCCGAAGATTCTCAATCTTGTTGTTTAGCGAATCACCATCTTGGTGGTCGATTCGGTCCGGCAACATTCCATGATGCATAAGGTAAATAATTTGATGAAGGTAATAATGCTTTCGCTTAAAGCAGCACCGGCGGTACGGCCTGCCGTTACTCACATGCAAATAACCAACCACAGCGCCAACACGCTCTCCACCCCCTCCCTTCTTCCGATAAAGCAAACCAGAACGGTACTCATAAACCTCGTGCAGCTCTTGTGGTGTCATCTCATAGTCCTATCTTGGTTGCGATTACTGGCTTCTTGTGAGCGCCAAATATCTATTCGAAGTTGCGCGCTGATAAGGTGCCAGCGTAATTTCTCTTCCACCTCAATCGCGGCCTTCAACCCGCCCAACAGCGCCAGGTAGTCCTCATGCGCGTAGGCGTACTGCTCCCGCTCCACTGCGCTTTTGGCCGCACTCTGGCCCATCAAGATAGCCTTTTTACTCTTCCTGAATTCCTCAAGGTAGACGCGCTGCGACTTAGCTGCGGCAAACTTACCCGCGTTTTCAATAATGTAATTAACTGCTTTGTTGGGGTCTATTAGCTCGGTCATATTGATCTTTTCTTTTAAGCCATAGTACAACGATGAGGCAGTGCAAATGACAAGTTTTATGAAAGCAGTCGACCCTATTAGATTGTTGTTTTTAAAGGGTTTTCAGTTGTCTACCCTCATAAAGCGGGCAAGCCGTCGACCATCTCAAAAAACTGCGCTCATGACGCTTAAAGCGCGGAATGTGTTGGGCGCTTGATAAGATCGGAATAAAAATTCTCGATCAAATCATTGGGAATTGGGCTATTTTTACCTAGTGACAACCAAGTGGTGCGCCAAGGCGTCCCCTCTTTGTGAGTGGCCGATGACAACGTAACGCCGTCATACTTGGCGTAAGACTCGGAAACCAAATCTAGGATTTCTTTTTCATCATCCGACAAGACATCTACGTTTCCTCGGATAGAAATGACAGGCGAACTCCGGTAACTTTTAACGGCGTGATAAACGCTTGGAACAACTGGGCCGTACTGCCATGCTTCGACGCTCTCATCCAACAAAGGACGACCCTTTTTGCCAAGCATGAATCCCTGCGCGATGTAGACGAGCTTTATAAGCTGCATCGGAGTAACGCTGTCGCCTTCTGCGCTACGTTTCTGCAGAATGTACTTTGCGGCAGCGAGAGATTTACCATTACCCATAAACACATCCTTCACCCATTGGAGTGCATTGGCGCGGGTTGTAGCGTGGGCGAGGATGTAGGTCTTTTTCACGTTCTATCTTCCCTGCTTCCGACCAACACCGCGCATGTGGAAATACATTGAGCCAGAATCATGTCGTCCTGCTCTTCGGACACCGTGATTAACTCTGCCTCAACTTCAGACCGTTCAAGCTCTCGGCCTAATTCAATCCCAGCCCTATAGGCGTGATGCCACACGTCAAGCACAGTGAACTTGGCAACGTCAATGCCTTTCTGTGCAAATGTTTTTTTCCACAAAAACCAGCATTCATCGGCGTCCTTTTCTATTTCTTCATTGGTCATGCTAGGCCCTGAATTCTTTTGTCGTCGCACATCACGCGGTCAAACGATACAAATGCTTTGCATCTACCGTAAACGGCAAACCTTCGCATGTTTGGCCCATCGCTATTTTTGCGCTTTAAAAATGCCTGCTCGTACCAATCACCGCCCAAGTAAAGCGCCCAAAACAATCGTTCAATGTAAGTCATGCTGGAACCTGTCCACCAAAGTATTTCATTGGCAACGGGGTCAACATGCTGGCCGGAGCCAACTTACGCTTGCCCAACTGCCGCCACACGTCACCGCTGACAATCTCACGGACGTGGACAATGCGCCCTGACTCCATCGCTATGACCTCGACGCCTTCAAATAAATATTTATGCCCTTGTTTTGCGGTCATTGGTTTGCCTGCTCTGGAATCGTCCAGCCATCCCGTGAGCGGAAACTAATCCGGCCCGCTTTGCGCAAGGCTTGCAACCGACGGTCAATGATTCGCCATCCTACAACTCCAGTCAAGATAGCAAGGCTAGCGGCCTCATCGCCAGCCGCGCCACCAGAAACAAAAACAAGTCTTGTGCTCCCCGAGTTGATGTTGTCAATCAATGCCTCGTCGAGTCTGTTGTAAATGCTCATTGTTTTGCCTTTAGTTGTTTCAGTTTCAATACGTACTCGGCTTTAATCGCCTTCAGATCGTCTATTGAGTGTCGGCGCGGTGTCTGGTCACACTCCAACGCTTCGAGCGCCTCAAGACCTATCCTGGCGATCAGGCCGTGCCTGTAGCCTGAAGCGTTGCCCGATGCATAGCGGTTATCGTGCTTGCTTTGCGCGTGGCAGTTCCGCTCGTCAAATCTCAAGTGAGGCGCTGACCCCCTACTGCGGAAATGACCGGCATCGACAGCATTCCCGGACCAATCCAAAGGCCTACCGCTCGAGATGCACGGGTGCCCGGCTTGCTTGTCACGCTCTCGAATGTAGGCATTGAAAGACTGTTGCGCGAATCTGATCCAATCACCCCGTGTGTCCATTTTCGCCAGCTTAACTTTGGTTTCCTTGCGGTCTTTTACAGCTTCAACTTTTTTCTCTTTTGCAGCTTTGCGCTTGGCTTTCCCCAGCCTTGCAGTAGCCAGCACAACACCACAATCAAAACCGCACCAGGTAACAAAGCCACCATGCGATGTAAATTCAGCCTTGCAGACTGCGCACTTTTTGGACTTGGGCGTCTTAGGCTGCACTTGTCATGGCCTTTCCAATTTCAGCGGCTGCGCGGACGCCAGCTTTACGACGTGCGGAATGTTTGTCGCCGTCATGTTTGTTGAAAAATTCGGCGCACATCGTGAAAGACCTTAGCCCAATCAGAATAAGTCCTGGATGCCAATCAACTTCCATGCTCAGCGCAGTTTCCAGCCGCATCTCGTCACCGTCGTCGTTCAGTGGATTCCAAATGTGCCGGGTGATAAAGTGGTAACGAATGAAACCATCTTCCGCGCTTGACCAGTCGCCAAGCTCAATACCAGCCGCCTTCGCCGCAAACTCAAGCAGTTCTTTGTCAGTCATGTTGAGAATCCCTTTAAAAACACCATCGTCGCCCGCAAAGAAGCGGCGTCAACGTTGCTAGCCGCCCTGACGCTTCCCGGCAGCGCGTCGCCATACATTCGCTGATACCAGGCTTCAAGCCTGTCATGAGCGGCAATCATTCGCGTTAGCCGTTCAATGTGCTTCTTTGCAAGTTTGGGCTTTGCAGTCATGTTAGGAATCCTTCCCCGCGGTTTTGTTCGCTGTCGTCGCCAGGTCCACCCGCGCAAACCAACTCACCCGTGCTTCGACGGCTTCGGGCTTCATTGCCCTGTGTCTTCCGCAGGTGTGCTCCGATGCTGTACTTTCCCAGCCCGGCCCATGTTGGCATTGGGCAAAGCCATGCTTCGCTAGTCTGGATGATTTGAGCCGCCACGATTCGCAGGTTAGACATTTCATTTTTCATTTGGCTGCGCGATGGCCGCACGCATTCCGTCAAACGCTTGTTGCAGCACCGCGCGTTGCGCCTCGTGCTTGAATGCTGTAAGACCCACGAGCAACAAGAGCGTTTCTTCGGCATCGGTCAGTACGGATATTCGTGTATCACGCTCCGCTATCTGTTTCTCAAAATCAAAAAGCTGTACTGCCTGCGCTGCAATGGCTGCGTGGGCGTAGTATTGCATCTGATGTGTTGACCACAGTGCAACATCACGAACACCGGGCAAATGTGTCCCAACTTCGGGCGCTGGCTTGTTCTCCAACACATCCTGTGCTGATGCGTAGCAGATAGCGCCAACCTTTGGGAGTGGTGGTAGGTTATTGTTCATGATTTGATTTTGGGTTGTTTTGCTTACGTGGTGCTGACGTTACGCGCCGTCGTAATAAAAGCGCATAGGCTCGTCGCCTGCGTTTGGGAGGTATTGCTGGCTTTGTTTTTCGTACCACAGCGCAATATTGCCTTCCCATCCTTCGCCGTTTCGCTGTTTGTCCACGATCAGGGCTGTGTCCGGCTCTTTCTCGTCGTACTTCATCCCGTCGTACATTGCGCGCTCTTTTTTCTTATTGCGCCACACACCAATCACGTTGTCCACCTGGTCGGTGATTGCGCCGGTTCCTTTAAAGTCGTACTTGCCGGGCTTCTGGTCTTCGTTAGGTGGCTTTTTGACGTGGTGAATGATGTGAATGTGAATCTGCTCGTCGCGGGCAATACTGCAAAGTTCGTCGATAAACGCTTTCTGTCCGTTGTAGTCATCCTCACCGGCCACGCATTTCATCAAGTTGTCAATAAAAAAGTGAGTAATCCCCAATTCCTTCGCGCAGTATCTGGCAACGCCGCAAACCTTTTTCCATTCAACCGTGCCTTGTTGGTCGTAAATCCACATGCGTGTGTCGGTCCAATCCCGGAATTCCTTGTAAAGCTGAACTGTTGCCTCTTTAATCGCTTCGTCTTGCAAGCAAACGTCAGTCAGGTTGTATCCAGTGAACTGCCGCCCCATTCGCTCCAGTGTCTTTGTTGGCTTCATCTCAAAGCTACAAACACAGACCTTCTCGCCTTGGGCGCACAGTGAAAGCGCGGCCTGTCCAGTCACCAGACTCTTGCCTGAACCATTAGCTCCACCCCACACCGTCACCTCACCACTTCGGAATTGAATCAAATCACGGGTTTTCACCCACGGCATAAAAACTTGCTTTTCGACAACCCCCGCGTCCAGGCGGTCCAGCATTGCTTGAACATAGAACGATGCAGGGCGAACTTTTTGCTTGTGGTCGGTAACCGCCTCATAGACGGAGAAGTCGATCATGTCGTCGGAAATCATTGGCATAGAAATTCCCGGTAGTTATTGATCCAATATTTCAAACGGCTTGCGTCTTTTTGGTCAATGAAGTTGACAGGCAAATGAACGCCACAAGGCAACGATACCGCTATGCATTTAGCGCCAGCTGATACCGCTGCATCTAGGGCTCTTTGCGCAAGATCAACCTTATCGCCAAAAAGGTACATCGCAAACTGCAACCCAACCATTGGCCGAAAATCCATCAACCCAGGGTCAACGCCATTCAAAATTAAAACCTTGTCCTCGGAATCAATAAAACCCTTTGGGCGGTCGCCGACAACTAAGCTTATTGGGTTCTCAGGTCGAACTCTTTCGATGCGCATAGCGCGAAGTGTTGCTAGGCTCATTAGACGTACCTCTGACGTTCAGTAGGTGCCGTCGTAGTGCCAGTGTCTTCCCATCGTCGTTGATTAAGGTAGGTGGCTGGATGTGGGATAAATTGGCCGCCGTCCTTTGTCCACTCTGGCTCGTTCTTTCGCTTTGCTATGTCTTCTAGGATGGTGACTACCTCACTTGGCTTCACCTTCGCCGCCTTCCATGCTTTGATGGCTGCTGGTCTTCCTACTTTTCTTGGATATGCTTGATAGACATCCTCAAAGCCGTCAGGCGCTTTGGTATTAGTTCTTTCTAAGTTAGTCCTTGTATTAGCGCCCGACGGACCGGCGTACGGCTTACCGGGCCCCGGTTTACCGTCCTTCGGTAGATCGGCTTCTGGTTCAATAGCGCCTTCAGAAACAACCCATTGCGAACTCCAATGTCCCGCTTGGTTCTGAGATTTATCTAGCCTCATGTAGCCAGCAGAGACCAACTCCTTCAAAACAGAGCGCATCTGCTCACGGCCACAATCAAACTCACGGCTTAAAACTTCACTGTTGGTAGACCAATGGTCGGGATATGACAGTAAGCGCACCAGAAGACCCAAAGCACGCATTGAAAGCGCCTTGTTCTGGCAAACGTCGTTCGAGATGATGGTAAAGTTTTCGGTCTTCCTTGGACCTCTGATAATCGTCATGCTTTTCCCAATAAAAAAGCCAGTTAAACCCCGTCACCCTTGCGGATGTTGACGGACCTGCAACGACAGGCACGAGGCTTAACTGGCTTTCGTTGATATAAATAACGCCGTCAAGCGTTGGTTTATTCTACCCCAAGGGGCCGAACATCGTGATGCTATTCGATGCTCAATTGCTCTTGTTTGCGCGCCTCTGGTGCAAAGAGTTGGCCTTGTGCGTAGGCTTGCTCGATGCGTTTGCAGGTGTAATCAAACCAGTGCGGGTCTTTTTCAATCCCGATATATTCGCGCCCAAGTGCCAAACAAGCCAATGCCGTCGCGCCAGAGCCGTTGAAAGCATCCAACACCACCGCGCCGGGTTTTGTGCTGGCGGTCAGCATGTGTGCCAGTAACGCCTGTGGCTTCTCGCATGGGTGCTTCCCACCATAAGCGGCAACCGGCTCAAAACTCCAAATATCCGACCATTGATCGCCAGCGGTGATGGTGAACGGACGGCGCAAATCTTCATATTCACGCTTTAAATCTTCATATTCACGCTTTAAATCTTCATATTCACGCTTTAAATCTTCATATTCACGCTTCAGGTATTCACCGGCAAACTGCTCCCGCAACCAGCTATAATTTTCGGCGGTTGGCAGCACCCACTGCACCTTCTCAAACCAATGGCCCGCCATACCAGTAACAGTGCGGCTCCCGCTTTTTTGTTGGTAGGCTTCCGCAACCCGCCTGGTTGTCCATCCAGCGCGGTCACGTTCACTCGCCAGATAAGCGCGCAACGGCTCAAACAAAAACCCGCGCAATTCATCGCACTTTTTTATATAACTAGCTTCCCCGCGTGCAAAGTTGTCGCTATTAAATTGCTCGGCAAAAATGACACGCTCAGTTTCAAAAAGGAACCCGCGCAGAGTTTCTTTTTCTGACTTCTGATGCCACCCAATCGTATGACGGCCCCGCGCACCTTTGCGCCAAACAATATGGCACAACACGTTTAAGCGTTTCCAAATAACAGATTCCACCCTGCCAGCCATTTGAGGTGAAGCAAACAAATACAAACTTGCATTTGCCTTCATAGCGCCAGCAAGCAAACCGACCACCCCATCCATCCACGCCAAAAATTCAACGTCGTTTTTCCACTGGTTATCCCACTCGTCGCCTTTCACACCAAAATAAGGCGGATCAGTGATGACGCAATCAACCTTATCCAGCGTAGGCAAAATATCCATGCAGTCGCCTTCGTAAAGCGTGCAATCACCAATGACAACTTTCTGCTTGTAAGTCATACACCCCGCCCATTCTCAGACCACAACCCAGCACCAGGCCGGGCGCAAATCATCACGTTGCCCAGGTACGGGCTGCCGCTGTTTGCATTGCCATAGGTCAGGCTGGGCGCTGCATTTTTTGGTTTTGCTTCCGCGTACTTGCGCTGTTGCGATGCTTGATATTCTTTGATCTGTGCTGTGTTTTTGTGGCTCGGCATGTTCATTCTTTCTGTTGTGGGCGGGCTGCGATCATTGCATCCCACATTGGGATAGCCAACTGCCTAAAAAAACCTTTTTTGTGAGCAGCGTTAAGCATTTCTACAGTCGGCTCAATCGGCACCAGTGCATAGCCTTTGGGAATGGTTGGTTGTACTGGCTGCGTGATGGCTTCTAGGGCGCTATCAATAGTAGGCCGAAGGCCTTCCAATGCGTCTAAAAGATCATCACCATCTGCAGGGTCGTACATCGCATCTGCAACCGCTTGCAGTGCAGCCCGTATCAAATAAATCCCAGTGGCTGGTTGTACTGGCTGCACAATGTTCGCTTCAAGTTCGCTGATCCGATTGTCGCGGCGTATTAGTTCCTGTTCCAGCTCTGCAATTCTGAGTAAGCTCATTTTGCTTCTCCAAAGGTTTTGCGATGCTCTCGCAGGATGATCTTGACAAGCCATGCGCGGCCATGTTGTTGCAAGAGTTGACGGAACTTGTCCCATACGTCCAGTGGCAGGCGGATGGAACTTGTGCGGGTTTTAATTGGTTTGTTCATGCCGCAATCTTAGCCTAAAAATAAATTTGGCGCAACACGCCATGCAACACACACGACGCCAATCTTGTGCTACATTAGGTCATCGCAAAAGAAACAGGCACCTAGGGCAAGCGATCCGGCCCTAATGTGAACGACGCAGTAGCAAGGTGAGTTTTGTAGCGATGTGAAAGCAATCAGTGAAGCGGCGATGGGGATGGACCCATGAAGCTGTAGTGGTAGCGGGTAAGCGTTTTTACTGCTGAACGAAGCTACCAGAGCCTGTGTCGAGTCAGGCCCGCTTCACTGATTGCTTTTTAACCAACCAACAGGACACATATGAACGAATTAAACGAGAGCAGATCGGCCGCAGTGAACAAGGCTATGACTTGCGTGCAAATCCTCGCCGACCTTGATGCGGCTGGCCCGGTACGTATGCCAATTACCGAAGACGAATTTAATGATGATGACGTTTACATCTACGACGCGGCTACCAAAGAACTAATCACTTCGTGGCCTAGCTCGTCGCACGAAGTTCAGTACGCAAGGCGCTTCGGTTTTCGCATCGATGCAGGCCAGTCGTGGGCCAAAGGTATGGCAGCTAAACACCTCGGACTTTGGAGAAAATCATGATCTCAATAGATAAAACTTACGAGCGCCAAGACGGCGCAGGAGCGATGGTTAAGTTCACTGATGGCCCCCATGGGTGCCCTGTTGGCGTGATTACTTGCGGCATATTTGTTGCCTATGGTCATAACATGCTGCCGGTTGGCATGGATGTGCATCCTGCCGTCTATTGCGCCATGCGCCTGGTTGAAGTCAGCCAATACGCTGATTTCAAGATTGATGATCCGGTCATGGTGCGGAGTTCTAAAGGCCAAGATTGGAATTGTCGTTATTTTGCTGGAGTGGGTTTAGACGGTAATGCCAAAGCCTTTGTAGGCGGCGCCAACTCGTGGACCAAGAGTGGTGGCGACCAAGGTCATACCTGGAACCAATGCCGCCGCCCAACTGCCGAGGAACTGGCATCATGAGCGCACACGCTGTTAAACCACACCTGACAGATGATCAGGTATTTGAACTAAACGAAAAGCATGGATGGTTTAGTTACGGAGACTCTCAAAGCGATGTAAGCAAAGCATTTGCACAAGATGCCATTGAAATGCACAAGCGAATGCAAGACGCTGCACCTGAATTGCTAGCCGCTTGCATTCAGGCTTACGGCAATTTGTCTAATGTTCACAACAATTGGCCGGGACGGGGCACGATGGCTGGTCAACGCCTGCTCTGCGACCTGCTCGACGCAATTTCCGAAGGAACAGGCATTGACCGTGAAACGATTCAGAATGGAGGAACATCATGACCCCCTACAACACCGGAAAAGTCAAAATGTACGGAAACACCATCCGCCCCACGCCTATGTCAGGCGACGCGATAAACATTCAGTCCGCCCTGCTCGCCAAGCCATCCACACGCCCGCCGCTTTGGCTTTGGGCTGTTGTGTACTCAGCTTGTGCGGTGGTGATTGTTTTTGCTGTGCTGGGGGTGTTATGAGCCAGAACAACAGCCTGCCGCCATTCTCAAAGCTGCTTAATGCCGCAATAACCGACTATTGGGAGCATGGCTTTAATGAAGGAGAAACCAGTGATGGCTATGGAGATAAAGGGAACCTTCTGCACGCTCAATTGATTGATGCAATCCAGGACTACGCCCGTGCAGCCATTGCAGCGCAGGCAGACGAGCCAGCATTGAGCATGTCTATGTTTGCCAACAAAGCGGACTACGAAGCAGCGCAAGCAGTGGGGCAGAGTGAGGTGTTAAATGAAAAGAAATGAAGCCATTGAATTGGCGGTTTTGTTTCTGTTTTATGAAAAAGAAACGGGTCATTTAATTTGGAATAAGCGGCCAGGGACAAGAGATATTACAGGGCAACGGGCTGGAACTAAAAAGGTAGATGGGTACAGATATGTACGCTTTAAAGATTACCTAATTCTTGAGCATCGTCTGTGTTGGTTAATTGCTACGGGTGAGTTGCCATATCAAATTGACCACATAAACCAAGTTCGAAGCGATAACCGATTTTGCAATTTGAGGTCTGCAAGTCATTCTCAAAATTGCATGAATAAAACACGCCAATCAAATAACACAACAGGCTTTAAAGGCGTTTCGTTGCACAAGCAATCAAATAAGTTTACTGCAAGAATTTCTTTAAATGGGATGCGTCATTCGCTTGGGCATTTCAAAACAGCAGAAGAAGCGCATCAGGCATATATCAAAGCATCAGGAGAGCTTCATGGCGAATTTGCAAGACACTAATCAACCGGTGGCGTGGCGGACTCGGTACAAAAGCGAGCCGGGAATGATTGGACATTACCCGTGGACGTACACCGAGCGGGCGAAAGCCGTTGCCTGCATGAGCGATTCATACGAGTTTGAACCGCTATACACCCACCCAGCACCAGTGCGCCAGCCGCTGACGGAGGACGACATTGCAGCAATAGGCCACCGCATGGCAAGCACGTACACCCACCGCTCGGACCCTACTTCGCACGCTTACGGTTTTGTGCGCCACACGCTGATTGCTTTTGCCCGCGCAATTGAATCTGCCCACGAAATCACTGCCCCGTAAGCATCAAGTAAGCAGCAGCTAATACAGTAGCGGCATCAACAACAGAGGACTATATGAAAACCGAAACACGCAACGGTGGCGCACGCATTGACACTGAAAATTCAAACCCTGCTGAGTTTGACGCCAGCATCACAGTGCTTCGTTATTCTGAGTTGGGCGTTCTCATCATCGCCGTTTTGATGCTGATCATGGCTGGCTTGTCTGGTCTTATCTATGTGGGGGTAATTTGATGCGTCACTTTATCTTTTTCTACCAGTGGGAATATAACTACCAACGGCGTTGCGGCGTGGGCCGGATCCACTCGGCTTACAAGTCCGTCCGCGCTTATTTCGCACCATTACCGTTCTGAGGAAATCATGAAAAACATTGCCACCGCTTTTGTCGCGGCTAAACGAGCTTTTGGGCCAGCGCTCAAAACCAATTTGAACCCACACCTTAAAAACAAATACGCAGGGCTAGGCGAATGCCTTGACGCCGTTGACGAGGCGCTGCTTGCAAACGGTATCGCACTGATGCAGGAAACGTTTGAGGACGCTTCTGGCATCACGATCGAAACCGTGTTTCTGCACGAGTCCGGTGAGTCACTGCGATGCGGAAAGTTGCGTGTCCCGGCTGTCAAACAGGATGCCCAAGGCTACGGTTCTGCATTGACCTACGCACGCCGCTACTCGCTGATGACTGCTTGCGGCATTGCGCCCGAGGACGACGATGGCAACGCTGCCAACAAACAGCAGACGCCGCCGAAGCAATCTACGGACGTGGACGTAAGCCCCAAGGCCCGCGCTGCACGAATGACCGCAGGTGTTGC